>Ga0206126_10005073_pt1 | contig 12265 bp, 10 predicted proteins | sample Helgoland_Spring_5_FD_148621 | JGI IMG/M metagenome (GOLD analysis project Ga0206126, IMG submission 148621) | Pelagic subsurface seawater microbial communities from Kabeltonne, Helgoland, North Sea - Helgoland_Spring_Bloom_20160412_1 | ecosystem: Environmental > Aquatic > Marine > Epipelagic ...
GTTGCGTTGCGGATGTACCCCCCAAGCTTCCTGATGGAAATACTGTTACAGAGGATGAGATGAGGGAGTCTGTGCGGGCGATCAGATCCTACATCACTAAAAATGAAGCCTACTTGGCCTGTATGGACAAGGATACAAGATCAAGTCACTGGAAAACAAATACTAAACATTATAACGCAATGGTCGATGAGATGAAGAGGGTTGGTGCGAGCTTCAATACTGAGCTGAAATTATTCAAATTGCGGCAATGATGTTCTGAATAGGGCATGGTGCTAGGCGGGTGATTTACCCCAAGTCAATGGATCCGGTTCTAATGATCGGTCTGGATGAAAGACGGAAATCTGCCATTAATTGCGTTCATTGTTTGGTTGCAGCTCCAAATTTTGACCTGAAATCGAAATCAAAAATATTCAAGTGTATTGTGTTAGGAGAGGCATATTTTAGTGGCTACTCCCAGTATGAGCTAGTGATGGATTTGAGTTTTTTTTAATTGGAAGTTAGCCGAGGTCGATCGTGATTCAGAATATGCGTATTTGGGTGAAGATTGTATTGGTTCTGGGTGTGGCTATTATTAGTAGTGTTGCCGTGCTTACCTACTTTAACCTTGCTCGTTTGAATGAACTCAGCCATCGGGCCGAATCTTCGGCCTTGGAAGCGCAGTTTAAGGTGGTCAGTTATGCTTTGGGCGGGGAGCTGCGCAAAGCGGAAGTTATGACAGATCTACTCGCCAATTTTCCTCTGGTGCAGGAAAAATTATCCGATGGTAACCGTGAATGGTTCGACGACCAGTTTGTATCTGCTTTCGAAGTACTGACGGTTCGATATGATGTTACGCAGTTGCAGTTTCATAGCCCACCTGCTACTTCCTTTTTCCGAGCTCATGATGCTGGTAGATTCGGGGATGATTTGTCCATAACACGACCCCATGTGCTTGCCGCGAATCGTGACAACAGACCAATGAAAGGTATATCCAGAACGCACAGTGGTTTTGCTGCCCTCGCCGTGTCTCCAGTGCGGTATTTCGGCCAGCCAGTTGGGTCGGTGGAATTTGGTATGGGTGTCGGACAGGTTTTTTTTGACAAGCTTAAATCCAACGACGACGTTAATGCCGGTTTGTACGTGCCGGATAATAAGGGCGGCTTTACCGCTGTAGGATCTGCGCTGGGAGCGGAGTCACTGGTTTCGGACGATACTCTAACGCAAGCCCTAAACGGTAATGCGCAAATTGTTTATACAGACATAGAAGGCGTGCCGCACACTATTTATGCTGCAGATTATGGTGGCTCTTACGCTAAGACTGATGGTGTGATCGTGATTGCAATTGATACGAGCGCTTTTGTAGGTGCTCGCTTTGATGCAAGGCGTAATGCCATTCTCGTTGGGTTACTGTCGATTGTTTTCGGCTTATTACTAGCTATATTGTTGGCGCGACACTTAGGTCGGCGTATAAACACAGTGATTGCTGGTGTCGATCGTATTGCCGAAGGAGACTTGTCGGCGGATATTCCCCTTGAAGGCCGCGACGAGATTGCCTGCCTAGCTCAGGCCGCTTCGAAAATGCGGGGTAAGTTGCATTCGCTGGTAACGGAAGTGAGTGTTAATGCGGCTAAAGTTCTCAGTGCCTCTGAGGAAATTCTTGGCGCCGTTGAGGGGCAAGCCTCTACATCGAGCGAAATGTCTTCTTCGGTGGCCGAGATTACTTCCACCATGGAGGAGTTGTCGGCTTCGTCAACAGTGATCGCCGATCACTCGACGTCGGTGGTTGATATTGCCGGTCAGACGCTTGATGGTAGTCGTAAAAGTTCCGAGAGTATGGAAGATGTTATTGCGCGGATGCAGGATATCAGCATTGACAATCAGAAGAGTTTAAAAGAAATAGTTGATTTGGGTGCTAAGTCCAAAGAAATAGGCAAGATTATGGAGATTATCAATGCGGTGGCCGACCAGACCAAATTGATTGCCTTCAACGCGGCGTTGGAAGCTTCCAGCGCTGGTGAGGCTGGCAAGCGCTTCTCGGTGGTTGCCAGCGAGATTCGTCGCCTGGCTGACAGTGTTAGTGAATCAACCGAGGAGATTGCCAAAAAAATCAGCGAAATTCAGGAGTCGATCAACCTTCTCGTGATCAGCTCCGAGAAAGGCAGCAGCGGTATTGCTGCGGGCAGCACTGCGAGCAGTAATACGGCTGAATGCCTGCACGAGATCATAGACGCAGCCAGTCAGGCACGCAGTGCGGCCGAACAGATTTCGCTGTCCACAAAACAACAAAAAACTGCCAGCGATCAGGTGGTCGTTGCGTTACGGGAAATTGTCACCGCCAGTTCGAGCACGGCGGGCTCTATCAATCGGATCTCGCAGAACAGTAGGGAAATGTCCAGTTTGTCGACAAGGCTTGATGAGCTGGTGGGACATTTCAATCTTGGCGAAGACGACTGACCTGCGCTTATGACCAATATCCGAGTCCTGATTGTGGATGATAATAGTATGGTGCGCCGGCTATTGTGTGCCATATTGGAACAGGAAAGCGATATAGATGTTGTGGGTGAGGCCCATGATGGTCGACAGGCAGTTGAGATGTCAAAAAGACTTAAACCAAACGTCATTACCATGGATCTAGAGATGCCAGTGATGGGCGGTATGGAAGCGATAGAGACAATTATGGGTAGCAAAGCGGTGCCTATTCTTGTCGTTAGCGATATGGCTAACGCGCAGATTGCGGTTGAAGCGTTGACGCTTGGCGCGCTTGACGTTCTGCCTAAACCCGATTGCACTGAGGGGAAAGTGAAAGAATTTACGGATAGGGTTCGATTGCTGGCAGGTGTCTCGGTGGTGACGCGCCGTCAACTCCGGCCGGAGCTGGCCACGACCAGCTCTGTATCGCGAGCTAGCGCAACGGTTGGCAAACCAGTATCTGGTCTAGAGTCAGAGCTTTACTCTGGGCACGTTTTTGCTATTGCCTGTTCCACTGGTGGCCCTCAGGCCTTGGCAAAAATCCTGTCAGAGCTTCCTGCCGATTTTCCCTGTCCAGTGCTGATCTCCCAGCATATTGCTGATGGTTTTGCTGGTGGTATGGTCAAGTGGCTGGGTAAGCTCTGCAAACTGTCTGTGCGTTTGGCTGTCGATGGTGATCCTCTTCAGGCTGGCAAGGTCTTGGTTTCTCCATCTGAGTCGCATTTTGCGTTAACTGCAAAACACCGCGTTGTACTTTTGCCAGTGAATCCAAATGATACTTATCATCCAAGCTGTGACGTATTGCTTGATTCCGTGGCGAAGGTTTTTGGTTCGCTGGCGGTAGGTATTATCCTTACCGGCATGGGTATGGACGGCGTGGCTGGCATCGCGAAAATCCACAGAACACAAGGTAGAACCATTGCCCAGAATGAGGCCAGTTCGCTGATATATGGTATGAATCGTGCGGCGATTGAGAGCGGCACCGTTCAGCAGGTGTTGACGCTGGAAGATATAGTTCCCGCGATGCTGGATATCGCCCACAGCAGGTCAAGCTATGACGCTTGATCTCGCGCCGTTTCAGGGTTTGATTCGCGAGCGCTGTGGACTATTGTTCACAGGTGATAATAAACAACAACTTGCCGAGGCGCTTGCTACACGTATCGCCGGGTTATCTATCGAACCATCATGCTACAAAGCACAGCTCGGCAAAGACGAGCATGAGTTTCAGGCGCTCGTCAATCTGTTGACTAACAATGAGACCTATTTCTTCCGCGAGTCGCAGCAGATCAGTTTTCTCGTAGAGTGTCTTGTCCCGCGTTTGCTAGCGAGCCCTGATACTAGAGAGCCAATACGTATACTGAGCGCAGGTTGCTCTTCGGGAGAGGAGCCATACTCGTTGGCAATGGCGTTGATGGATGTTTATGGAGAACGTGCTAAGCAACTGTTCACAGTGATTGGTGCGGACATCGATACTGCCGCTCTTGATAAAGCGCGCCGTGCCAGCTATACAGAGTTTTCATTCCGTGGTGTGCATGCTGATGTGCGTGCTCGTTATTTTGACAAGGATGGTAGATGTTATTTGGTTAAGGATGAGCTCAAGCGAATGGTAAGTTTTGTGCAACTGAACTTGCTGGAAAATCCGGTGATAGCTGCGCCGCATGACTTGGATATTGTTTTTTTTCGCAATGTATCAATCTACTTTGATACTGCTGAGCGCTTGGCTATTCATAAAAATTTGGCTGCATTAATGCGTGAAGAATCGGTGTTGATTACTGGTTTGACGGAAACTATGGCTAACGACCTTGGTGTGTTTCGACCTAGGGAGGAAGAAGGCCTGTTTTATTTTTCAAAAGGGCATTTAGCCCCTTCTGAGAGAAGACAGAGTCCGCGCAATGACGAGTTCGGAACACAGCTTCGAAAAACGGGTTCGTCGAAGGACGCGCGAGCAACCAATAGCAAAGCGCCAGTGCGTTGTGACAATAGCCTCTCACCTGCGACCAGCCTGCCGTGTGTGGTAGTTCCTGTCAAGAATTGCCAGCTGCAACCACTTGAAACTGCACGCCAATCTATCCGGGGTGAGTGCTTCGATGCAGCACTGATGCATCTCGATACGGTTCTTATGTCCTCGCCAAATAATACTGAAGCTTTGTTACTTAAGGCATACGTGTTGCTCGATCGCAAGAATTTCGCTACAGCTGTGGCCTTGGCTGAGCAGGTACTGGCGCGTGACGAATGGTCGGTAGATGCGCTCTATCTGTTGGGGCTCGCTACTCGCTGGCAGCAACAAACCGAGTCTGCCATAGGTTGGTTTAAACGTGCTGTTTATGCCTGTCACGAATGCTGGCCGGCACACTATTATCTTGGAGGCCTTTATCGTGATAAAGGCTCCATTACACCAGCACAGCGTGCATACAGTGTTGTTATACATCATCTATCTGTTGAGGCTGTGGAAACAGGTATTCGTTACGTGCCCGTTAGGCTACCTGACGGGGAAATCCTCAAACTGTGCAAACGCCAGATCGCAGAACTTCGCGAAGCGACGCAACGTGCAGGAGAACATTAAGCGCTATGGCCATTGATGTAAGCAAATTCGTTGCGCGCTTTGTTGAGGAGACTCGCGACCATATTGAGCGACTAAACGAGGGGTTATCATCTCTTGATGGTGGCCATGCTGATTCAGAATTGATTAACACCATTTTTCGTTCGGCACATACGATTAAAGGTTCGTCGCGCATGCTCAAGCTCTCAGGTATTACGGATACTGCGCACCATATTGAAGAAGTTTTGATGCATTTGCGCGACGGGAGCCTTACCTATTCGCCAACGCTGGGACAACTACTCTACCGCGGAGTTGATGCGCTCTCCGCGTTGGTTGACGCTCTGGCCGGAAGTGATGACCCTATTAGTTTGCCGGCAGCCGATCAGTCACTGTGTGCGGAGCTAGCCGCTGTCACCGGAGGGGAGGATGACGCTGTGCCAAATGCTGCTGACCCAGTATCTGAGGCAGTAGCAGACTCAGGTAAAAAAAGCGGCAAAGAGCTTGGAGTGAAACCGGCCGAAACCGTGCGTATTCAGCTTAACAAGCTTGATGAGTTAGTTAAACTGATGGGTGAGGTGGTTTCAAGTCATGCTTGCTTGAGGCAACGTATCGTCGATTTGAACGCTATCAGGCGTTTGCCGGCTGACGATCAACTGGCTGAGTCCTTGAAACAGTTTGCGCAGATTTTCCGGGATGATGTCACGACTCAAGAGGCGTTGATGACCGAATTGCACGCTACGACGCAGGTTATGCGGATGTTACCGTTGACTACGGTATTCGAACCGGTTGCGCGGCTCGCCCGTGAACTGGCCCGTTCCCTTAACAAGGAAATTGAGTGTGTGGTCAGTGGTGCCGAGATAGAACTCGACCGTCAGATGATTGATAACCTATCTGACCCAATCATTCATTTGGTTCGCAACGCGCTCGATCATGGGCTGGAGATGCCAGAGGATCGTCTGGCTATAGGCAAGAAGGCGCAGGGCCAGTTGAAAGTGTCAGCGCGGCAGGATGGGAGCTGGGTAGTGATCGACATCAGTGACGACGGTAATGGTATTCGTGTTGAGGATGTACGTGACAAAGCGTTGAAAAAAAATCTCATTAGTGCAGACGAAGTTGCAACTCTAAGTGATCAGGAAATTATTGATTTTATTTTTATGCCAGGTTTTTCGACTAGCAGCATTATTACTGATATGTCTGGCCGCGGTGTTGGAATGGATGTGGTCAAGCGATGCGTGTTGGATGAGTTGCGGGGAGTGGTTAGCGTCGAAACCCGATCAGGAATCGGTTCGACCTTTTCGCTACGTCTGCCCTTGTCGCTTGCCGTTATGCGTGTGCTATTGGTTGAAACGGCGGGTTTGCCATTTGCCTTCACTGGTCAATATGTTGGCGAGCTACTCCGCTATCCGGCTGAGGAACTGCTTGCTGGAGGCGAGCGACAAGTGATGATCTTGCGTAACGAATTCATTCCAGTCGTGCCGCTTTGTGACTTGCTGCAAATCCCGGCTGGTTTAGAGTCACCTGTTTCGAGCGGAGCAAAAAAAGGAGCTCCGTTACTGCTGTTAGTATTGAAGGTACGTAACGAAAAACTTGCCGTGCAAATCGACAAATTAATTGACGAGCGCAACATGGTTATCAAACCGCTACCGCAACACATGCGTAAACTCAATCGAGTGTCAGGTATGGTGACTACCGCAAAAAATGAACTGGTTAGTATTTTACACGCGCCAGCGCTGTTCGAGGTTGCTCGCCAGACACGTACCAAAATCAGCGATGCAGAAGCGGAAAACCACCAACTCGAGAAATCTTTCCGAGTGTTGGTGGTGGATGACTCGCTCAATACGCGCGAGATTGAAAAAGATGTGCTGGAGGCCAGTGGCTATCAGGTCACGCTGGCCGAAGATGGGCTCGACGGGTTCAGGAAAGCGATGAGTAATACCTTCGATGCTGTACTGACCGATGTGGAGATGCCTAACATGGATGGCTTCACGCTCACTGAGCGTCTGAGGCAGGAGGAAGCATACAGTGACAAACCGATTATCATCATTACATCGCTTGCCAAAGACGAGGATCGGAGGCGGGGTGTCAAGGCTGGAGCGGATGCATATATCGTTAAAGGAGATTTTGACCGCAACAATCTGGTCGATACTCTGCACTCATTGTTGGGTTGATGGTATGGATAATTTGAATGGGAGCCATTTATTGCAATGAATCAGGATAGCTTAAGGGCAAGCAGTAAAATAGCTCGCTTGCGCGAAAAATTTTTCGATGGGTTGAGTGAGCGGGTTGCTGAAGCGCAACGCCATTCCGATGCGCTCAAGGCTAATGCCAATGATCATCATGCCGCTCAGGGTTTGAAAACGGTGTTTCATAAGCTCAAGGGCGTTTCCAGCGTATTTGGATTTGTCGATCTTGGGATTTTGGCAGCTCGTGGTGAAGAGCTTATGGACGTGTTTCTGGATGCGCCACCAAGTGAGAATAATGTTGTCAATGAGGAGGGAGAGCCAAGCGAAGAGAATGTATCAAGTGAAGCAGATGAATCAGGCGAGGAGAATACATCAAGTGGTGAGGGTACGCCAAATCAGGAGAATGCTCAAATCCTGAACGAACTGGATGCTTACATGGCGGAATTCAATAGTGCTATTCAGGCGATTCTCGACGAGCCACGTGAGGATCCTGCACCGGGAACTAGTGCTAATAAGGAACTTACGGCAATGGCTTCAGAGCAGGAGAGTAACCGCGTGGATACTCCTAGTGTCGTAATTGTCGATGATGACGCACTTATCCGCAGTGTGCTCAGGGCTATGCTGCACGGTGAAGATTATCAAGTTCTAGGAGATGCTTCCAACGGCAAGGATGCTCTGATGCAATGCGACAAGCTGAACCCTGACCTGTTGCTGCTTGATATCAACATGCCTGGTGCCGATGGTTTAAACGTGCTCAAGAGAGTTCGGCGCGAGTTTCCCTCGATTCGGGTGATTATGGTTAGTGCCGAGGGTTCAATGGACAAGGTTAGTTCGGCAATCAATGCTGGGGCGGCAGGGTTTATAGTAAAGCCCTTTAATGAAGCAACGGTATTGAAGCAAGTCAATCGATACTTTAAAGGCAAGAGCAATTGATGGGTATTAAAAAACTGTAGTACTAAAATAAAGGAGCGGTGATGAAAATCTTAGTGGTAGACGATGACGCTATGGCCGGAGAGATGACTGGCGCTATACTTGAAGACGGAGGGCATAGGGTAATTCTGGCTGAGGACGCGATGAGGGCAATAGAATGCTTTGATGCCGATGGTGACTTCGATATGATCATCAGCGATATGAATATGCCTCTGATCAATGGCATAGAACTTTTTCGTCAATTGCGCGAACAAAAATTCGAGCTGCCTTTTGTGCTGTTAACAGGTGATGCATCGGAGAAACTTTTGGCAGAAGAGCCGCTTCTTGATGCATGTCTGCTGAAAGACGCCAGCCTTGAAGAGACTCTAGTACACACGGTCGATGCGGTTATGCAACAACGTAACGGATTGCTGTGAAGCAGGGCGTACCAGTAAAAACATCAGAATCCGCGCGTAACAAGATAGCGCGGTTGCGTGTCGAATTTGTTCGTTCGCTGCCACAGCGCATTGAGGAGTTGAAGGAGCTCTTTGCTCAGCTACTAGCTGATACCAGCGACTCGGCTGTTGCTGTTGAGTTGCATCGCTGCATACACAACCTCCAGGGAACCGGGCGCTCTTTTGGTTTTGTGCCGTTGGGTGCTGCGGCTCGAGATGCGGAACAGCGGATCGTTGAGCTGTTGGAGGGAGAGGGATTTTCGAGCGGGTGGCAGGAATCCGTTGGCCAGCAAATTGAGTGTATTGCATCAGCCAGTAGTGAGCTGTTGGCTAATGATGAGGGCGCCCCCGCATTACCATTGCCGACGCCTGATCTGTCGGAAACGACATCAAATCCAGCGGTTTTAAAAGCTGGTCGCAAGGTGTATCTTTGCGAGAAAGACGAGTCCATATCGGAACAGATGGCCAGTCAATTGGCATGCTTTGGCTATCAGTGCAAATGCTTCACTAGCCTGCCGACAATGCGCCAGGCAGTGCTTGAATTCCAGCCGGATGCGGTCGTGATGGATATTCATTTTTTGCAGGATGATCAGGAGGAGGGTGACGGGGAAACCCCAGAGGTAAAGCAGACAAGCGAGAAAACAGTGCCAACCGTGTTTATGGCATCGGCCAGTGATTTCCAGGCACGTCTCAGTGCGGTTCGAGCTGACGGACAGGCTTTTCTGTCAAAACCGGTTCAGATTATGGAGATGGTAACGATGCTTGATGAGTTGACTGGTCAACAGCAACCTGGAGCATACCGTATCCTCGTGGTTGACGATGAACCTGAAACTGCCAGCTACCATTGCGCTCTGGTAGAAGAGGCAGGTATGCTTGCTTATCCGCTTAGTGATGCCGCGCGTATTCTGGAGGTGCTTGATGAGTTCCATCCAGACTTGGTCTTGCTCGATATTTATCTGAAAGAGTGTAACGGTCGCGATCTGGCTAAGATAATTCGGCAGTTGCCAGACTACCTGAGCCTGCCAATTATTTTTCTTTCAAGTGAAACTGACGATAAAAAGCAATCCTCTGCAATGCAAGTCGGTGCTGAAGGTTTCCTCACAAAACCAGTTGTACCGAAGAAACTGGTAGAGGCGGTTGCTATTCGTGCCGAACGCATGAGAGTGCTGAGATCACTGATGGCTCGAGATAGTCTTACTGGGCTTTTCAACCACAGTGCTACCACGCGTTTAATTGATAGTTCTCTGCACGCAGCCCAACGTAGCGGTGACACCATGTGCTTTGTAATGATAGACATAGATCTTTTCAAAGCGGTTAACGATACGCATGGCCATCCAGCGGGCGATCAGGTAATTCTTGCCCTAGCGCGCCTGATGCAACAACGATTGCGCGCATCCGATATCATCGGTCGCTACGGTGGTGAAGAATTCGCGCTAATCTTGCAGGATACCTCGGTAGAGCATACGGCTGAACTTGTGGACACGTTGCGTGAGGCTTTCAGTCAAATTCAATTCTACTCCTCCCTCAGTGATTTCAAGTGCAGCTTCAGCGCTGGTATTGCCTGCTTTCCACATCATGATCAACTTGAGTTTCTGCGCGAAGCGGCCGACAAGGCGCTGTATTTGGCCAAACATCAGGGGCGAAACCAAATAGTGATTGATTCGACGAAAACCAGAGGTAAGGGCGATTATGAGTGATACAGAACTTGACAAGGTGTTGACCCAGCGTCACGAAGCGAATCAGACAATAGTCAACGTAGAGGAGGCAACTATCAAGCTGGTCGTGTTTGAGCTGGCGCAGCAAGGTTTCGCTTTTCATAGCGAAAGCATTCGCGAAGTATTAGGTCATGCTACAGTCTTTTTTGTACCGGGGTGCCCGGCCTCTCTTGAAGGTGTTATCAATGTGCGCGGCGATATCGAATCGGTAATTCTCCTCAACAACCTGCTGCACCTGCCCACATCTGCCAGTAACCCGCAAGCACCCATTCTGCTTGGTCGTGGTAAGGAGGTTAGTAGCGGTATTCGCGTCGACCATGTCATTGATGTGATTGATGTTGTAGAAAGCAGCATCCAGCCCCCGCCATCTACTCAGGCGGAATATATGCAGGGTCTGGTGTCAGGCTTGCTGCATTTTCAGGACCGGCCGATAACATTACTCGATCTAGACCAGATATTTGCAGATTATGCTAGAGGCCTTGGGTGACTGCCCTGCAGGACGATGACTCCACGCAAAACACTCTGGAAGTTGTCCTTTTCCAAGCTGGGGGCTGTCTCAGTGCAATTGCAGCTTCCCAAGTAGGTGCTATGAGTTCAGACAATAACGTTTGCGACGCCATACCAATAGCGGAAGTGTTTGGTATGGAACAAGTTACAACGGAGTTGGCGCAAAAAAAACTGGAACTCAAGTCTGTCAGAGCCGAAGCTGGGTCGGACTCGATAGATGTGCTGATTACTCCCCCAGTCGATTTGCTGAACCTCGCGGTCACAGATATCTATCCTCTTCCTCCCCTACTGGCTGCGCGCCAGCGTCTGCGATGGCTACGGGCGTTGGCTATGCATCGTGAGCAGGAAAATATATCGCTGTTGTTGTTGTTCGACGTGCTCGATACGGGTAGCGAAGAAGAGAGTCAGTTATCAGACCTGGCCTGAAATTCTACAGCTGATATTCACCGTTTTGCTAGTTTATTTCTCTTAATAAATACACACGAATTTAGATTGTCCTGTCCGCCTAATCACTCGAGCCACTAATGAACTTGCAGCGATATACGCGATAAGCAAGCCTATAATAGGAATAATTTTCATCACGGTAATGACTCTCTTTTCAGTTCATCCAACTTATTGTGCAGATGCATGATTTCCAGTTCCGGCTTTAAATTCACTTTGTATGCAGCATCTTGCTTAATCCGGCCTTTAGCTGCCGGCCGGTTTACGGCATCATAGTGATGGAGGTTGACCTTTCTCCTTGCTCGCTACTAGCATGGTAAGCGGCGATTTATATTTCATATAAAACAGAAATTTTCTCTGGTATCTCGTTATTTTTCCAAAAATTATTGAGTCGCTCAATCAATGGAGAACTAATCACTTGTCCTTTGCCGATTAGCAGTACTCCAGATGCGGTATAAAGATCTTTGGCAATAACCATATCGGCCGTCAGCTGAGGGACACTGATTTCCTTGGTTTCTAGCTCGCCGTCACTTTCGATGACGCGTTCAATAACTTCTAGTATCTGTGGGTCATAGCGTGCCCCCTGAGATTGCATTTGAGAGACGGCATCGATACTGGAAAGGCCTCGGGATTCTTTAGCTACTAGATCCAACAGCGGTTTTAATAAGCGGGCCCCCAATGGAATATCTGTGCCGGACACGCCTCCCGCGGGCAGACCCGAGCCATCGAAACTTTTGTTTTGGAAACGAATAGCTTCTGCGATGGATTCCAGTCGAGGAATTTTATTAATTAGCTTGGCGCCGGCTTCTGAGTGCTTGTCATAGATTTCCTGGTGCTTTTCACTCAGTTGGTCTCCTTTTAGCATCTGCTCCAATATGCTATCCGGCTGAGTAACAAGGCCTATTTGACTGAGCAGTGCGGTCGCCTCAAGTTCCCATGTAGATTTTAGTCCCAGCTCTTTCGCACATTTGAGCATGTAGTTTCGTGTGGTTGCTGCGCGACCGAAAACCTTGGGGCTGACCAGCGATAAGATTGCCACCAACGCATTGATACTGCCTTTAACGGTAT
>Ga0206126_10005078_pt1 | contig 12250 bp, 10 predicted proteins | sample Helgoland_Spring_5_FD_148621 | JGI IMG/M metagenome (GOLD analysis project Ga0206126, IMG submission 148621) | Pelagic subsurface seawater microbial communities from Kabeltonne, Helgoland, North Sea - Helgoland_Spring_Bloom_20160412_1 | ecosystem: Environmental > Aquatic > Marine > Epipelagic ...
GAACAGATAAGCATGCCCAATATCATGGGCAGTACCGATTCTCCCAACAGGAATCATGGCAATACCGGCATCGATCACCTTTTTTGGCATGCTGTCTGACATTTCAGACTTAATAAATCCTGGGGCGACGGCATTTACGGTAATCCCATATTTTCCCGTTTCCCTTGCCAAAGATTTGGTAAAGCCAACAATACCTGCTTTGGTTGCCGCGTAATTGGTTTGTCCAAAAGCACCCATCGTACCATTGATGGAGGAAGTATTGATGATTCTACCATATTTTGCTTCTCGCATGATAGGAACTACTACTTTGCAAGTATTAAATGCACCCGAGAGGTTGACATTTAATACAGAATGCCATTCTTCATCAGTCATTTTTAGGAACGACTTGTCTCGGATGATACCGGCATTATTGATCAGAATATCAATACGACCGTATCGAGTCATGATCTCAGCTACTGCCGTTTCGACTTGACTTCGCTGGGTAATATCGACTTTTTGAAAGAAGATCTCTCCGCCTTGTTCTGTAATTCGAGCTGCGGTAGGCTGACCATCGAGGACATCCCAAATGACCACTTTGGCGCCTGCCTCGCAAAAAACCTCAGAGGCACCTTCACCAATTCCCTGTGTACCTCCTGTGATGATGGCGACTTGTCCGTCTAGTTTGGTCATATTTATTTTTTTAATTTTAATATTTCAAATAATTATTATACTTTCAGCTTGATATTATTTCATGCTTTATCACTAGTGTAAAATTCTATTGGGCGCTATTCTTTTCAGTAGTTAAAATTTTCACATCTTCTGGTAAGGGGTAGCCTATATTCCTAGACTCATAAAATCCCAATATGCTCATATTTTTAGAGGGTTTAATTTCTTACAGTCAAATTAAATGATAATTCCGTCAATATGCTCTAGGAAAGTGCCTAATAAATAAATTATCTAACGCTTGAATGGCTCTCGAATTAGTAATACCCAAAAGGCATAGCTGAATTAAAGATAATATGATCTGTCTTATCTTACAATGAGTACGGAACGACTTTGTCTCTATATAAACGCTTGACTTACCTTGAATTAAAATTTGAGTAAGGCCTATATATCAATTTATTAAAACTGTGAGATGGGCATTTTTGACGTTTTCCAATGGGCTTTAATGGCTTTTCTTTTTCAATAAAACGCAAAAAAATTTGAGGCGTCAGACATCAATTATATCGGTACACACAATCAATATTTTTTGTATCTGATCGAAATTAACAAAATACAGAAAGAATTAGGTAGTATGGTCTTCGCAAAAAGCTAAAAATAATCAATCGCCATAGGGGTTATAAAAATAAATTTGTGCGAGTTTGGAACGAAATCTTGAATTAGATTATTTACTTTTAAAAAAAGAGCCGATCAAATAAATGTTTTTAATCTGAGGCATGTAGCGGAAGGACAGACAAATCCCGCCTTACAGGTAAAATGGGATTTATAGAACAACAATAAAAATATTATTAATGTCATTTAAGGGGAAAGTTATTGTAATTACTGGAGCAGGATCCGGTATCGGAGCAGCAGCCGTGAGGTTTTTTGCCAAAAAAGAGGCTTTTGTAGTACTAGCTGATATCTCAGTGGAAAAAATGGTAGATATTGCCGATTCTATTCCTATGGAATGCATGATTCAAGAAACCGATGTATCAAAATATGAGCAAATGCAAAGTTTGGTAGTTGCTGTAATTAAAAAATATGGGCGCATTGATGTATGGGTAAATAATGCAGGTATTGGTCCGAATCACATGCTGAAAACAGCAGATCATAGTTTACAAGATTGGGAACGTGTGATTGCGGTTAATCAGTCGGGTGTATTTTATGGCATGAAAGTAGTACTACCCGTGATGTTAAAGCAAGGCAACGGAAATATCGTGAATGTCGCTTCACTTGCAGGATTAAGAGCCTCAGGCAATAATATTTCTTATGTAGCGAGCAAATTTGCAGTAGTCGGAATGACCAAGGCAGCCGCATTGGAATATGCAAAAAAAAATATTCGAATAAATGCAGTTTGTCCAGGATATACCGATACGAATATGCTCCGTCAACTGTTGGAGGTAAAGCCTGATATAGAAGATAAATTAAAGAGCCATATACCTATGGGTCGTTTTGGAAAAACGACAGAGGTGGCTACAGCTATAGGTTGGTTGGCCTCAGACGAAACACAATTCATGACTGGCCAAACCTTGGCATTGGACGGTGGAACCTCGCTCTGATAAAAAGCGATGATCTCTGACCTGAATTATCCATTGTTTAGTTTTGACAGAGACCTCTTTGGAAGTACTTATCTTTACGAATAGAGTAAGGAAAGTTGATGATTTAGTAGCTATGGTTCCGGTTTATAGGTTGATGACGTGATCGATCTAAGTCTTAGTAGAAAAGGGATTAGTATAAAAAATGAAACAAGGGCTATGAAATGTAAAGTAACCAAACAAGTATTATATGATAATGGAAACATTAAAGATCACTAGGAAGGAAAATTATGCACTTGTTCAGCTCCGCCGGGGTAAGGCCAATCCGATCAATCATCAGATGGTTAAAGATTTGATTACGACTTTTACCGCTCTGCAGGAAGAGGCTGAAATGAAAGGAGTGATTCTAACGGGGACACTTAATTTTTTCTCAGCTGGTTTAGATGTGGTGGAGCTTTATGATTATGATGAAGATCAGATGAGAAATTTTATGATTGATTTTGACGTCATGCACGTACAGTTATCCCGTTTCCCAAAGCCAATGATTTGTGCAATTCCTGGTTATTGCCCGGCGGGCGGAACGGTCATCGCGATTACAGCTGATTATCGCATAATGAACGAGGATCCTAAGTTTTCTATCGGCTTAAATGAAATGAAGGTGAATGTTCAAATCACGACAAACCTTATTGAAGCTTACACCTATTGGTTGGGTACAAGTCTGGCCAATAGATATATTCTCGAAGGAAAATTACTCACGCCTCCAGAGGCCCTAAAAGTGAATCTTGTAGATGAGATCTGCCCTGCTGATGAGGTCATGGTGCGTGCAGAATTGAAGTTGCAAGAATTCCTTCAAGCGGATTCGGATATCTTTGGTTACACCAAATCAAAATTGAGAGAAAAATGGTATGCGGGTCAGGAGTTAAAAGGTGGATTGGATCTTGAACAAACGCTGAAGATATGGTGGAAGCCTGAAATGAGAGCCAAAATAGCTTCTTTGATTGCGAGTTTTAAAAACAAAAAAAATGAATAAACAATTATTATTGATGAAAAGACCTGTTGAATTCCCCTCGGAAGATACGTGGGCATTTACTGAGGAGCAGACGCCGGAGCCTAGAGAAGGTCAACTGTTGATTCGTCAACATTTGATTAGTTTAGATCCTGCCATGAGGGGTTGGATCAATGCATCTAGATCTTATATAGAAGCGGTAGAACTGGGCGATGTTATGCGAGCAGGGACGGTGGGTCAAGTGGTCAAGGCAGTGAATCATCCAAAATTTAAAGAAGGAGATTTGCTTTCGGGATGGGGTGGAGTACAACAATTTACCCTTACAGATGGGAAAGGATTCCATAAAATTAATACCGAGCTAGCCGATCCAAAAGTCCATATGAGTACTTTGGGGATGCCGGGAATGACGGCTTATTTCGGTATTTTAGAGGTAGGTAAAATTAAACCGGGGGATACCGTGGTCGTATCAGGTGCCGCGGGGGCCGTAGGCTCTGTAGTAGGTCAAATAGCTAAAATTAAAGGCTGCCGAGTAGTTGGAATTGCAGGAGGCGAAGAAAAATGCCATTATCTAAAAGAAGATTTAGGGTTTGATGAGGTCATTGATTATAAGTCAGGAAATCTAAGGAAAGATTTAAAAAAAGCTTGCCCGGAAGGAATAGATGTGTATTTTGATAATGTTGGTGGTTATACGCTTGATACGGTATTGACCAGAATTAATAGGCAGGCACAAATTGTGATTTGTGGGGCCATTTCCCAATACAATGAAAAAGCAATTCAGGGGCCAACAAATTATTTGTCTTTGCTTGTCAATCGTGCCACGATGGAAGGGATGGTAGTCTTTGATTATGCTAAAAGGTATCCTGAGGCAGTCATACAATTGGCTCAATGGATGAAAGAGGGTAAGCTGAAATCTCGTGAAGATGTTTACTTCGGCATTGAGCATTTTTATGAAACTTTTTGCCGTTTATTTTCGGGAGAAAAAATTGGAAAACTAATTTTAAATATAAAATAATAAACAAGCCTATAATAATAAGAAAAATAATGAAAGAAGCATTTATAGTATCCACGGCCAGAACACCTATAGGTAAGGCATATCGGGGTGCCTTGAATATGACTCAAGGAGCCACCCTAGGTGGATGGGTGATCAAGGAAGCTGTACATCGTGCTGGAGTGGCTCCTGAGGAGGTTGAAGACGTCATCATGGGTTGTGCCATGCAACAAGGAACCACAGGTGGAAATATTGGGCGTCAGGCGGCATTGGCAGCAGATCTACCGGTCACGGTGCCTGGCATGAGTATAGACAGACAATGTTCTTCAGGTATGATGGCCATCGCAATGGCCGCTAAACAAGTATTGGTTGATGGTATGCAAGTGGCTGTGGGAGGAGGTATTGAATCCATCAGCTTGGTTCAAAACGAAAAGGCCAATACCCATATGGCGGTAGATAAAGTATTGGTGGCCAAGCATAATCATATTTACATGCCCATGCTGCAAACTGCAGAAATTGTGGCCAAGCGTTATGGAATATCAAGAGATCAGCAGGATGCTTATGGACTTGAGAGCCAAAAACGGACGGCAGCAGCACAAGAGGCAGGTAAGTTTAACGATGAAATTATTTCGGTAACCACAACTAAGGCATTATTTAATAAAGAAACGAAGGAGTATACTTTTGAACAAGTAACTTTAAATAAGGATGAAGGAAATAGGCCTTCGACTAATATTGATGGTCTTAATAGCTTAAATGTTGTTATTGAAGGGGGTTGTATTACTGCAGGAAATGCCAGTCAGCTATCAGATGGCGCTTCAGCTTCGGTGGTCATGGATAGCACATTGGTGATGCAGCGAGGGATCGCACCGCTGGGTGCTTACCGAGGAGTGGCGGTGGCTGGTTGTGAGCCAGATGAAATGGGCATAGGACCTATTTTTGCCATTCCTAAGTTATTGAAACAACATGGGCTTACAATCCAGGATATTGGTCTTTGGGAATTAAATGAGGCCTTTGCTGTTCAGGTACTTTATTGCCAAGAAAAATTAGGGATTCCCATGGAACTCATGAATGTCAATGGAGGCGCAATTTCTATAGGCCACCCTTACGGAATGAGTGGCGCTAGAATGGTGGGTCATTCGCTTATTGAAGGTAAGCGAAAGGGAGCTAAGTATGTGGTAAGTACGATGTGTATCGGTGGAGGTATGGGTGCAGCAGGACTATTTGAAGTATTGTAAAGATTATGAGCAAAGCATCGTTTATTTTGGATATTAACCTACCGGTAGTGGTAGCGTCCATGTTTCTAATTTCAGGCCCACAAATGGTCATAGAATGTTATAAAAATGGGGTATTAGGGGCTTTTCCTGCTTTGAACCATCGGTCTACGGAAGGGTTTGAATAATGGATTGTCGAAATTAAAACGACTCTGAAAGATTGGGAAGCAGCAACAGGAAAAAAAAGGAGCCGCTTTTGGAGTTAATTTAATCCTCCACAAAACCAATCCAAGATTGCAAGTAGATTTAAAAATTGTGGTCAAGCACGAAGTGCCCTAATCATTACTTCCCTTGGCGCTGTCTCCGAGTTGATTGAGTCGGTTCATGGTTATGGTGGCTTGATACTAGTTTCTGCCGGTGCAGGAGGCCATGCAGGGACGATCAATCCCATCGCTTTATAGGTGAAATTCGGTCTTTTTTTGATAAAACTATTTTACTTATGGGTTGCATCAGTACCGGACAAGACGTGGCTGCTGCGCTACAAATGGGTGCTGATCTGGCTTATATGGGGACATGATTTATAAATACAACTGAGAGCGAAGCTTTACCCGAATATAAGCAAATGATTATTGAGTCCAGTGCGAGCGATGTTATCTACACAGCGGTGATTTCCGGAGTACCTGCCAATTTTTTAAGACCAATTTTGGAGCAGATGGGCATTACAGAAGAGATGTGGAAAAAAACAGTTGAGGTAGATTTTGGTAATGAACTGATCGCCAATGATGAGGCCAAGGCGTGGAAAACCATTTGGTCCGCCGGACAAGGGATTATCAAAATAGGTGACAGCCTGAAGATATCGATTTTGGTAGCGCGATCGAAAAAAGAGTTTAAGGTCGTCATTGAAACCCATGGTAAATTATTGGCACAATTCAATTAATATGAGCTTTTGCCTTATTTTGTATAGAGGCTCCGAGATTAAATAAGGACATTCTGTTGCTTGTATCTCTATGAAACCTTCACCCTCATAAAGAATATCTAAGGTTTCCAAGGGACTATGATGAGAAATGGGCTTTCCAAAAAGAGTTGCCGTGAGTCTTTGGGATAGGTCAAAAGACCGCAGTATAACGACCGGATCCAGAAACCCATTTTTTCCAAAGCTTTTTTCTAGACAAAATATGTCTATGTTGTGGACTGATGACCTGCAGGTCAAAATAAGAGGCATAGGGTTTCATTTGATCGATCAGTTGATGTGCATGGGCCTGGTCGGTGATGAAATAGGCACCTGTTACCTTTAATTTGTTCAGGTATGCGATGATCCCTTCCTACAGGGTACCCGTAAGGGAAACATATTCAATATGATCTTGAGGATCAGTATGTGTGGACACCTCAAGGTCGAGGCCCATGATGACATCTATTTTAAATTGATAGCTGATAGCTTGTGGAAGGGCACTGGGCAAACGGATCGCTTGGGGTGCCCAATCCAATAAGTCTTCTAGTTTTGAAAAGGGAAACGCTGTGAGGTGGTCAATGATGAGGGCAGGTTCCTGGTTTTCCTTGACGAAATGATGGGAAGACAATGGGTAAAAAAATTAAAAGTTTACTTAAAGTTTGAATTTAGCAAATAATTATTCTTTTTTTACGAAAGTATTTTTTGTAATGGAAAAGGGCTGAAAGCCAAAGAAAAGCTTGAAAGGAAAATAGCTCCTTTTAAGCTTTTCTACATTACTAGAATTTCAATGAAATACCCGTCAGAAAATTGATTCCAGCTTGCGGGTAATAATTATTTTGTTGATAAAGTGATCCATCATAAAGAAAGCCCCAGGTAAATCCATTTGATTCATAGGTGACATTCAGCAAATTGTTAATTAAGAAGGTAAATTCTATTTTTTGCATTCCAAAGGCTTGCAATTGATAAGCTAATCTTAGGTCATTGATAAAATAGCTTTCAATCATGCGGTTTTCATTGGACGTATTGTCTAGGAATTGCGCTCCCACAGATTTACTGAGCCATTGTACGCTGAATCCTTGATGGCTGAAGGTGATGTCATTACCTATCACGACATTGGGACTAAAGGCAATATCGGTATTTGTAAATTCATTTTCTACCATATAGCGGTCATCAGTGAAGGCATAATCAAAAACAACCTCCGTAAATTTATTGATTTTGTTTCTACTAAAGCCCACATTAAAGCCCCAATTCCATTGGTCAGTTAAATTCATACCCAAGACCATTTCTAGACCTGCTCGATAACTATCAGGGGTATTGACCCTGATAGATGAGCCAACATCATTGACGGCTCCGGTTAGGATCAGCTGATTGGTATAATCCATCAAATATACATTTGTTTCCAAATGGATGTTATCCAAATTACCCCTGAACCCCAATTCTAAATTTTGAAGTTGCTCAGGACTGGGAATGTCTCCCACGGGAGCATCTATAAAATCAGTACGTACAGGTTCTCGGTGGGCTACAGCGAAGGATCCGTAGAGCTGAAAATTAGTATTAAGCTTATAAGTCAATCCAAATTTCGGATTAAAAAAAGTATACTTTTCTCCTACTTGATAGTTTGAAAGGTCATCATCTGTACCTTCAGTTTCGTAATCAATAGTACGTATTTGAAGATCTCCAAATAGATTAACTTTTGATGAAAGTTGATAATTGGTTTTTAAAAATACGTTAAAATCATTTTTAGTACTTGACCCTTCATAATAACGATCTCTTATGGCGCTGGTACTGGCGTATTCGGACCATATAATTTCACCAAAATGGCTTCCCTTATACGTGTTGTAACCTCCCCCAAGGGTCATCAGGAGGTTGTCTTTGTTATAATTGAAGGCATAAGTAAAGCCATAAAAATCATTGTCTAGCCATCTTCTCCGGATAAGGTCCGTTTGGGTGATCGTAGAGTCCCCAATGGTTACATTCCCTAGTCCATAATCAGTAAAGGCATCTTTTGATCGATATTGTTCAAAATAGCCTTCACCATGGGTATAATGCCCAGAAATAGCTAAATTCAGATCATCGTTGAAGGCATGATTCAAGTGCAATTGATAATGGTCCTGCTCATAGTGATCAATTTCATTGTCATAGAGATAATAATTAAATTTCCGGTCACTACTTAGAAGATTATCTATTTGGGCAGGGCTACCGTATTCGCCTCCTTGATCAATTACGGCTTGCAGCGCTGTAGGGTCATTATTTAATCGGGCTTCCGGAGTACCATACCAAGACTGATAAGTTTCTTCTTGACCGCCAAAAAGAAGGACTTTAAGTGTCGTTTTTGCTCCGTAATACCCACCCGTTAAGAAATAGGAATAAAGGTCAGATTGCGCTCGATCTATGTAACCCTCAGAGGTGATGCGGGATAAGCGACCTTCAAAATTGAAATTATTTTTAATGAGACCTGTATTGAACTGCGCATTGGTTTTTAGGGTATTAAAAGAGCCAACGGTTTGATTAATTTGAGCAAAAGCATTTTCAGATAGACCGCTAGATTGCAGATTTACAGTGGCCCCAAAAGCGGCGGCTCCGTTGGAGGACGTCCCTACTCCACGCTGAATTTGAATTTTGTCTAAAGAAGAGGACAAATCAGGCATATTGACCCAATACACGCCATGAGATTCAGAATCATTGATGGGTATGCCGTTTAAGGTTACATTGATCCTAGTCGCATCACTCCCTCTGATTCTCATACCTGTATAACCCACTCCCGCTCCAGCATCTGAAGTAGTGACCATGGAAGGCGTAAAATTTAATAATATGGGTAAGTCTAATCCAAGATTCCTTTCTTGAATCTTTTTTTTTGAAACATCCGTATAAGTTGTCGGAGTCAATTCATTGGCCTTAGTAGAAAAGTTAATGACCTCATCCCCAAAAATAGTAAGGGTTTTTAGTTTCTTCACTTCGACGGACATCTCGATGACTACATCGGATTGAGAGCCGATGGCCACTCGTTGCGTCACATAACCTATGGCGCTGACAAGTAACGTCTTTTGCTGTTCAGGAACACTTAGTTGAAAATACCCATTCATATCCGTGATGGTACCCAAATCAAGATCTTTTATGATTACGGAGGCTCCAGGAATGCCTTCATTATTTTCATCCCAAACAGTTCCTGAAACCATTCTTTGGGCATAGGATACATAGCTAACCACGAGTAAGGTGGCACATATTAAAATTCTCATCGTATTATTTATTTTTAAATTAACCAAAATAGGAGGAGGGGACCTCCATACGGTTATCATACTTCCCTTCTTGGCATTATCCGAGCAGGTTCAATGGGTATGATCTCAGCCCGAATTTATCTTTTCTTTTCAGAAAAGCAGGGCACCCCTTAACACTACGAAGATAGGATATTATTTTAAATATTTTGCAATAGTTTTATGGCACAGGCCAATCTGTCGTCTTCAATACCCTTTACAATTCCGTAGGGCAGTTGATTGGATTTAAGATAGTTTAAGTAGATTTTAAAAAACTCTTTTCTTCTGTAGGGGTGCTCCCTTTGAGGGTCATTTTTCCAAGGGATATCGATGTCGGAGAGCAGATAAAAGTCATATTTTCGCTGAGCAATTTGATCCAGAATCCAAGGGTCTGTTCTGCCATATTTATCATGACTCCAAATCTTTAAAACAATCAAGTTGGTATCACAAAACAGATATTTATCAGCGGAGGTGGCGCGATCGTCTTCCCAAGTAAGTTGTGCTTTTGCAATTTCTAATAAGTCAGCCTCTTCATAATCTCTATCTAGGCGATCCAAATAAAATCTAGCATATTCCGGAACCCATTCGGTGTAATAGGAAACCGCTAATTCTTGGGCTAATTTGCTTTTACCTGTAGACTCAGGACCTATGATTGCAATTCTTTTAATTTCAGTTTTATTTCCCATGTCATGTAACCCCATATGGCAATTATGGTAAATATTAAGAATTGAAAGCTGGTCAAAGGCAAACCTTTGTAAATATAAAGCGGAACAGATATGCTATCCACTATGATCCAAGCAATCCAATGTTCAATTTTTTTTCTAGCCATCAACCACATACCCGTGATGGCAAGGGCAGAAGTAAGTGCATCCCATCCGGGAATATCACTATCTGTGAGCCCTAGTCCAAATCGAATCAACAAAAAAGAAATTAGGAATAGCAAAAAAACGATTGTATTTTCTTGCTTATTATTTTTTGAAATGGGAACCGGACTGTGGGTTCCTCTAACTTGAGTCCAAAAATACCATCCGTACATACTCATGACAAGATAATAGATCTGAATGCCCATATCACCGTAGAGCTTGTATTGAAAGGTAATAGCGATATAAATGATGACACTGATGATTCCTGTTGGATACACCCAAATTTGTTCTTTTTTGGCATACCAGACGCTTACTAAGCCGAAAAAAACGGCAGTCATTTCTGGGTATGACGTATTGACCAATTGAGAGATAAATAAGCGTTGAAAGTCAGTCATACCGCAATTATAAAATTAATAATCAAACAATCTTTTTATTAAGGCGCAATGTTAATAATTTTGCTTCGCAAATAATACACTTACTTATTTGCTTATGAATATTAACCAAGATAGAATTATTTTTGAAGCACTTACCTACGATGATGTGCTTCTTTTACCTGGTTATTCTGAAATTCTCCCAAGAGATACCGAAATAAAAACATTTTTGACTCGAAACATTGAAGTCAATATCCCATTTCTGTCAGCAGCGATGGATACGGTTACGGAATCCAGTATGGCCATATCAATGGCGCTTGATGGGGGCATAGGTCTGATTCATAAAAATATGACCATTGCCCAGCAGGCGATTGAAGTAAGAAAAGTCAAGCGATCACAAAGTGGTATGATCTTAGACCCTATCACCCTCAACGAAAAGGCTTTGGCTGGAGATGCTGAGAAAATCATGCGTGAAAATAATATTGGAGGGATTCCTGTGGTCAATGATCAAGGGATTTTAATAGGGATCATTACCAATAGGGATTTGAGGTTTCAGAAAGAAATGAATAAGCCCATAGTAGATATTATGACCCGTGAAAAACTCATTACTGCGAACGTTGAGGTGGGCTTAAAAGAAGCGGAAGAAATTTTACAAGAATATAAAATCGAAAAACTTCCAATCGTCGATGAAAATTATAGATTGACAGGATTGATTACCTATAAAGACATATTAAAAAACAGAGATCGACCCAACGCTTGTAAAGATAAATTCGGACGCCTAAGGGTAGGCGCAGCCGTAGGAGTCACTCCTGATGTGACTCAGAGGATTTCAGCTTTGGTGGATGCTGGAGTAGATGTAGTCAGTATTGATACGGCACATGGACACTCCAAAGGGGTCATTGAGGCGACGAAAATGGTAAAGCATCAATTTCCTGATTTAGAGCTTATTGTGGGCAATGTGGCTACGGCTGAAGGGGCTTTGGCCTTGGTTGAAGCAGGAGCCGATGCTGTGAAAGTGGGCGTTGGACCAGGGAGTATTTGCACGACAAGAATTATTGCGGGTGTGGGCGTTCCCCAGTTATCTGCCGTTTATGAATCGGCCAATGCCTTAAAAGGGACAGGTATCCCTATCATCGCAGATGGAGGGATTAGATTTTCCGGAGATGTAGTTAAAGCTTTGGCAGCGGGGGCTAATGCTGTGATGATAGGATCTCTACTTGCAGGAACCGAAGAGGCACCGGGAGAGGTCATTCTGTATGAGGGTAGGAAGTTTAAGAGTTATCGAGGCATGGGATCTGTCGAGGCCATGGAGGATGGTTCAAAAGATCGCTATTTTCAGGATGCAGAAGACGACATAAAAAAATTAGTACCCGAAGGCATTGTCGGTAGGGTGCCTTT
>Ga0206126_10005084_pt1 | contig 12243 bp, 3 predicted proteins | sample Helgoland_Spring_5_FD_148621 | JGI IMG/M metagenome (GOLD analysis project Ga0206126, IMG submission 148621) | Pelagic subsurface seawater microbial communities from Kabeltonne, Helgoland, North Sea - Helgoland_Spring_Bloom_20160412_1 | ecosystem: Environmental > Aquatic > Marine > Epipelagic ...
TTCAGATCCTGGATTTTTATTAACAAGAAGTTGTATCGAAAATAATATAGAGGTTGAGTGTTTACCTGGCGCTACTGCTTTTGTTCCTGCACTAGTAAATTCTGGATTTCCAAATGATCGTTTTGTTTTTGAGGGGTTTTTACCCATAAAAAAAGGTCGACAAACACGTTTGCTCAAATTAATAGAAGAAACACGTACCATGATTTTTTATGAATCTCCACATAAATTGGTAAAAACCTTAGGCCATTTTTCAGAATATTTTGGTGAGGATAGAACAGTATCAGTATCTAGAGAACTTACCAAATTATTTGAAGAAACAAAAAGAGGTACAATTTCAGAGGTACTGTCTTATTATACAATCAAACCCCCAAAAGGAGAGATTGTTATTGTAGTAGCGGGTAAAAAATAGTTATTTTATAATTAATGATTTAATTGACAATAATGGTTTCCCAAAATTATTTCTAGTATTGAGCCTTAAAAAATAATTTCCTTTTTTCAAAGAGTTTAGATTTAATTGAATCTCTTTAACACCAGTAGATTTCTCGAAAAACCCATTCCAAACTAAACGACCTAAAACATCGTATACTTCTGCAAACATATCACCCTTTTGTTCCGGTATATAATACTTTACTGTAATTATACCATTACTTGGATTAGGAAATATGTTCACATTTATTTCTTCAAATTGGATGTTAGATAAACTAGATTCAACATTGACAGTTCTAATAACTTGAGCTGCATCATTATTGTTAGCATCACTAACATCATAAGTAACTGTGTAGGTTCCAACTGCTTCTGTATCTACAGTACTAACTGTCACTATATCATCAGTAATATCTCCATCGTAATTATCTTGTGCGGTAGCTCCTGAATCGGTATAGGTTGTACCTACTTCAATGGTTACTGAAGCGTCGCCCGTAAGTGTGATTACTGGGATTGTGGTGTCTACCACATTGACAGTTCTAATAACTTGAACTGCATCATTATTGTTAGCATCACTAACATCATAAGTAACTGCGTAGGTTCCAACTGCTTCTGTATCTACAGTACTAACAGCCTCAATATCATCAGTAATATCTCCATCGTAATTATCTAGTGCAGTTGCTCCTGCATCGGTATAGGTTGATCCTACTTCAATGGTAACTGTAGCGTCGCCAGTAACTGTGATTACTGGTATTGTGGTGTCTTCTACATTGACAGTTCTAATAACTTGAACTGCATCATTATTGTTAGCATCACTAACATCATAAGTAACTGTGTAGGTTCCAACTGCTTCTGTATCTACAATACTAACTGTCACTATATCATCAGTAATATCTCCATCGTAATTATCTAGTGCAGTTGCACCTGCATCGGTATAGGTTGATCCTACTTCAATGGTAACTGTAGCGTCTCCAGTAATTGTGATTACTGGGATTGTGGTGTCTTCAACAACATCAATATAACCAACCCTTAGAGCCTCGCTAGAAATATTCTGATTATTTGATTCACTTGATAAGACTACATTAGAGATCTCGAATGTATACTGTCCTAAATCTATAGTATTTTCAACAAAGATTGGAAGTAGTAAAATAGTTTCATCACCTGAATTAATAAAATCATTACTTACAGTATAAATTAAAAACCGATAATTGTTATTTCCTAATGAGGATATTGAAGTTGTGAAATTATTTAAAATCGAAGATTCGACAACGTTGTCTAAGTCAAAAATGAATCCTTCTGGAACATTTAAGTCGTATTGAATGGCTCTTATATTTTCATTGTTAACCAAATTTAAGGGTATTTCATAAGAATTCTCTCTAAAGACATTTGTGTCTGAAATAGATAAATAATTTGGTGAAAATACATTGGCTAATACATTAATGATTTGTTGTTCTTCTGGTGAATTATTTCTGATAGAGATATTCTCATTAAAACTTCCAGTTTGTGATGGCGTAAACTCAAGTGCAACAGTGGTACTCTCATTAACTTCTAGAGTTGTTGGAATTTCCAAAGGAAACAACAACTTACTAGAATCAAAAACTAACTCATCTATTATTAAAGTAGCAGACCCCGAATTGGTTAGTGTGATATTGGTTGTTTGCACTTCTGTAATTGGTATATTTCCGTAATCTACAACTTGAATGCTTGTTGAAAGAGAGGGTGCATTAATAGTGAAACTACCGTTGTAGACATCAGATGTGATATCTACCAGGTCTTCATTAGAGATAATTGCATCGGTTATAGGGAGATTATAGGTCCCTGATGTGATATTTGGAATAATCTTAAAACTAAAAACCTCTCCATCATTTCCTGTAAAATTTGTGTTTGTTCCAGAATATGAAACAAATCGAATCGTATTTGTATTAATTATACTTGCAGTTATTACATGATCTTGTGATCTAGACGAAAAAACAGTAGAATTTTCTGAATAGATGACATCATTGGGTAGGGTTACATCAAATTGAAATGCACTAAAGGGTTCCATATTAGAGATTGTTACAGGTATTGTGATTTCAGAATTAGACACACCTTGCCCTGAACCAATATAAATTTCATTTACTGCAAAAATATCAGCCTGTATTGTTGTACTTTGAATTGCTCTTAAAGGATCTTGATCATTCGTTGAAAATGAAAGAACACTTTCAACTACTTGTTTGGTGGAAGTATCCACTTCAACTGTAAATGAAGAACTATTACCTGGCGTTATGGTTACAGGTAAAGTTTCTGCAATAGAAAAGGGTGCATCGGTAGCGTATGATAAAATTACCAAGTCTTCATTACCAGAGTTACTAACTGTTACACTTTGAGATGGAGATGAATCAACTGGGATTTCTCCAAAATCTACCGCAGATGTTGTTAAATCATATCTAGGCCCCAAAAGAGTTACACTCCCATTGGTAGAGTTTACGCTTACAGATTCCCCATTTTGGTCTGAAAGAACAATGTCAGACATCAACAAATTGTAAGTTCCAGGTTCATTTTCACTACTAAAAGTTAAACTTAACACTGTTCCGTTCCCAGCACTAATTACCTCATTAGAAGCAGAATAAACCAATACTCGAATTGTATTATTATCTATAGTACTTACAGTTAGGCTGTGGTTTTCTGATCTGGTGTTTAGAGCGCTATAAGATGATAACTGATACGCATTTTCGTTATGGCTAAGGTCAAACTGAAACGCAGTAATATCAGTTGAATTAGTAAGGCTTATATCTAGGGTAAAACTATTACCTACCTCTTCAGATTCTGAAGAAATACTAAAGGTATTTTGTGCGGCAGCTGAAAAGCTGATTAGTAAAATTAATAATCTAAGTATCTTTTTCACGAATATCAATTATTTAAGAATCAGTTTTTTATTAGCAATATTTTTTATAGAACCGCCTTTATTAGCTGTGATAAGAACGATATAATTTCCAGTTTTTAGTCTACTTAATTCCATAGGTGTTTTAGAGATTCCCTCTCTGTTTTCTAATACTTGTATATGTACCAATCTTCCTAGTAGGTCATAAACTTTAGCAACCACTTGATCCATTTGATTAGGTAGGTAGTATTCTAAGTTTACCAATCCTTCAGCAGGGTTTGGATATAGATTTAAAAACTGTAGGTTCTTATTCTGAAATGGAGCATCAATGGTGCTTAATACACCGCTGTTAAGAACTGCTGTTAATTTTGAACCTGTTGTGGTACCAATAACTGCTTGTTCTATATCAAATTCTTGTGAGGCGTCTAGTCTAGTTAGAATTTTTGTTTTAGAACTTGCTATCATCGTATTGTTAAAGCTATACAGCATGAGTATTTTTGAATCTTCTTGCGTGTAGTCTAGATGTTCTATGCTTGGTAACTCTTCTGATAAGGTATAGTCAAAATCTGTGTTAAAAGCCAGTTGTATTCCGCCAATATCAAAGTCAGACTCTACATATAAATCGTTGCCTTCCCAAGTAAAGTTCGCAGTTCCAATAGCTTGGCTAGGGTAAAATTGAATCTCGTTAGATCCAACAGTACTATCTGAAGTACTAGAGGGATTTAATATAATATCTACCGTACCCACAATGTCTAATACATTAATAGCAAGATCAGCATTCACATCTCCTGCAACAAAGATGAAAGGGGTTGGATTGTTCCCTAGAATATAATCCACATCATGAACAAGATCTAACACATCCACAGCAAAATCTCCATTACTATCGCCAAGTGTGGAGGTAAGTGGCGCTGAGGATACGGTTTGTGAAAAGTCGGTCTCTTCAAAACTGGTTCTAAGTATTTTATATTTGTAAAAGTAGGTCTGGCCTTCTAAAACATCAAAGTCAGAGTAATAAATACCCGTAGTGTTTTCATCGGTGTCTTCTATAATAAGTGATTCGTTGAGCTGAACCGGCTCACTTTCCACTCCATCGGCATCTACCTGGTAGCGGTACATGTTATAGCCAAGGGCATCATCCAGTTCATCTGCACTAGGCGCAACCCACTCCAGATCAATCTTGCCTAAACCACCTTGGGCTAAAAAGCCAGTAGAGGCTGAACCTGCCGATTGTAGTAAGAAATTAAAACGTGAATCCTCTATAGGAACAAAAAAGTTATCTAAGTCCATTGCTCCTTGAACACGAATGCGGTTGATCCCATCAGCAGCACTTACTGTAATCGTATGGTTTACTGTATATATTTTACCATCTTCTGACCAGGTACCCTCTTCGTTGACTAAATTCTGTGTATACGGAAAAACTACTCCATAAAAAAGTTGTGGATCAATTGTAGTATCCATTGCTCTATTAAAGTAAACCTTAAATTCATGCTCTCCAATACCAACAGGATCTATAAGTGCATATTCATCTTGTGCATCAAGTCCATTCACTAGAACTTTCCAAACAATACCGTTTGTGAGTTCACTTGGTGAAGTTGCATAATTTACAGTGTAAATCCCTTTAGACCCATCTTCAAAAAAATCAATAACTCTAGATGCTGCTGTCTCAATATCTCCAGTTCCAAAATAATTTGGCTGTGAAAGTGTTGCATTACTTCCATTTCTAAAATTAACACTTAAGGGGTTAACACCAATATCATTAAACATATTATTCATAATGTTGTTGTATTTGAATAAATCAGAACTAACCCACATTTCTAATGGACCAGTGGCTAAGCCAGACACATTTGATACTCCACCAAAATTATTGATGAAATTTGTGTATTCGTATACATAATCACTATGGTTATTAGTTAAAACAATACTAATATTTTCAACAATATTTGAATTTCTTACACTGTGAGTTGAACCCTCGTTTGGACCATAGCTTAACCATTTTATTTGTGCGCTGTTATCTGTTAAAATACATTTTTCTAAATCAAGATGTGACCCATGCTTATTATCAAAGATTATACCTCCACTTACATTTTTTATAATACAATATTTAAAAAATGATTGACCGTATAAATTCATTCCACTCCAATAAACATTTTCAGCCGCAAAAGTTATTCTGTTATCAGTTGTACCGATTGCATTTATATCTCCATTGATAGAAATAGTAATTCCATCGCTAATATATAATTCTACACCTGGCTCAATAGTTAGGGTTGTATTTTCAGCCATTGCAAAATTACCTGAAACTAGATATTCTTTATCAGGTGTTAGTGTTAAATCTTCTTCATAATAACCATATAATAAAATTGAATTTTTCACATTTATTATAAATTCAACTGGATCTGAAATATATTCCTGATCTGGACCTGACCATACTCTTAGTCTGAAACTTATATCTACATTGTTAACTACATCATTTGCAATTGTTATTTTTAGTGATTCTTGTAAGTTTTGAAGAGAAGCATATGCAGAAATACTTCCAATTTGAATTTCTGATTCAATAATAGTAGCTTTGGTTTGGTCTTCAAACTCTGCAAACTCAATACCTACACGAACGTCTTCAGTTGGTCCCCAATAGTTTTTTATAAGTGGCAAAATCTCAATAGTTTCACCTGGTTCCCAAAAGCCATTCCCATTTTGACCACTTATGGTATCTCTTTGAACTGAGGATATAATAGCTAATTCAGGTGTTGGCTCAACCTCTATTGCTGCTAAAAAATCTACAAAACCAGGTTGAGATGATCCTGGATTGGGTGAAGTATTAATCAAATTCCCAAAGATTAATTCTTTACTATCTTCTGGTTTTATTTGATTATACAATGCCATTGCTCCAGCAACAAGTGGTGTAGCCATTGAAGTTCCTGTAAGTGTAGCATATCCTCCATTTGGCACGGTACTCATAATTCCAGTTCCTGGAGCTGCTAATTCATAATTTAGTAATGTTGGATATGCTGTATAAATAGGCCCATCTTGATCATAGTTAGTATAACCAAATGGTGGTCTAGGGCGGTCTTCTATACCAAGTACATAGTTATATGCTCCAGGATACATTGGAGCACAACCTAAGCAAGGTCCTATTGGTGCTCCATTATTTCCAGCTGCACCTACAAGAAAAGATGAGTTATATGCAGTTTCAAGTGCTAATTTTAGAGTTGATGATTCTGCATAGGATCCAAAGCTCATGTTTATGATAGTTGCACCGTTATTGGACGCATACTCCACTCCAGCTGCAATATTTGTTGAGTTCCCCTGCCCTGTAGATTGAAATACTTTGATATGCATTAGTTTTACATCCCATGCAGCACCTGCAATGCCAATACCATTATTTCCAACAGCACCTGCTATTCCTGCTACGTGTGTTCCGTGCATGTTATCATCAAGTGGTGCATTATCAATATTTATAAAATCCCATCCTCTTATGTCATCTACAAAACCATTACCATCATCATCATAACCCTCCACACCATTGAGTTCTGCTTCATTAATCCATGTATTCGCTTCTAGGTCTGGGTGGGTATAATCTCCACCTGTATCTAAAATTGCAATTACTTGAGAACCATCACCTGTAGTGTACTGATCCCACACATCATCAATATTAGTGGTGGTAATGTTTGATTGTGAGCTGTATAATGGATCATTCACTTCTATTGGAAGCATGCTATTTGTAGTACTCATTTTACTAGCCTCTTCTGCTGTGATTATCTCACCTACTTCAAAGTCATCAATTGAAAAATTATAATTAGGTTCTGCATACTCCACACTCGGGTCGTCTTTGATCTGCTGTATTAGTTGTAAAATATTCTCTTGTTCATCTGTCGTTTTTACAACAAACACATTTTTCATGGTCAGTGGCTCTTTTGGAGTATATCCATTGTTAGGATTGGCTGCTGCCTTGGCTGCATAAACCGCTTTTAATCTTTGACTATTAGCAATACTGGCCTCAATACTTTTTTGATGGAACATCACCTCAGATGAGGCTACTTTGTCATCAATATTTAGTAGTTCCCCTACATTAAAACTAGAGATGGCCTTTCCATTTTCAGCATAAGTAACGCCAGCCTCCACATTGTCTTTAAGCTTAACAATGAGTTCACCTGGTTCAAAATTCATTAAATCTTGTTGAACAGCAGGTGGTGTTTGGGCGTAAATTACTTGAGAGATAAATAGGATTAAAATTGCAAGTCTTTTCATAATACGATTATTCAATAATTAGTTTTTTATTAGCAATATTTTTTATGGATCCGCCTGTATTGGCTGTGATAAGAACAATGTAATTTCCTGTCTTCAGTCTACTTAATTCCATTGGTGTTTTAGAGATTCCTTCTTTATTCTCTAATACTTGTATATGAACCAATCTTCCTAGTAGGTCATATACTTTAGCAACCACTTGATCCATTTGATTAGGTAGGTAGTATTCTAAGTGAACCAATCCTTCAGCAGGGTTTGGATATAGATTTAAAAACTGTAGGTTCTTATTCTGAAATGGAGCATCAATGGTGCTTAATACACCACTGTTAAGTACTGCATTTAATTTTGCCCCAGATGTAGTTCCTACAACTGCTTGTTCTATATCAAATTCTTGAGAGGCGTCTAGTCTGGTTAGAATTTTTGTTTTAGAACTTGCAATCATCGTATTATTAAAGCTATACAGCATGAGTATTTTTGAATCTTCTTGCGTGTAATCTAGACGCTCTATGCTTGGTAACTCTTCTGATAAGATGTAGTCAAAATCTGTATTGAAAGCCAATTGTATTCCGCCAATATCAAAGTTAGATTCTACATATAAGTCGTTTCCTTCCCAAGTAAAGTTAGCATCTCCTACAGGGTTAGATGGGTAGAAATTAATTTCATTAGAAGTACTACTGCTGCTACTTGTATCGCCGTTAATAATAATATCTACCGTACCAACTATATCAAGTATTATATTTATGATTTCATCGGCATTTACATCGCCTGCAACAAATATGAAAGGCTCTGGGTTATTACCTACTATATAGTCTACATTTTGTACTAAGTCTAAAACGTTTACTTCAAAGTCTCCATTACTATCCCCAAGTGTAGAAGTAAGTGGAGTAGAGGACACGACAGAAGAAAAGTCTGTAGTCTCAAAACTGGTTCTTAGAATATTGTACTTATAGAAATAAGTTTCTCCTTCCACGACATCAAAGTCAGTGTAATACACTCCAGTGGTAGATTCATCAGTATCTTCAACAATAAGAGTCTCATTAAGTTTAACAGGATCACTTTCCACACCATCGGCATCTACTTGATAGCGATACATGTTATAGCCAAGCGCATCATCTATTTCATTAGCGTCAGGCGCTTCCCAAGTAAGTGCGATATTACCAAGACCAGGGGTAGCATACCAACCAGCGGAAGCAGAGCCTGCGGATTGAACAAGCATGTTAAACCTTGAATCCTCAACTGGGATTACCCAATTATCTAGATCTTTGGCATCTTGAACTCTTATTCTATTAAATCCATCAGCAGCACCGATTCTAATTTCGTGATTAACGGTATAAATTTTACCATCCTCTGACCACGTTCCTGTTTCAGTAATTACCTTTTGATTGTATGGGATAGTAACTCCATAAGAAACCTGAGGATCAATTGAGGTATCCATAGCTTTATTGAAATACACTTTAAATTCGTGTGTACCAACTCCAACAGGGTTTTGATTCATAGTTAATTCATCATCAAAAGAATTGATGTCATTTACAAGAACTTTCCAAACAATTCCAGGTGCTTCTTCGTAGGGTGTTAATCTAGGGTTATCGTATTGCCAAACTCCTTGAAATCCGTCAAAAGAATCGTAGTTTAATTCTTCTAATACTGCAATTGATCCAGTTCCTGACCATACATAATCATATTGATAAAACCCATCCGGAACAAAAAATCCTATCAGTTTTTCTTGCTGATATTGGGTGCCACCTATATAATAATACCAGTTTGTTTTTACATTATATATATTACTTCCATATGATGAATTGAAATCCAGTATAGAATAACCATTTAAATAATCAATATCTTCGATAGAATAACTATTAGTTCTGTAATCAACAACATTAGAAAAATAATGTTTTACATTACTTAAAAGTTGTGTTCCCCATCCACCGGAATCTCTAAAAGTAGATTTATTAAAAAAACCGTAACCATAGTATTCTCTACCAACTACTAACGAATTTCTCATACTTAATCCAACAGTGCCTATTTCATTAAAATAACAGAAATCACAGTAACTAGCATCTACATTAGCTACAGTGTCAATAAGCATAGAGCCATTATCATCTAAATTAGATATATTTCCACCATCAGCGTGATTAAATTCAATGTTATCTAATTGACCTCCAGAAAAATAAGTGTCTTTTCGGAAGGTTATTAAACTGTCTTTAGTACCCATAGCAAGCATTCTGCCTGAAATCCCATTATTGTCATAAAACTTAATATCTCCATTTGTACCAGTTACCTCATTGTAACCAAATGTTATAGTTGCTCCAGGTTTAATTGTTAGGGTAGCGCCTCTTATTACTAAGGTGTTATTTAGTAAATAATTTACGTTTGCATAGAGAGTAGTATCTTGTTCTACTAATCCCTGCAATTGAACTGCATTTTTTATTTTTAGATTAAAATCAAGTGAATCTTTCACTACTGGGTCTTGCATCTCATCCCAAACAATTAACCTGAATTCTATTTGTGTGTTATGAGCTACATCTTCATTTACTGAAAAAACTAATGGATCTTCAAATTGTTGATAGGTTGAGTAAGCAGACATGGATCCAACTTCGGAAATATTATCATCGATAGTTATTAATGTATTATAGTATTCATTTGAAAACTCATTCCCTGCAATTTTTAGTTCTACTTTTACATTATCAGCTTGTCCCCAATAATTTTTAATTTTAGGGAATAAATGTATTGTCTCTCCAACATCGGGTTCACCATTTTGGTAGATATTTCCTTCAATTTCATCATCGACTTCAGCAGTTAGGATTTTTAAATCTGGCACAGGCACAACTTCAATAGCTGCTTTTAAATCAAATAATGTTGACCCAAGTAATCCATACGGCTCTCCAGTATTTATTATATTACCAAACATTAGTTCTTTACTTTCATTGGGTTTTAGCTCTTTGTACAAAGCAAGAGCGCCTGCAACTAGAGGAGCTGCCATGGATGTGCCATTAAGTGTAGTATAACCTCCATTTGGAATTGTGCTGATGATTCCAGCTCCAGGGGCAACAGTTTCGTAATTTAAAAGCTCTACAAACCATCTTGTAAATGTTGGTCCATCAAAACCTGAATCATTGTTAGACCAGGTTGAGTTTGCTTCTACAGCAAGAACGTAATTGTAGGCAGCAGGAAACATGGGTGCGCATGTAGCACATGGTCCAATTTGTATTGCATTATTTCCTGCAGCTGCTACTAATATTGATGTAGCATAAGCATTTTCTAAAGCTGCTTTTAATGTCAAAGATTGTGCGTAAGAACCAAAACTCATGTTTAATATTGTGGCCCCATTACTGGATGCATATTCCACTCCTTGTGCAATTGTCGAAGAATCTCCAATTCCAGAAGCTTGAAGAATTTTTATTGGCATCAATTTTACATTCCAAGCGGCGCCTGCAATACCAATGCCATTGTTTCCAACTGCACCTGCAATACCAGCAACATGTGTTCCGTGCATGTTATCATCTAAAGGTGTATTGGTTTGATGATGAAAATCCCAGCCTCTTATATCATCTACATATCCATTACCATCATCATCATATCCTTCTACGCCGTTTAACTCCTCTGTATTAATCCAAATATTTGCCTCTAAATCAGGGTGGGTATAATCAACGCCTGTATCTAATATTGCTATTACTTGTGATCCATCACCAGTAGTATACTGCTCCCACACATCATCGATGTTAGTAGAAGTAATATTCGACTGTGAAGAATACAGCGGATCATCTACATCAATGGTAGCATCACTAGTTTCACTGGATTCTTGTTCACTATCATTATCCGTAGTTTCATCATAAATAGTTTCTCCTACTTCAAAATCATCAATAGAATAAATATAATTAGGCTCTGCATACTCTACACTCGGGTCGTTCTTGATCTGCTGTATTAGTTGTAAAATATTCTCTTGTTCATCTGTCGTTTTTACAACAAACACATTTTTCATGGTCAGCGGCTCCTTTGGTTTATATCCGTTATTAGGATTGGCCGCTGCCTTGGCTGCATAAACCGCTTTTAATCTTTGACTATTGGCAATACTAGCCTCAATACTTTTTTGATGGAACATTACCTTGGAAGAAGTTACTTTGTCTTCAATATTTAGTAGTTCACCGATATTAAAGTCAGAAATTGCCTTACCGTTAGGCTGATATGATACACCAGCCTCCACATTGTCTTTAAGCTTAACAATGAGTTCACCTGGTTCAAAATTCATTAAATCTTGTTGAACAGCAGGTGGTGTTTGGGCGTAAATAATTGTGGTAGAGATGAAAATGACCACCATTATGATGTTGTGTAATAATTTCATAGCAAGAAATGTTTTTAAAAAAAAGTGTAATCAATTCTTGATGTAGAATTGTGATACATAGAAATTAATAGATAAATTTAAAAAAAATAAAATAAAAACCAACTAATTATGTTTTCCTTTTTTCCAACCATGTTTCGCTAAATACTGATTTCCAGATTCTACGGCTCCATCTTCTAAAGAGGTTCCCATAGAATCATTCCAACGGTTTAAATACCCAAACAAAGAAATAACACCCAACATTTCTACAATTTCTCCCTCATCCCAATGTTCATACAAACGTTTCTTGATAGTTATATCAATAGCATTAGGAACTTGACTTGCTAATAATGAGAAATCTAAAGCAACTCTTTCTGCTTCTGAAAATGCAGGATGAGTTCTGTAA
>Ga0206126_10005104_pt1 | contig 12208 bp, 9 predicted proteins | sample Helgoland_Spring_5_FD_148621 | JGI IMG/M metagenome (GOLD analysis project Ga0206126, IMG submission 148621) | Pelagic subsurface seawater microbial communities from Kabeltonne, Helgoland, North Sea - Helgoland_Spring_Bloom_20160412_1 | ecosystem: Environmental > Aquatic > Marine > Epipelagic ...
CTGCTGGTTATCTTCAGCCTAACTATGCTGACGCCTGTTTTAGTTGCGTTTATCTATGGTGAAAATACTAGCCCTACCTTTGTGTTAGCTTTTGCCATTACTCTGATTATTGGCATGATCTTTTGGCTACCCTCAAGAGGCGCTCGCGGCGAGCTGAGAACCAGAGACGGCTTTGTGGTCACGGTGTTTTTCTGGCTGGTACTCAGCTCCTTTGGGGCATTACCACTTATGCTATCTGAGGCCCTTCATCTAAGCTTTATAGATGCCCTATTTGAGTCAGTGTCGGGGCTTACCACCACCGGTGCCACCGTCATCTCAGGCTTGGATAACCTGCCTAAATCTATTCTCTATTACCGCCAACAGCTACAGTGGTTGGGCGGTATTGGTATCGTGGTTATTGCTGTAGCTATTTTGCCTATGCTGGGTGTGGGTGGCATGCAGATCTATCGCGCTGAAACCCCAGGGCCGATGAAAGACTCCAAACTCACGCCGCGGATTACCGAAACCGCTAATGTATTATTTAGAATTTATCTGTGCCTCACCATTGCCTGTGCCCTAGCCTATTGGGCTGCGGGCATGAGTGGTTTTGATGCTATTAGCCACAGCTTTTCAACGGTTTCTATTGGTGGATTTTCTACCCATGACGCGAGTATTGGCTTTTTTGACAATAGCGCCATTATGGCAATTTGTTGCTTCTTTATGATTATTGCCGGACTTAACTTTGCGTTGCATTTCCACGCTTGGCACAGCCGTCGCCTTAGCATGTATTGGGCTGACCCCGAAGCCAGAATGTACCTGTTCTTACTTATGGTGGGCGCGATTATTACCTGCTGTTATCTGTATTACAGCGGCACCTTTGACGGCAGTGAAAGTGTTCGGCAGGGTACATTCCAATTAATTTCTATTATGACCACCACCGGCTTTACCACCAGTGAGTTCCATAGTTGGCCTAGCTTCTTGCCATTCTTCTTAATCTTTTTATCGTTCTTTGGTGCCTGTGCAGGCTCTACGGGGGGCGGTATAAAAATTGGCCGCATGCTGATTTTGGCAAAGCAGGGCTTAAGAGAAATTTATCGTTTGGTGCATCCCAATGCACTACTTCCTATTAAGATTCGCAATCGCACCGTACCCACCCGGGTGGTGGATGCTATTTGGGCATTTATGGGTGTGTATTTAGCGATCTTTTATCTGATGGTGCTTTTATTGTTAGCGACTGGGCTAGACTACGATACCGCTTGGTCTGCAACAGCGGCATCGCTCAACAATCTCGGCCCCGGTTTAGGTGCGGTTGCCACCAACTACGGTGAGATTGGTGGCTTTGCTAAATGGGTGCTCTGCTGGGGCATGCTATTGGGTCGATTAGAAATCTTTACCCTGCTGGTTTTATTTACCCCAACCTTTTGGCGCAAATAAATTACTGCTGTCTAGCCTTGTAAAACGCCTCTTCAGAAATACCATGGTATGCCGTAGCTTGGCGTTTAAATTCTTCTATAGACTGTGCCACGCGCTGCGCAAACTCGTTATCTTTGGTTAGCTCATTCACCGCCTCTGCTGATAGCTTGTGCAAACCCTGAATCACTTCATCGGGTAACTTTCTAACCTCAACACCATGCACATTCACTAACTCTTCAAGGGCCGTATTATTGCGCGCAGTGTATTCATCGAGCATATCTTGATTCACCGCACGAGCGGCAGTTTCAATAATCGCCTGTAGGTCAGCAGGCAATGATTCTAGCGCCGGTTTATTAACGGTAAATTCAAGAGTGGGGCCGGGCTCATGCCAACCGGGGTAATAGTAGTATTTAGCCACCTGATGAAAACCAAAAGCGAGGTCATTATAGGGGCCGACCCACTCGGTGGCATCAATAACACCGGTTTGCATAGCGGTATAGAGTTCGCCGCCAGGGATATTCACCGACTCACCTCCGGCACGGGTAATCACATCACCGCCCAAACCCGGGATACGCATTTTTAAACCTTTAATATCAGCCATGGAGTTTATTTCGCGATTGAACCAACCGGCCATTTGCACACCGGTACTGCCGCCGGCAAAGGGCACCAAGTTAAAGGGCTCGTATAGCTCGCGCCATAGCTCAATACCGCCACCATAATGCAGCCATGCATTCATTTCTTGGGCATTCAAACCAAAAGGAATCGAGGTGAAAAAGGCTGTCGCCTTATTCTTGCCCGTCCAATAGTAGGCGCCACTGTGGCCTATTTGTGCGGTACCCTGAGACACCGCATCAAATACCTGTAATGCCGGCACAAGCTGACCCGCGCCATAGACTTTTATCTTGAGTCGGCCATTGCTCATGGCCTCAACTTTTTTGGCAAAATTTTCAGGTGCCGTTCCCAGGCCAGGATAATTTTTAGGCCAAGAGGTAACTAGCTTCCATTTAAATGTCTGCTGAGATGACAAGCCATCTGCCTGACCTTGATTGTTTTCCTCACCGCCACAGCTAGCAAGCAGTAGCGCCATAATCACCCAAGAAAAAATTCGCATCTGTTAACCCTCAATTAATCTATTTTATCGCCTATTTAAATAGCGACTAAATTGGCTGATGCCAATATAAGAATTTTAGTACCTACCTCATCAAAAGCAATATGCACTCGCGCTCGCGGCCCATTGCCTTCAAAGTTAAGAATAATGCCATCACCATAGACGTTGTGTCGAACCTGTTGTCCCAACTGGAACCCCGTATCACTGCCCTCATCACTATTGGTTATGCCGGCATAGGTGGTTGGGCGAGAGATGCTGTTATGCAATCTAACCTCTTCCACCACATCTTTGGGAATATCACGAATAAAGCGCGACACCGAATTAAATGACTCTGTGCCGTAGGTTGAGCGGGTTTCAGCAAAGGTCATAGTGAGCTTTTGCATGGCGCGAGTAATACCCACATAGGCCAATCTGCGCTCTTCTTCTAAACGACCCGGCTCATCAATAGACATCTTATGAGGAAAAAGATTTTCTTCCATACCGGCCAAAAACACCATGGGGAATTCGAGGCCTTTAGCGCTATGCAGGGTCATTAGTTGCACTGCATCTTCATCTTGATCGGCCTGCCGATCACCAGCATCTAGGGCCACCTGATCTAAAAACTGAGGCAATACCGGCGCACCGCTATCTTCAGGCTCAAAGTTTTTGCAGGCATTAACCAGTTCTTCAAGGTTCTCCACTCGTGCCTGCCCTCGCTCGCCTTTTTCACGGCGATGCATATCCACCAAGCCACTATGCTGAATGGCGTTTTCGGCCTGCTCTGAAAGTGGAAGCTCATCCAGCTGACCACTCATTTCATTAATCAACACCATGAAACCAGAAACTGCATTGGCCGCTCGGGCGGTTAAACGCTTTTCTTCGACCATACGTGTAGAGGCATCCCACAGGGAACACCCAGCCTCTCGACTGAGCTCGCGAATTTGCTCAAGTGTGCGATCGCCAATTCCACGGGGCGGTATATTCACCACACGCTCAAATGCCACGTCATCATTACAGTTAAGCATCATGCGCAAATAACAGAGGGCATTTTTAATCTCTAGTCGCTCATAAAAACGTTGCCCACCATAGATTCGGTATGGAATTTCTGCCTGTAATAGGGCGGCTTCAAGCACCCGAGACTGAGCATTAGAGCGATAAAGAATCGCTGAATCTTCGCGCCGATTACCCTCGGAAGCCCATGCCGACAAACGGTCTGCAATATAGCGAGCTTCATCGTGCTCATTAAAGGCCGCATACAGTGAAATAGGCTCGCCCTCGCCCGATTCAGTCCATAGGTTTTTACCCAAACGATCGGCGTTTTTGGCGATCACCGCATTGGCCGCTTTTAGGATATTCGATGTAGAACGGTAGTTTTGTTCTAGCTTAATGGTTTCGGTGTCAGCAAAGTCACGCTCAAAACTCAGAATGTTTTCAACCTTAGCCCCGCGCCAACCATAGATCGACTGATCGTCATCACCCACCGCGGTAACATCGCTGTTTTTGCCAGCCAGCAGGCGCAACCAAGCATATTGGACGGCATTGGTATCTTGGAATTCGTCCACCAAAATATGCCCAAAACGCTGTTGATAGTGGCCTAAAACCTCTGGGTTGTTGCGCCATAATTCCAAAACCCGCAAGAGCAATTCGGCAAAATCAATCACGCCTAGTTGTTCACAGAGCAATTCATATTGGCGATAAATTCTCAGCATAGTGGCCATAAAGGGGTCGCCACTCTCTTGAATATGCGCGGCGCGTAAACCCTCATCTTTTTGACCGTTGATCCACCACTGGGCCTGTTTCGGCGGCCAGCGCTGTTCGTCCAGATCCATCGCGCGCATTACCCGCTTAACCAATCGCAATTGGTCATCAGAATCTAGAATTTGGAAATTCTCGGGCAACTTAGCATCGCGCCAATGGGCTTTAAGCAGGCGATGAGCCAAACCATGGAAGGTGCCCACCCACATACCGCGCAATGACATACCTAATAGGTTATCGATACGCTCACGCATCTCACGGGCGGCCTTATTGGTAAAGGTCACCGCCAAAATGCCATAGGGCGACACATTATCCACCTGAATCTTCCACGCTATGCGGTGAACAAGTACACGGGTTTTACCGCTGCCGGCACCCGCCAACACTAGCAAATGTTTTTTATTGCTAGTAACGGCCTGCTCTTGAGCGGAATTTAACTGATTTAAAACTGAGGTAACATCCATGCCCATAGTTTAGCAAGTAAATGGCAAAGATAGCGTTTTTGTTATGCTTATTCGCGCTTATTTTTGAGACTTTATTATTGTACTTTTAAGAACAAGTAATCGCTAGATGCATTTTTTACTACAAAACTAGCAATTCGATGTGATTTCTTGTAAATTTTTTACAAATAACAATTAAAAATTCAATTATGAAACCAGCCGAACTCACACAGACTATCAGCGACACACTGCCCAAGCTGCGCAAATCTGAGCGCAAAGTAGCGGATTTAGTACTTAAAGAACCTTTAAGTATTATTAACATGCGCATCGTCGATCTGGCCAAAAAAGCTGAGGTCAGCGAGCCTACGGTGGTGCGCTTCTGTCGTGCGGTAGGCTGTCATGGGTTTCAAGATTTTAAGCTGGCACTGGCACAGCAACTAGCCTCAAGTCCAAGCTTTGGCAAGATTGCGGTTACCGGTACAGACTCAACCCGTGAATATACCCATAAGGTCTTTGATTCCACGGTAGATACCTTGCTAAAAGTGCGTGAGAGCTTAGTGCTGCATAATCTTGAAGCGGCAGTAAAAGCAATACATGGCGCCAATCGGGTAGAATTTTATGGCTTTGGCTCATCTGCCGCAGTGGCCTTCGATGCCCAGCATAAATTCTTTCGCCTGCAAATTACCTCGGCGGCTTATTCCGACCCCCATTTACAAAATATGTCGGCTAGCTCTTTAAAGCCCAATGATGTGGTGATTGCTATTTCCCAGTCAGGGCGCACCCAAACCCTTTTAGATTCGATGGCACTAGCAAAACAGTCCGGCGGTATAGTGATTGCCCTAGCACCCAGTGGCACACCCGTAGCAGCACAGGCGAGTATTGCCATTGAGGTTAATGCTACCGAAGATACGCAAATCTTCACCCCGCTATCATCACGCATTGCCCATCTGGTAATGATTGATGTACTGGCCATTGGTGTGGCGCAAAAGAAAGGACCTAAACTTGAAGAGCATTTAAAGCTAATGCAGGCAGGGCTATCTTTGCTTCGAAGTAGCTAAAATCCACCACAAAATACATTACACACAAGAAAATTTAAGTATTTTGTGGCAGTTTACTGGTTAGGGCTAACCATTTATAAATGTAGGCTGTACGCTATCCAGCTATGCCTATCTTAACCTTAGCAAGGTTATTATTTTCTTCAGTATCTGCAAGCTTCCAGCCATCCGTTAAAAGCCTCGTTGAATAATGTTTGTTATAGAGGAATGGCATAACAATTTGGAATACCCCAAAAGTCAGTATGCTAAATATCAAATGTAAAAACCCTATTAATATTTCACCCCTAAAAATAGGTACAAAAAAGCCAAAGAAAAAATAGGTCCACGCGTAACCCACAAAACAATTTTTTTCGATGCCAGACTCTTGATGCTCTATTCTGATTTTTTTTTGCCAGCCCATAAAAGCTATCCCCAGTATCATGGGTAAAAGAATTAACAACACTGCAATGTGTAGCCCTAAAAACATAATCATATCCATAAATAAATAACTCCTTTAGTTTAGTGTAAGGGCTATTCATCCAAGTCCTTTTAATTACTTCAGTATAGAACATGGGGATAAGTTTGGTTTTATAAGATGATATATTTAAATAACGAATGGCAGAATTAGTCTTTTTTGGTAGGACGTTTCCAGCCATCGATATTACGTTGCTTGGCGCGAGATATGGCCAGTGAGTTTTCTTCGGTATCTTTGGTAATGGTACTGCCAGCACCCACAAAGCTGTTATCTGAAATCTTCACTGGAGCTACTAATGTGCTGTTAGAGCCGACAAAGCTATTATTGCCTATGCTGGTTTTAAATTTATTTGCGCCATCATAGTTACAGGTGATGGTTCCAGCGCCTACATTAACCCCTTCGCCCAATTCGGCATCGCCGACATAACTCAGATGATTAATTTTACTGCCTTTACCCACCTTGGCTTTTTTAGTTTCTACAAAGTTGCCAATCTTGGTGTTCTCGGCAAGCTCTGTGCCCGGTCTTAGGCGGGCAAAGGGCCCAAGTATAGCGTTATCGCCCACGACTGAATCTTCAATAATGGTATTGGCTTTTACTTCAACGCCGTCACCAATCGAGCTATTGATAATCTGGCAGTTTGGGCCAATATGAACATTTGAACCGAGCTGAACATTGCCTTCAAAGATGCAATTGATATCAATAAAGTTATCGGTGCCTACCGATAGCTCACCGCGCTGATCAAAGCGCTCTGGGTCTGCTATGCTAGTTCCGCTTTCCATGAGTTTCTGCGCATTTTCACGCTGATGGGCTCGCTCTAATTGACTAAGTTGCACTCTATTATTCACGCCTTCCACCTCTTCTCGGGATTTAGGTTGTATGCTTTTTACATTGACTGACGCAGTTCGTGCAATGGCAATGAGGTCAGTCAGATAGTATTCGCCTTGGGCATTATTATTGTCTATTTGTGGTAACCAACGCATTAATTGTTCACTCGTCAGCGCCATAACGCCGGTATTCACTTCGTTGACCTTTAATTGCTCTGGGCTAGCGTCTTTTTGCTCAATAATGGCTGAAATATTGTTATCTGCATCACGAATAATGCGTCCATAGCCGGTTGGGTTATCAAGGGTAACCGTTAACAGTCCCATTTGATCGGCAGTCACTGTGTCTAGCATTTTAGCTATGGTAACAGGGGCTATTAAGGGAACATCACCATACAGAATCAATACTTTCGCGTTTTCTCTAATATGGGGTAGGGCGCACTGTACGGCGTGGGCGGTTCCCAACTGCTCAGGTTGCCCTACAAACACATCAGCTGCTTGACCAATGGTACTTTCTACCTGATCTGCACCAAAGCCTGTGACCACAATAGATTTTGCGTCATTGACTGTTTGTGAAGCTGTTAGCACATGGCTCAGTAGGGGTTGCCCGGCTAATTTATGAAGCACCTTTGGCAGGCGAGACTGCATTCGAGTGCCTTTCCCGGCGGCTAAAATAATAATATCTGTTGTTTGCATAGGTTCTTTGACTACCTTATTCCGTGGTCGTTCCATGAGCATAAGCTGAAGTATACCTGTTGCTTTGCATAATTTTAACTGGCATAAAAAAAGGGTGGCTATCTATGCCACCCTTTTTTAATCCTCAATAAAGCTTATCCGCCCATTTTTTTGCGCAAGGCTCTGACAGTCTGTAACTGTGCTGTTGCCTGGGCTAACATTGCGGCCGCTTTTGAGTATTCAATCTCACCCGCTTGATTGGCTATGGCTTGCTCTGCAATTTTTACTGCCTCTGCTGCTGCAGCTTCGTCAATGTCATTAGCGCGTACTGCGGTATCCGCAAGAATTGAGATAGCGTTGGGCTGTACTTCTAGATAACCACCCGAAAGGAAGAAAATTTCTTCTTCGCCCGCTTCTTTAATAACCCGAACAGGGCCCGGCTTAAGATCACTTAATAGCGGGGCATGTCCGGCATTAATCCCAAGCTCGCCTAATGAGCCTGTAGCAACGACCATCTCAACGGCACCTGAGAATAAAGACTCATCTGCACTAACGATATTGCATTGAACTGTTGTCGCCATGCTAATTACCCTTTAACCAATTAAAGCGATTTTGCTTTTTCAGCAGCTTCATCAATCGAACCTACCATGTAGAACGCTTGCTCAGGTAGATCGTCATAATCGCCATTTAGAATGCCTTGGAAACCAGAAATAGTATCTTTTAGTGATACATATTTACCAGGGGCACCTGTAAACACTTCAGCAACATGGAATGGCTGTGATAAGAATCGCTCAATTTTACGTGCGCGCGATACTACTAGCTTATCTTCTTCAGAAAGCTCATCCATACCCAGAATTGCAATAATATCTTTCAGCTCTTTGTAGCGCTGAAGAACTGTCTGTACACCACGAGCAACTTCATAGTGCTCTTGACCGATAATTAACGGGTCAAGCTGACGCGACGTTGAATCTAGTGGATCTACCGCTGGGTAAATACCCTTCGAAGCGATGTCTCGGCTAAGTACAACCGTTGAATCCAAGTGAGCAAAGGTAGTTGCTGGCGATGGATCGGTCAAATCATCCGCAGGTACATAAACTGCCTGTACTGAAGTAATAGAACCGGTTTTAGTCGATGTAATACGTTCCTGAAGTACGCCCATCTCTTCAGCTAGTGTAGGCTGATAACCTACCGCTGACGGCATACGGCCTAGAAGTGCTGATACTTCTGTACCCGCTAGCGTGTATCGGTAGATGTTATCTACGAATAGAAGTACATCTTTACCCTGATCACGGAATTTTTCTGCCATAGTCAAACCAGTCAGTGCAACACGCAGTCTGTTTCCTGGTGGCTCATTCATCTGACCATAGACCATGGCTACTTTTGATTCGCTTGGAGTCTCAACGTTTACAACGCCTGATTCCTGCATCTCGTAATAGAAGTCATTACCTTCTCGAGTACGCTCACCAACACCGGCAAATACTGATAAACCTGAGTGCTCAGTTGCAATGTTGTTAATCAATTCCATCATGTTTACGGTTTTACCAACACCGGCACCACCGAATAGACCAACCTTACCACCCTTAGCGAACGGGCATACAAGGTCGATTACTTTAATACCTGTCTCAAGTAGATCGTCAGATGCTGCTAGCTCGTCATAAGATGGCGGCTTGCGGTGAATAGCTGAACGCTCTTTTTCACCAATAGGACCACATTCATCAATCGGGTTACCTAGAACGTCCATAATACGACCCAGGGTTTCTGTACCTACTGGCACAGAGATCGGGGCCTTGGTGTTTTCAACACTCAGACCGCGGCTGATGCCTTCAGAGGAACCCATAGCAATAGTTCGCACTACACCGTCACCTAATTGTTGCTGCACTTCGAGTGTCAGACCCTTGCCGTCTACCACTAGAGCGTCATACACGCTGGGCACTTGATCTCGTGGGAATTCCACGTCAATAACAGCACCAATAATTTGTACGATTTTTCCACTACTCATTTCCGGTTCCTCTTAACTCAACCTTTAAAGTTCGTTTGTCTCTATACTGCTGCCGCGCCGCTTACAATTTCTGACAGCTCTTGGGTAATCGCTGCCTGACGGGCTTTGTTATAGAGTAATTGCAATTCGTCGATCAACTCACCGGCATTGTCGGTGGCGTTTTTCATTGCAAGCATTCTTGCTGCTTGCTCACAGGCTTTGTTTTCAACAACGCCTTGGTAAACTTGAGATTCAACATAGCGAAGCAACAAGCCGTCTAGCAACTCTTGAGCGTCTGGCTCATAGATGTAGTCCCAGTGATGACCTAACTTGTCGTCTTCACTTGGCTCTAAAGGCAGCAACTGCTCTACAGTTGGCTTCTGAGTCATGGTGTTAACAAATTCGTTGCTAACAACAAATAGCTTATCGATACGTCCTTCATCGAAGGCGTCAAGCATAACTTTTACACCGCCGATAAGATCTTTAATATCGGGCTCATCACCCAAATCTTTAACCGCTGACACAATGTTGCCGCCAACCGTACCAAAGAAGCTGGCTGCTTTATTGCCTACTACACAGATATCAACTTCAACTTCTTGATCAGTCCAAGCCTGCATTGACTTAATGGCTGTCTTGAACAGATTGATGTTCAATCCACCACAGAGTCCACGATCAGTCGATATAACAATATAAGCAACACGCTTAACTTCGCGCTGGTCCATATATTGGTGTCTGTATTCAGATACCGAGTTTGCAATATGGCCAATCACGTCACGGATACGTTGGGCGTAGGGTTTGCCTACGGCCATACGATCCTGAGCTCGACGCATCTTACTAGCCGCAACCATCTCCATTGCACTGGTGATTTTTTGCGTACTACTGATACTAGCAATTTTGGTTTTTACTTCTGTTCCAATCGCCATGTTCTATGCTCGTTTATTGACAGTGCTTACCAAGTCTGAGTTGCAACGAACTTGTCCAATGCCGCTTTGAAGCTTGCTGCAATGTCGTCGTTGTAATCACCAGACTCATTAATTTGATCAATTAGATCACCGTGCTCAGCTTTCATGTAAGAAAGCAGCGCGCCCTCAAAGTCACCAATTTTGCTGACTTCAACGTCTCTAAGGTAACCTTTCTCTGCAGCAAAGATCACAACACCCATTTCAGCAACGCTGAGAGGTGAGTATTGCTTTTGCTTCATCAACTCGGTTACGCGCTCACCATGATCTAGCTGTGCTTTAGTCGCATCATCAAGATCAGAAGCGAACTGCGAGAATGCCGCTAGCTCACGATACTGTGCCAAGGCATTACGAATACCACCTGACAGCTTCTTAATAATCTTAGTCTGTGCCGCACCACCTACACGAGATACCGAGATACCTGCGTTCATCGCTGGACGTACGCCGGCGTTAAACATGTCAGCTTCTAGGAAGATCTGACCATCGGTAATCGAAATTACGTTAGTTGGAACGAATGCAGATACGTCACCAGCCTGAGTTTCAATCACCGGTAGTGCTGTTAGCGAGCCAGTTTGACCCTTAACCTTACCTTCGGTGAACTTCTCTACGTAATCAGCATTAACACGTGCTGCACGCTCTAGTAGACGGGAGTGCAAATAGAATACGTCACCCGGGTATGCTTCACGACCTGGTGGGCGCTTCAATAGCAATGAAATTTGACGGTAGGCCCATGCCTGCTTAGTCAAATCATCATAAATGATTAGGGCATCTTGACCGCGGTCACGGTAGTACTCACCCATTGAACAGCCAGCAAATGGCGCTAGGAACTGCATCGCCGCTGGGTCAGAGGCGGTAGCCGCTACCACAATCGTATGTTCCATTGCGCCGTGCTCTTCTAGCTTACGCACAACAGCTGCAACCGATGAGGCCTTTTGACCTACAGCAACATAGATACATTTAATACCAGAACCTTTCTGGTTAATGATGGCGTCAACAGCAATGGCGGTTTTACCAATCTGACGGTCACCAATAATCAACTCTCGCTGACCACGGCCAATTGGCACCATAGAATCAACTGCTTTCAAACCAATTTGCACTGGCTGATCAACTGATTTACGGGCAATTACACCTGGAGCTACTTTTTCAATAGCATCTGTAGTAGCGGCGTTAATAGGGCCTTTGCCGTCAATGGGGTTACCCAGCGCATCAACAACACGACCTTCTAGCTCTGGACCTACCGGTACTTCAAGTACGCGGCCAGTACAGCGAGCCTTTTGGCCTTCTGCTAATGACTGATAGTCACCAAGAACAACGGCACCAACAGAGTCGCGTTCAAGGTTAAGTGCCATACCATAGACACCGCCATCGAATTCGATCATTTCACCATACATCACGTCGGCTAGACCGTGAATACGAATGATACCGTCCGATACGGATACAATGGTGCCCTCATTTTGGGCTTCGGATTTTACATTTAAGTTATCAATACGACCTTTAATAATGTCGCTGATTTCTGATGGATTCAGTTGCTGCATGCTTGGACCTCAATCCTTAGGAATTTAGTGATTCGGCGAGTTTGGTCAAACGACCGCGAA
>Ga0206126_10005108_pt1 | contig 12202 bp, 9 predicted proteins | sample Helgoland_Spring_5_FD_148621 | JGI IMG/M metagenome (GOLD analysis project Ga0206126, IMG submission 148621) | Pelagic subsurface seawater microbial communities from Kabeltonne, Helgoland, North Sea - Helgoland_Spring_Bloom_20160412_1 | ecosystem: Environmental > Aquatic > Marine > Epipelagic ...
TATGACATGGTAATCGGCTGGCCAGTTCTGTTCGAACTCATCAGTGCCGTAGCCCGCTGCGGTAATATAGTTAGTCAACGCGTCGAACCACACATAGGTCACATACTCAGAGTCGAATGGAAGTTCAATGCCCCATTCCAAGCGCGACTTCGGCCGAGAAATACAGAGATCGTTGAGCGGCTCTTTTTTGAGAAACTGCAGCACATCGGCACTACGGAAGCGCGGATAGATCATCTCTGTATTCTGCTCGATCGTTTCGACCAACCAGTCCTGATATTGTGCGAGTTTGAAGAAATAGTTAGTCTCTACGACTTCCTCCACTTCACCGAAGATCTCTGGCCACTTGCCATCGACCTTTTCCTTCTCTGTGACGAACTGCTCTTGGCGCTGACTGTAGTAGCCGTTATAGTCTGCCTTATAGATCAAGCCTTGATCAAACAGTGTCTGTAGAATCCCGCAAACGACCTTCTTGTGACGCGGCTCTGTGGTGCGAATGTAATCGTCGTTGGTGATCTCTAAGCGCTTGCAAAGGCTCTGAAAAGCTGCCGCGTGACTATCGCAAAATACCTGCGGCTCGACACCCTGCTTCTGCGCTGACATTTGCACTTTTTGGCCGTGTTCATCGAGGCCAGTGACGAACTTAACCGAGTCGCCTTGAAGGCGACGAAAGCGCGCGACGATGTCTGTCAGTACTTTTTCGTAGGCATGGCCGAGGTGCGGCGCGCCGTTTGCGTAGTCGATTGCGGTGGTGATGTAGAAGTGCTTACTCATGGAAACCAAGCAAGGTGGGCGAATTCGAGCAGGGGCGCAAGTCCGTAGCACAAGGACTTGGCTATCGCTCAACCGACGACTCGAGGCCTTCGACCACGAATTGTCGTTTGCCCTGCCAAATACCTAGCTTAACCACCATCACAGTGGGCGATTTGGCGCCCTTTATTTGCTGTAACTGCGCATACACAGACTTATCCGGTGCGTAGGCGGCCCACTGCTGCTCGGCTACTTCGAGCGTCATCGGCCGCACTTTAAGCACTCGTGCTTCGACGCGATACAAGCGTCCGACGAATGGACCGAGTGCAGCCTCAGACAGTTGCGCGAGATCAACGGCGTCCCGTAGCGGCAACTGCATGCCTGTTTGATAAACAAGTGGCAGCTCAAAATCCAAAGCATCATCGCCCACACTCGGGTTTTCTAAATCGACAAAATCGCCAGCACGGCCCGATCCGACTGTAAACCGTGCAGCGACGGGAAAGTGGTCCGTCGCCCCACCTCCAGTCTCGCCGGCAAAGGTCCATTCCAACGGCCGGCCGAGCAAATCAGCATTTAGCTCAGGTAGAATAACAGACTGAAAACTACCATCCACATAGCTGACGCCCGACTGATCATACAGCCCACGGGTCACCAGCAAATGCATCAGTGAGCCGCGTCGCCCACGCCACACCTCGGAATAGCGCTGTTCTGGCGGCAACTCAAACCACAGATTATAGAGATCGACGCCGCCAAGCTCACGAATTGCCAACTCATTGCCTTGCGACCCGAGTACATCGTTGATCCCAGTCTCCAATTCTGAATAGAGGATCGAATGATTATAGTGCGAGTTCAAATCACCGCCGATGATAATGTCAGCCATCGGGTCGGCCGCGAGTCGCGCATCGATTAGGGCCCGCAACACCTTGGCGTTCTGCACGCGGATTGGTTCGCGAGACTGGCTCGACGCTCCAGACTTCCAATGGTTGACGTAAACCGTCAGCGGGTGCGCGGCGACATTCAGCGTCACCTCCAAAATATCGCGCGCCTGCAGCAACTCATGGCTCTGTACCTCTTGAATGGGGAAACGGGAAAATACCGCATTCGTATGGGCGATCCCAGCATCTGATCCCTTCGAAGGGGCAATAGCCACCGAATAGCCGACCAAACCAGCATCACTTAGCGCTTTCAATAGCCACGCTTGCGCAGGCAACCCGGCATACTCCGAGCGCCAATCAGTTGTTAGCATTTGCGCAACACTGATCGCGTGGTGTTGGTCGAGAAAGGTCGACAAATTCTCAACTGAGCTCTGCGGAGTAAAGTCCGCTTCAAGCTCTTGAAATAAGATCAGCTCGGGCCCGAGCCCCCTGTTAAAGGTTTTCAATACGGCTGCAATATTCTGCAGTTTCGTTAATAATTTACGGCGCCCGTAGGTAAACTGATCATCTGGCTCGTCTTGAATGTAGTCCTTATAAATCGCAATGCCGTCGAGATCGAACAGGTTCTCGACGTTGTAGGCCAGCACAGTAAATTCGCGCTCAGCCGCCAAACAAGGACTGGCAGCACACAGAATAAAACTCAGAAAAATTCGCCAGTACACAGTGACCTGATGCATACTAATGTTTAATCTTTAGCAGCAACTGAGGCAGTCCGCTGCGCTGCGCTGGCGCGATACAACGCCACATCTGGAATATCAATAATGACATGCACGACCAAACGAAGCACCACCACCCCCAACGCTTTGATCGCACCAGAAAGTAACGCTAGGCTAGTCGCCCCCGGCAATGGAAACAGCATGCCCTGTAAAATCGTAACAATCAGAATGGTCGCTAAGATCACCCAAGAGAGTAAATTCACAATCAAGCGAAGATCCGCATAAGCCGATTCGGCACGAATGTGTGCCTTCAATGCGCCAGAAGCAGACAGTGTCGAGGGCCCATGCATACCCGCAGCACTAGAATGATTCGAATTGCGCCTACGCTGCGAGCTGTCCTTCGCAGCCGAGGAACGGCCACCTCGCGAGTTCTCACGCGCGCTGCAATAGGCCGCATAGGCTTGCCCCCACTGGTGCTCCGACAGCTTCCGAGTGCTCGGATCCATCTTCTCGCGCGATCTCCTAAAATCTTCGAACTTCTTCATACTAGAATTTGTAAGTATCTTAACAGAATCTGCAACCCTAAGCCGCAACGACGACGCTCACTCACTTATATTTCATGTACCTGCTTAATCTGGACGAATCGGCCACATTCTTGTTCCTGTGTACAAATATGAATAGCCATCTAACAACCGCCGAATCGCTGCGGCGGTTATTTCAAAACGTGAACTCGACTATTACGCTGGGTCCGCTCGCAACATGTGCACTTGCTGTTGCGGATATGGAATACTGATCCCTTCGGCATCAAATTTCTCTTTGACTGCCTTTGTGAAATCAAACTTCACACCCCAGTAATCAGCAGCGTTCACCCAAGGACGCACGACAAAATCGACGCTGCTATCACCTAAGTTTGCGACCTCAATCTGCGGAGCCGGATCTTTTAGCACACGCGCATCAGCCTCGAGTAGGTCAAGCATCAGTTGCTTCGCTTTATTCAGGTCATCCCCATATCCGACACCAACCACCATATCGATACGACGAGTCGGGTGAGCGGAAAGATTAGTAATCGAACCGCTCATCACCGCTGAGTTCGGCATGATGATTTTAACATTATCTGGAGTTCTCAATTCAGTCGTCAAAAGACCCACTTCCACGACAACACCCATCTCACCGCCAGCCTTGATAACATTGCCGACCTTGAAAGGCTTGAACAGAATCAGCAAAACTCCAGCAGCGAAGTTCGAAAGCGAACCTTGCAGCGCGAGGCCGATCGCCAAGCCCGCCGCTGCCACCACCGCAGCAAATGAAGTCGTCTCGACACCAAGCTTACCAATCGCGGCGATGGCAACAAATACCACAATCGCTCCGTAAAGCATACTGGAAAAAAAACCGATCAGCGTCGCATCCACTTCTTTTTTGATCAAAGCAGCCGCGAACAGTGCTTTCACTTTTTTCGCCACCCATAGGCCCACGATTAATATAATAATTGCGGCCACGACTTTGAGCCCGAAATTCGCGATGCTTTCCATAATTGAATCTGCGGCTGATTGTTCTTCCATGATATGTGTTTGGTTAGTTGATTCGTTTAATTGTAGAAATATACCGAGAATTGGTAATTATTGTTATATGTGACAATCCTTACTCTTCGCTGAGACGCAAATACCTAACGTCGATTAGTCAATAAACGAAACGACTTTTTTGTTCACGCGGGCAGACGTTGATTAATTTGAGCAATCGCCCATCGTGCATGCTCAGCAACCATCACGTCGCTCCCAGATCCGACAAGCTGTAGCGCTGGTAAATCCTCGGCCAGACCGATATTACCGAGCACCACACAAATATTACGCCGGAAGCGGGGCAGCTTAAGCCGACGCATTGGCGAGCCCATCATACGCTCACTGAACGTCGCCTCATCCCACCCTAGCAACTCTCGAAGCGGCGGCAACTCACGGGGCGAAAATTTCGCTTCTAAGGTCGGCGTCGCCCATTTATTCCAAGGGCACACATCTAGACACTCGTCACAGCCATACAGTCGATCGCCGATCGCGGTACGATACTGTACTGGGATTGGCCCATCATGCTCAATCGTTAGATACGAGATACACTTGCTCGCATCGAGTTGATAGGGGGCAGTGATCGCCCCGGTCGGACACACATCAATGCAACGCGAGCAACTACCGCAGCGGTCCTTGACAGGCTCATCGGCGGGCAGGTCGAGCGTGGTTACAATATTTGCTAAAAACGACCAAGTGCCTCGCTTCGGCTCGACTAAAATTGTGCTCTTGCCCTGCCAACCGATCCCAGCGGCCGCGGCGATCGGCTTTTCCAATAGCGGCCCGGTGTCGACATAAGGTCGCTGCACGCCACCAAAATCATCGCGCAGCGTGCGGCACAACTTCTTCAAGTAGCGCAGCATCATGTTATGATAGTCGTCCCCTAGCGCGTATTTCGCGATCCGGTAAGGTCGCACTGGGTCCGGCTGATAATAATTCATCCCGAGCACTATAATACTGCGCGCTTCAGGTAGCAGTTGCTCTGGGTGCAGCCGGCGGTCGTTGTTTCGCTCCATCCACGACATCGTCCCATGTTGGCCTGCCGCGATCCACTTTCGATAATAGTCCCCACGCAGTTCCAACGGCACCTTTGCAACGCCGACGGCATGGAAGCCCAGCGAATGCGCCGCTGCCTTGATACGTTGTTTTATGGCAATATTCTTTTCTGACACTGAGCCAAGTATCCCAAGGATGAATCATGAGTCGAGTCCGTACTGAGCCAGCCTTTAGCAGGCGGGCGCAAGTGCCAACAATCCCCTTTTGTGGACATGCGCAGATTCTACCAAAAGGTGCGTCGACCTCAGCCCAGTACAGCTCGATGCTGGACTGTATTTGGATCGATACACGGCAACCATTTTTCAATTTATAGCAGACCGAAAACTCCTGCTCGAAATCGAAATTCATCTTGTTTTCAGCACCAGAATATTTACGATTAGAAATAATCTCTTTTATTAATTATTCATAGCTCGACTAAGACTATGCTCAGAAAAGAATCAGACTACGCCCATTACTGGGACCTACCAAGCAAGCAGCTGAAAACTGCGGGACTCATTCTTCTGATCGGATGGGCAATGAGCTCATGGATTTATAGTTACATACGCCATCACTCCATGGAATTAGATGAGATTCATTTTAATGAACTCGTTACTGAATCTGAATCTGCCATTTCCAGCCGCTTTAACAGCTATGTGGACTTACTTAGAGGAGCGGCCAGCTACTATGTCAGTTCGAGTTGCGTCACCCGAGAAGAGTGGCGCATTTATGTAGATTTCCTGAAAATCCGGCAAATCTATCCAGGCATCAACGGCATTGGCTTTTGTCTGCCTTTTACTTCGATTGAGGATCACCAACAATTTCAGCAGAAAATTGAAAGTGAGTCTCTGCAGTCTCATCCCGTGGTAGATGTGCCAAATGTCCGCAGCCCAGAAACCGATGAAACGACAATAAAAAATCTAATCATCACTCACATTGAACCATTGGAAATTAACCTTTCGGCTCTTGGATTACGGCTTTCTAGCGAGACGAGCCGGTTGCGTGCGGCAGAATTATCCAGAGACAGCGGCGAGCCGAAAATAACCGCTCGTATTATACTTGTCCAAGACGGCAAAGCACGTCCTGGATTCCTGCTGTATGTGCCCGTCTATTCACCAGGACACCCCATCACTACGCCCGAACAAAGAAGACAAGCCTTTCTCGGCTTCGCGTATGCGCCTTTTATTACTGAGCTCTTTGTGGGCGGTGTACTTGGAGATGAAAATCCAGAGCAAATCAACTGTTCGATCTACGATAGTGATTCAATCAGTCTAGACACCTTGGTCTATTCAAACATTACGGACAAAGGGGCTAAATCAATATTCGAGTTTGACCAACTAAGCACTTTAGATATCGGCGGGCAAATATTTACCATTACTTGGCAACGAGGGACGAAATATGCGGCAGAGACTTCATATAATGCCGCCACAGCTGGAATGCTTAGCGCTCTGTTTACATGCTTGCTGGCATTTGCTGCCTGGAATTACGAATCACTCATTAAAAGTAAGAAAATAATTGAATCAAAAACTGATGAACTCACAGCAATCAACCAACTCTTAAAATCAGAAGTTGACGTCAGAAAGGTGGCTGAAGCAGAAGCCAGTCAAGCTGAATTAGCCGCGAATTCAGCGAATGAAGCCAAGAGCGAATTTCTAGCTATAATGAGCCACGAGATCCGAACTCCGATGAACAGTGTTATCGGATTCGCTCAACTTCTATCCTCCAGTAAACTTACTGCGGAGCAATCCCTCTGGGCCAGCTATATCAAATCCTCCAGCAGCGGACTGCTCAGCCTGATGGACGATATTCTTGACTTCTCTAAAATCGAAGCCGGAAAGCTTGAGCTCGAGAATATTCCCTTTTCGCTTCAGGAAATCATTGAGAACGTGATTGGCAGCTTTTCTGTTCAGGCCTCAGCGAAGAGCATCATCGTGGATGCAAAAATGGAGAGGGACATCCCCGAATATGTCTTAGGCGATCCGACCCGCCTCAGACAAATTGTCATTAATTTAGTGAACAATGCCCTGAAATTCACCGATAAAGGCAGCGTTTCCACCCACCTAGAGTGGCTTGGAGATAAAAATAAGGGGATTGCTCGCATTAGCGTGGTCGATACAGGAATCGGCATTGCTCCAGACAAGATTGATAATCTTTTTAAACAATTTACCCAAGCAGACCTTTCCACTACTCGAACATATGGTGGCACTGGACTCGGATTGTCGATTTGTCAGAAGCTGACTGGCCTAATGAATGGAACGATCCGTGCCACGAGTCCCGCAAGTCAAGGCACCACGATGGTCGTCGAGATTCCCTTTAGAGTCTCGACGAAAATCATCGATACTCCCACGAAAGAGGACACACCGATAGACGCGAGTCAAAATACTAAGCAACTCACGAAAGTCCTATTAGTCGATGACAACGATCTAAATCAAATACTGGGCTCAACCATATTAGAGCAAATGGGCTACGCTGTCACTCTCGCAAATGACGGCACGGAGGCAATCAAACTGGCAAAGCAGACATACTATCCGATTATATTTATGGATTGCAGAATGCCGATAATGGACGGCTTCGATGCAACTCTCGAAATCCGAAAACTCGAAGCAGCTGACTTGCTGCCGCGAGGTCCGCATAAAAAGAGAATTGCGATTGTCGCACTGACTGCAAACGTCTCAAACGAGGACAAAGAAAAGTGTACTCGCGCGGGAATGGACGATTATATTTGCAAACCCTACCAAGCTCTCGACTTTAAAAAAGTGCTCAACACTTATCTCGATCAAAGCTAACTGGCAGAAAAGACATTCCTGATTACCAGCTGGCAGAGTAGCTATTTTTTCGGAATCTCTCTAAGCTCTGGCAGAAAAAGATAATTCTGCCGCGTATTTTAGCAACTAAACAAGAAGATCGCTTGCTTATTTTCCTCTCCGCCCCTGTTGTCTGGCAACTGCCCTACTGCGCCCAGTGCCTTGCGGGCAGAAACACCACATGAGTTATCTCCTTGAGCGAAAAAATGCGAAATTAAGCGCTCTTCATAAAAACTTCAGGCACTCATCCATTCACTTCTCGAGATAAAAGCAATCCCGCCACTTCACAAGAATTCACACACACTCTCTCACTTCCTTAACCCAGAGACATTATGTCAGTAAATTTCCCAAATCAACGTAGCCAACCTCCAATCTTCCCAGGGCTGCAAGGCTTCAAAGGCTCACTCGCCCTGCTACTCATTGCGATCGCCGTGCTGACCATTTTTCTAATGGTTAACTTTCGCGTGCAACGCGTCTCCGGCACCGAAGTCGGCATTAAGGTGAACAATGTCACTGGCGACATCACCGTCATCGCCGAATCCGGCACCAATATTTACAACGGTCTCCTCAACTCCTTCCACCTGCTCGACATGACCGTGCAACGTCTGGAAATGGTCGCCGACCCGAATCGCGGCGAACGTAGTAACCGCGATGATCTGCGCATCAAAACCGTCGACGGTTCGGACGTCTTCCTCGACCTCACGATCAACTATCAACTCCGCCGTGACATGGTCGAAGAAACCGTCACCACCTCCGGCCTCGGTGATGCCTATAAATACAAATGGGTGCGTGACTACTCACGTTCAGTCTGTCGCGCCGTCTTTGGTGAAATGACCACCGAAGAGTTCTACGATGCAAGCGTGCGTAACGACAAGGCGCAAGAGGCGATGATAGAGCTCAACCTGCTACTCAAACCCTACGGCATCGAAGTGTCTAGCGTCATTGCCGAGAAATTCAGCTTTCACGCAGAATACGAAGAACGTATCCGCGCCAAAAAGCTAGCCGACCAAGAAGTCGAAGAGCAAATCTCCAAAGCCAATGCCGCTCGCCAAAATCAAATCTTCCGCGTCGTCGAAGCCACCAAGAAGAAGGAAGTGTTTCTAGCGACCTACTCCGGCGACATGCAAAAACTCATCGTCGAAGCGACTGCCAATGCGCAGCGCGACGTGCTCGACGCTGAAGCCTATGTGATCGATACCCAACTCGGCGCCGACGCCACGTTCTACCAACGCGACAAAAACTCGCAAGGTATCCTCGTCAAAGCCAAGGCCGAAGGCGAAGCTCTCACCGCACTCGCCAACGCCTACCAAGGTATCGGCGGCATGAATCTAGTTCGTCGTGCCTATGCCAGCAAAGTGGGTGACATGAAAATTACCGGACAACCCTTCACGATCGAAAGTAAAACTGAACGCCTCAGCTACCAAGACGAAGGTGCCGTCATCAAAAAGAAGCCAGCACTCAAATAAGCAACAGCCACTCGGATACATCTTATCATGAAATTTATAAAACTGCTCTCCACCCTCATCATCCTCGCCGCAGTCGGCGTCTTTGTTGCGGCCAACTTCCTATTTATCAAAATCAATCTCGGCGAGACCGGGGTACGCACCCAGCAATATGCCGTCTTTGGTTCAAAAGGCGTGGTCCTTGAGGACTTCGGCCCAGGCTGGCATCGCAACCTGCCGCTTCTCGACACTTGGAAGATCTTCGACTCGACGGTGCAAACGACTGAGTTCACCACCGAGCAAGAACGTAAGGCTACGAGGAAGATCTACAGCTTCCTGTCATCGACTTCACAACGCTACCTCGATGCCTCATCAACAGGCAGCACAGGTCAAGTCGAGCTCAAGTCCAAAGACGGCTACACCGTGCGCCTCGACATAACCGTCAAATACCGCGTCAGCCCCAACGAAGTGCACAAGCTCTACCGAGAACTCGGCTCCGAGGCTCGCTATAAAGGCATCGTCCGCGACCAAGTGCAGAAGACCATTCGTGATATCTTTGGCACCATGCTCACCGAGGAATTCTACGATCCTGAAGTGCGCCGGATCAAAACAGTCGAAGCGAAAGAAGATCTCAAAGGCGAACTCGCAGACAGCAGTATCGACCTGATTGACATCCTGATCCGCGACATCGCCTTCGATCCGTCCTATGAGCGTAAGATTCTCGACAAGAAACTCGCCGACCAAGATGTCGAGCTCAACAAGTCCCGCGCACTGGCCGAAGATAAGAAAGGTGAAACGAACCGGATCGGAGCCGAAACCGAAGCGAAGGTCCGCGTCATTGAGCAAGAGCTCATTGCGAAGAGGCTCACCATGAAAGCCGACACCGACAAAGAGATCGCACAGCTCAACGCGGATGCTCGACTCACCGCGGCGAAGCTCAAGGCCGACGCCGATCTGTATAAGGCCGAGTTCGAAGCCAAAGGTACGCTGCTCGAGAAAGAAGCGACCGCCGAAGGCGAACGCCTCAAAGCCACCGCCCTCAACACCCCAGGCGGCGAGAACCTGGTTGCCTTCGAAATCGTCGAGCAACTCAACCTCGGCGAGGTCACTGTATCGACCCAGAGCAACGACTTCTTAGACGTCGCATCCGTGCTCGAAAAAGTCGGCGCCAGCGCCGAGTAGTTTTGACTCATTCATTTTAAAAAAGGCGATTGGTATCTAATACCAATCGCCTTTTTTGTGTATTGCATAGCAGAACAAGTAAAGGAGCGAGGGCGAGTCGCCCTCGTTTACATCCACGTCGGTTCAACGTGAACGAGTCGCCCACTCTCCACTATCAGGCGAAAAAAACCACCAAACGCCCCGCCCAAATTGCCGAATCAAGACTCTGCTAAGACTAAGCCCGCGGGTGCGCTTGCTTGTGCGCCTCTTTGAGTCGGGCAATCGACACATGGGTATAAATCTGAGTGGTCGATAAATTGGCGTGTCCCAGCAATTCCTGCACGCTGCGCAGGTCCGCACCATTATCCAGCATATGCGTGGCGAAGGAGTGGCGCAGCTTATGCGGCGTCATATCCAACGGCAGCTCTGCAGCAGCGAGATGCGTCTTTAAGAGCTTCTGCACCTGGCGCGGATCCATGCGCCGACCATTGCGCTGGCACACCACTGGCACATTCAACTCTGCCGACAGCTTAAACCGATCAATAAACAAACCGAGGCAGCGTGTCGCCACAGGCCCCAGTGGGCAAAGCCGCTCTTTCTGCCCTTTGCCAAGCACACGTGCTACGCCCTGCTCCAAATCGATCTGTCCATGGTTGAGCCCACAGAGTTCACTCACCCGTAACCCGCCACCATACAGCAGCTCCAAAATTAGCGTGTCACGAAAGGCCTCGAATTCGCCGATTTTACCCTCTTGCCAGAGTAGAATCGGGGCATTCAGTAAGGCCCGCATTTGTGACTCAGATAAGAACTTAGGCAGTGGCTTACCTAACTTCGGCAGCGTCACGCCAGTAAACGGATTCGAATCTGCTAAGCCTTGCTTACGCAGGTATAAATGAAATGCACGAAGCCCCGACACGTGATTATGCAGGGTGCGACGCGCCAGCCTCCGTCCTTCTTCAATTAAATACGAGCGCACATCCAGCGGTCGCACCGCGGCAAAATCGCCATGCCATTCCCCTCGCCCTTGCATCCATCGCATGAAGTGCTCAACCGCAGCACGATAATTACGAACCGTGTAAGCGGAGACACGCCGCTCCACGGCGAGATGATCGCAAAAATCATTCAGCACAGGTATGCTAGGAGTCGGTTCGGTGTCTGCCATTACACCAACAACCTAGCTCAGCGTGCGTCGGAAAAGCGATACTCTTGTCGTTTTTTATCGCTCATAATCGAACCAAACAAAAAACGGCGACAACGATAGGAGTGTGGGCGACGCGCCCACGTAGGCAAATCGAGGGTGAGTCGCCCTCACTGCTTAGAACCGATACCGAAGCGACCAGAGCGACGCTGCCACACAGAACTACTTACCTAGGTCGAAGCGTTCAATCACTTCTTCTGCCAAGTAGCGATAGGCATTCGCACCAGAGCTACTGGGATCATACTCGAAAATTGATTGCCCAAAACTCGGCGCTTCACTCAATCGAATTGAGCGAGGAATCATCGAGCGAAAAACCTTCTCGTCGAAGTGATTACGCACCTCACCGACGACTTGGTGGGAGAGATTAGTGCGTTGATCAAACATCGTCATCAAAATACCCCCCAGCGCTAAATCGTCGTTCACCCCGGCCTCACGCAATTTATCCACCACTTTTAAAATCTGCCCGAGGCCCTCCATCGCTAGGTACTCACACTGCAAGGCAATCAGCAAGAAATCGGCCGCTGCTAAGCTATTCATCGACAACATACCCAACGCTGGCGGGCAGTCCAAAATGATGGCATCATAATCACCCGAATTGCGCAACGGATTCAAACATTCGCGCAGCTGCACCAAGTAATTATCACGCTGGATCAGCTCGATCTCTATGGCTGCCA
>Ga0206126_10005109_pt1 | contig 12197 bp, 9 predicted proteins | sample Helgoland_Spring_5_FD_148621 | JGI IMG/M metagenome (GOLD analysis project Ga0206126, IMG submission 148621) | Pelagic subsurface seawater microbial communities from Kabeltonne, Helgoland, North Sea - Helgoland_Spring_Bloom_20160412_1 | ecosystem: Environmental > Aquatic > Marine > Epipelagic ...
CAAAGCGAATAGGTTATATCGGGGTCAATCTTCGTCAGATTGTGTGCTTTCTTTTGGTTACTTTTCTTTGCACAAGCAAAGAAAAGTGACTGGCATGTCGGGCCACCCCCGACGGTCTTGATTGAAAACTCAAACAAACAAAGTAAAAAACCCAGAATATAACGATACTATCAGGTAGAGCTTAAAGATCTAGACTTCGACTGTCAGCCCACCCCCGACGCTCTTGAACTTAAAACTATAAAAAAACCAACCCTCAACTTCTTATTAAACCCTAAACCAAAAACTCAACACAAAAAAAGGGGCGCTTTAAGCGCCCCTTCCTAAACTATCAATGTAAAACGATAACTTATTTAGCACCGAACTCAGGATAGGCTTCCATACCACATTCTGAAATATCAACACCTTCGTACTCTTCCTCTTCACTTACACGTACACCAATAACTGCCTTGATGATGGTCCAAGTAATATAGCTAGTCACAAATACCCAAACAAAGATAACCGCTACGCCTTGTAACTGACCCATGAAGCTAGCGCCATCATTCGAAAGTAATACCGCGAACACACCCCAAAGACCAACAACACCGTGGACCGAGATAGCGCCAACAGGATCATCAATTTTGATTTTGTCTAAGAATACAATACTACCAACAACGATGATGCCACCGATGCCGCCAATGATTGTAGCCATTAATGGAGAAGGACTCGCAGGATCAGCAGTAATAGCAACAAGACCCGCAAGCGCGCCATTAAGTGCCATTGTTAGATCCGCTTTACCAAACGCGATACGTGCAACGATTAACGCAGCAATAAGACCACCAGAAGCCGCAGCGTTAGTATTCAAGAATACGTTTGCTACTTCGTTAGCTACTTCGATGCCGCCTAATTTCAACGTTGAACCACCGTTAAAGCCAAACCAACCCATCCAAAGGATGAACGTACCTAATGTTGCTAAAGGTAAGTTTGCACCAGGGATAGCTTGAACAGTACCGTCTGCTGCGTATTTGCCTTTACGTGCGCCTAATACTAATACACCCGCTAATGCAGCTGCTGCACCGGCTAAATGGACAATACCAGAACCCGCGTAATCCGAGTAATTCAGCTCACCGATGAAAGGAACTGCATCGCCATTCCAAGTCCAGCTACCTTCAATTGGGTAGATGAAACCTGTCATAACTACTGCAAACGCTAAAAAGGCCCAAAGCTTCATTCGCTCTGCAACCGCGCCCGATACAATCGACATAGCTGTTGCTACAAAGACTACTTGGAAGAAGAAATCCGATGCACCAGAGTATTCACCCATATCTGCAAAACCTGCTTCAGCAGATGCAGCAAGTACTGCAGCCGAATCAACCGCACCGGCAGTGCCGCTTAGGAAGAAACCACCGTCGTACATGAACTCATAACCACAAATGAGATACATGGTAGAAGCGATCGCAAACAATGCGACGTTCTTAGTGAGAATTTCAGTTGTATTTTTTGCACGTACTAAACCAGCTTCTAACATTGCGAAGCCAGCTGCCATCCACATTACCAATGCACCACATATTAGAAAATAAAATGTGTCCATTGCGTACTGGAGTTCAAATATATTGTTTTCCACGTTATTTACCTCTTGTTAACTTTATTGTTCGATCGCGTCTATACAAGACAAGTCATATCACAAGACTCAAAAGCTTAAAGCGCTTCGTCGCCTGTTTCGCCGGTGCGAATACGAATAGTTTGCTCGATACTGGTTAAGAAAATTTTGCCATCACCAATTTTTCCAGTGTTAGCTGCTTTTGTAATAGCTTCTATTGCTTGATCGGCGATTGAATCAGATATAGCTGCTTCAACTTTAACCTTTGGCAAAAAATCTACTACGTACTCTGCGCCACGATATAATTCGGTATGTCCTTTTTGGCGACCAAAACCTTTAACTTCAGTCACTGTAATGCCCTGAACACCGATATCCGACAATGCTTGCCTTACGTCGTCTAGCTTGAAAGGCTTAACAATTGCAGTAATCAATTTCATTATGTTTCCCCTAATATTGTTAAACGAATTCAGGAATGAGTCTTACGTGACCTATTTTTTTAGTGCGAAAAAATAAATTCGTTTCCCATGCTTTTGCATGCGGCGTGCCACTTTAAATTTTTATTATATAAAACAATGATTTAGCATTATTTTCGAAATTAAACTATTAACGCTCTTATCAATAACTCGCTAATGCGCACCAGTTGAGTGCGAATAGCTGCGTACATGGTGCATACTTTAATATTTGATGATGATGTAAACATTTTTAACAACACGCTTTCGCCATACTCCGCATAAGCGCTACCACTTACTGTCGTTATTTTTAATTCCATTAATGCAAATTGACGCAAGCCAGCCATTAAATTTGGCTATTTTTAGAAAAGACGCCATGCAATGGTGCATTTTGTTTTGCATTGAAATACTATGAGTCGCGTTATTCAATATATGCCACTCCGTTATAAAGAACCGTCAACATAAAGTAGTTAATACCATGTCAGAAAAATTTGTTATCAGTGATTTTTTAAAACAAGCTGCCAGTCTATTGCCCACTAACGTGGCTAAAGTGCGAACTGAATTTGAAGAAAACCTACGCCCACTCGTTGAAGCCAGCTTTAATAAGCTTGATCTTGTAACGCGAGAAGAGTTTGATCGGCACCTTGCTCTCTTAGAGCGATTAAAAGAGAAAACAGCGGCCTTAGAAGCAGAACTTGAAGCGCTTAAAAAAACCGGTGATACATAAAACCGTATAAACAACAATTAAGAATGATATTTAAGATAGATATTGAACATAGAACATAGAACATAGATAGTTAAGACAAAAACAAGCGACGTTAACCATGGATGATTAACGTTTAATAGGATTGCTAACCCCTTTTCAAGGATGAAAAACTATGGCACTTGCCCTCACTTTATCACGCGCCAATCTTGGCATCGACTCTCCTCTCGTTAGTGTTGAAACCCATCTCTCTAATGGACTACCAGCATTTACTATTGTTGGCTTACCCGAAGCTGCCGTCAGAGAAAGTCGTGATCGCGTTAGAAGCGCCATTATCAATTCTCATTTTGATTTTCCCTCTAAGAGAATTACCGTTAACTTGGCGCCGGCCGACTTACCTAAGCAAGGCAGTCGATTTGACTTGGCGATTGCATTGGGAATTTTAGCGGCATCGGATCAGCTGTCGAAAGAGATGCTTTCGCAATATGAATTTATTGGCGAGCTATCGTTATCGGGTGAGTTACGCTATGCCACTGGATTAATTCCCGCTTTAATTGCAGCCGACCCCGAGCGTATATCGATAGTGCCTGCAGCTAATCGCGAAGAAGCTTCGCTACCGCTTAAAAATAAAACCATTGTCGCGAATCATATTTTGGAAGTGTGCGCGCATTTAAATAAAAACAAACCGCTTGCATTCACCGCCAAAGATAAACCTCAACACAATAAGGCTAACACTTTGGATATGTCTGATGTTGCAGGCCAGCCACAAGCGAAACGTGCTTTAGAAATAGCGGCGGCCGGTGGCCACAATCTTATTTTTATTGGCCCGCCAGGCACAGGCAAAACAATGCTGGCATTAAGACTTATTAGCATTTCTCCACCCTTAAGTGACGCCTCAGCCATTGAAGTGGCCGCTATTAATTCATTGGCTGGTAAAGAAAACACCATTACCCAATGGCGACAACGGCCATTTAGAAACCCTCACCATACGGCATCGGCCGTGGCGATGGTTGGCGGCGGCAGCAATCCGAAACCGGGAGAAATTTCACTTGCGCATAAAGGCGTTTTATTTTTAGATGAACTGCCAGAGTTTGATCGTAAAGTATTAGAGGTGTTGCGTGAGCCAATAGAGTCTGGATGCATTACAATTTCACGCGCGACACAGCAAGTGGAATACCCTGCGCAGTTTCAGTTAGTTGCAGCAATGAATCCCTGCCCCTGTGGTTTTTTTGGTGACACACGACAAAACTGCAGCTGCTCGCCTACTCAAATACAGCGCTATCGCTCGAAATTGTCAGGCCCACTACTCGACCGTATTGACCTGCATGTCAGCGTCACCCGACTCCCGGTTAATATGATGACTCAAAAAACCAAGGTTAATGAATCCAGTGATGCGATTCGTGCCCGCGTTTTAAAAACACAACAGCAGCAATCGAGAAGTCGAGGAAAAGTGAATGCTCGACTTTCAGCGCGCGAATTAATTGATGATGGTTGGATTAAAGAGGATGCGATTGAATGGTTAAGTATGGCAATAGAAAAACTCGGATTGTCGGCAAGAGCCTTTCATCGCTTATTGAGAATTGGTCGTACTATTGCTGATTTAGAATACCTTGATACTGCTTATGAAAAATCTCAGACCCAAGTGCAAATACATCATTTAAAAGAAGCTTTAGCTTATAGACAGTTAGATAAAAAAATATAAGAACAAAGATAATTAACGCAGAGGAGTAAAACAGGATGAGCTAATAGAAGAGTAAGACTTATTATTTATCAACAACGGACAAATAAGCACGACGTGCCGTTGTCCCTTCACTATTTAATAGCTTGGCAAAGCCATCAAAAGTGAGCGGCTCACTGTAAAAGAATCCTTGTAAATGATCACAGCGATTTTTAACTAAAAAGGCTTTCTGCTCTTCAGTTTCAACGCCTTCACCAACAACGGTTAATTCAAGACCGTGCGCCATATAAATCATAGCGCGAACAACACTGGCGCTATCTTTATCGGCTGTAACCTTTTGCACATAACTTTTGTCGAGCTTTAACGTGGTGATTGGTAATTTCTGTAACTGTGGCAATGATGAATAACCAGTTCCAAAACCATCTAAGGCAAAACGAATGCCCTGTTTTTCTAGCAGTACCATATCATCGGCAATTTCATCGAGATTAGCCACCACCGCCGACTCAGCAAGTTCAAACTCAAAGCGTGAAGCATTGGTGTTCATACTCGACAAAATGGATTCGACAGTGCTGACAAAGTTCGGCGCCATAAATTGCTCATGCGCAACATTTAACGACACACGTAACGGCGGAATTTTCATCGCATCCATCTTTGCAATATCAAGACACAAACGATTAAGCACCCAATAGCCTATAGGTTCTAATAAACCTAACTGCTTGGCCGCCTGAATAAAATCACCGGGTAATAAAATACCTCGCTCAGGATGATGCCATCTTAACAAGGCTTCAACACCGACAATTTTTCCGGTGCGCAATGAAACACGCGGCTGAAAAAACAACGCTAACTCATCATTGCTAATCGCTGCACGTAATTCCAAATCTAAGCGACCTTGATCAACCGCTTCGCTATTCATTTTGGCCGTAAAGAATCGGTAGTTAGATCCTTGCATGGCCTTGGCTTCATACATCGCCATATCGGCATGTTTGATTAATGTAGTCGCATCACGACCAGCCTCAGGATAAACAGCAATACCTATGCTGCTTCCCACACGCATTTGCTGGCCATTAATATCAAAGGGCTCAGTAATGACATCAATAATTTTTTGTGCAATGGTCACGGTGTCATTGGTGGAGGTCGTTTTTTCAAGCAATACGGTAAATTCATCACCGCCAATACGCGCTACCGAATCGGTACGACGAATACATTGGCTTAATCGCTCAGCAATACCTTGAACGAGCTTATCGCCCATGTCATGACCATAGGCATCATTGACGGCTTTAAAACCATCAAGATCTAAATAGAGTAAGGCAAACGGTGAATCTCCGCGATCGGCACGCTGAAGGGCACGATCTAAACGATCATTAAAGAGTAATCGGTTTGGAATTCCGGTTAAGGCATCGTAATGGGCTAGACGCGCTAATTCGGTTTCGGCATTTTTACGATCGATAGCGTAACGAATGGTGCGTTCAATAATATTGATATCAAGACGATCTTTAACTAAATAATCGGCGGCACCCGCTTTAATAGCGGCGCGATCCAGCTCGGGGTTAACCGTAGCGGTTAAACATAAAATAGGAGTAGTACAACCATGAGCACTGGCTTGGCGAAGTAACTCTTCACAGATATTGGGCGCATGCTCATAATCGAGCAAAATAACATCATGAATCGGCGCTAGCATTGCCTCAAGCGCATGAGCATAATCGGCACACCAAGTCATTTCATAATCAGACACAGAAATGGCGTCAAGCAACTTGGCCATATCTACGTATTGATCGCTATGCGCATTGATCAATAAAACTCTGATTATCGGTTTTTGCATACTAGGGTGTTCCAACCAACGCTTTTTGCGTCATGCTTATGGCAAGCTCACATTGAGTATTTGCCTTTTAATTAACTCTAGATTTTCGCTTTAAGTTCTCGCTTTAGATTCTTACCTTAACAACTCAAATTAATGATATATTTCAATGACTAAGTGAGTTATCTCGCTTCATTAACTCACTCCGCAGATGATTAAGTAGGTAACTAACGGTTTGAGTAATGCGTACTTATTATGATCAATTGTAAACACTCTTTAAATAGTAGGTCAAAAAGTGTGTTTCTGCCATTACGATAGGTCAATTTTTCAGGTATTTTTCCTTGCTAGAGTCGCCTGATAACGCCAAGGAATAAGCCTTTCCAAGCGAAAAATCGCCTTCTTTTTTACTGCCAGCAGCCAATGCCTGATAAACTATGCCTTTGTTTTTTCTGTTCTGTAAATAGCCATTCGTTTAGCTCCCAAGCTCAACTAAATTTCGGCGTTAGTTTATTGGATCTTTCTGGTATCGAGAGTTCCCCTATTCCTCGCCTCCGTTTATCGCTCAGAATAAGACTAACTTCCCTGCTATTACATGCACTCACTTTTTTGACTTAGGTAGACCGACGCACATCAACACTCAGACACTCAACACCGATGCCGCCAATATTCTTGGTCATCTCAATCCCGCGCAAAAAGAAGCCGTTCGATATATCGATGGTCCGCTATTGGTATTGGCTGGCGCTGGCAGTGGTAAAACCAGCGTGATTACCCGAAAAATCGCATGGCTAATATTGCAGTGTGGTTATCGTGCCAACCATATTGCCGCTGTGACCTTCACCAATAAAGCAGCGCGAGAAATGAAGCAGCGTGTAGGCAGCTTATTACCGGGTAGCTCTGGTCGAGGTTTAACCGTTTGTACCTTTCACCATTTGGGTTTAAAAATCATCCAGAGGGAAATTCGCGCACTGGGTCGTAAATCAGGATTTTCTATTTTTGATGATCAAGACTCTAAAGCTCTGCTAAAAGAATTATTGTTAGACCATAGTGATGCAGCAGCGAATTTGGTTGATCTCTGTCAGTCGCAAATTTCACAATGGAAGAACAATTGCCAAACGCCTGCCGCCGTCGTTGGCACCGCCGAAAGCCCTCAAGAAGAAAGAATTGTAGAGCTTTATCGGCGCTATGAGCAAGCACTCACTTCGTATAACGCTGTTGATTTTGATGACCTTATTACCTTGCCTGTACAACTTCTTGAAAATAATGAAGAAGTGCGTCAACGCTGGCAAAACAAGATTCGCTATCTTTTAGTTGATGAGTATCAAGATACCAATACCAGTCAATATCGGCTAGTTCAGATGCTCGTTGGCGATAGCGGCCGATTGTCTGTGGTAGGCGATGACGACCAATCTATTTATTCATGGCGTGGTGCAAATCCAGAGAATTTAGTTCAGCTTGAAGCGGATTTTAAGGGTTTGAAGGTAGTTAAATTAGAGCAAAACTATCGCTCAACCAATCGAATATTACGTGCTGCCAACCAATTAATTGATAACAATCCGCATATTTATGACAAAAAATTATGGAGCCAGAAAGGCTTAGGTGATTGTATACAGGTAGTGCAAGTCGCCAATGAAGATGCAGAAACAGAGCGCATTGCCAATCAGATTATTGAGCAAAAGCTTCAGCAAGCCGCGAGATTTAAAGATTTTGCCGTATTGGTCCGTAGCAATCATCAATCGAAATTGTTGGAGTTAAAGCTACAAGCCAAGCAAGTGCCCTATCACCTTAATGGTGGCACCTCCTTTTTTTCGCGCGGCGAAATCAAAGACATTATGTGTTACCTGCGTGTTTTGGTTAACCCCAATGATGATTCAGCCTTTTTAAGAATTGTGAACGTGCCTCGACGAAAAATTGGCACTAGCACCTTAGAGATGCTTGGCCAATATGCCACTAAACGTGAGTGCAGTCTGTTTGAGGCTATTAATGAAATTGGCTTACAGCAGAGCATGCCGGAGGCGAGCCATGCCAGACTGAGCAAGCTCGGTGATTGGTTTACCGGCCTGCAACGTCAAGTGGATAATGGCTTTGCGATGAAAGCGGTTCGCGAAATGGTTGATGATATTGACTATTTAGGTTGGCTACATCAAAACAGTAGCAGTACCACCATGGCAGAAAGACGGATGGAGAATGTATTTTTTCTACTCGACTCTGTGAACAAAGGGTTATTAAAGACTAGTGATGACGTACCTGAGGTGGGTGAAGAAGCCGAAGAAGAGCATGCTACGTTAGAAGATGTGATTAAAAATCTTTTATTGCGTGATCTATTAGATCAGCAATCCGAAGAAGAAGCTGATGATAAAGTGCAAATAATGACGTTGCATGCATCGAAAGGTTTAGAGTTTCCCCATGTCTTTATTATGGGTTTTGAAGAAGAAATTCTGCCGCATCGCAATAGTGTTGAAGATGACAATATCGAAGAAGAGCGTCGTTTAGCGTATGTGGGTATTACGCGCGCGCAAGAGACGTTAACGCTGACCTCAGCGAGAAATCGTAAGCAATTTGGTGAGAAGTTACAGTGTCAGTCGAGTCGGTTTTTGTTGGAGTTGCCGGCGGATGATTTGCAGAAGATTGGTTTTAGTGACGGGGATGGTGGGGCTGCTAATACGGTTAAGGGGCAGCAGACGATTGATAGTCTGAGAGGGCTGTTTGATTAGCAGTTTTGATTTTTTAAGGTTTTAAGATCAAGATCTTTAAGCTCGATTTGATAGTGTTCTTATATTCTGCCTGTTTACTTTTTTGTTTTAGTTTTAAGGTCAAAACCGTCGGGAGTGGCCCGACATGCCAGTCACTTTTCTTTGCTTGTGCAAAAGAAAAGTAACCAAAAGAAAGCACACAATCTGACGAAGATTGATCCCGATAAAACCTATTCGCTTTGAGCTGGTATTATCCAGTACATCTTAGCTGCGCTTACGAAAATTATTTTCACTCGATTTTAATTGTTCGTCAATATCTGAGTTCGCCTCCAGCCAATATCATTCTGATTCCTCAGACTTTTCAAAACACAAGGAGGCTACAACGAACAAGTTCAGTAGACTTCTTTTATTTTAAAACATGTAAAAGCCGTGCCTAACGGCCGGCTTTTACCGTTGAGCTCCGCATGCCGCTCAAAAAAGACAGAAGAATAAAATCATGAAGAGCAGAAAATAAAAAAATGATACTTTACTCAAAAAAATTATTGAGCGTGGTGTGGGTTAGAAAGTGAAAGAATGAGAGTTAAACAAAGGCTTATAAATAGTAGAACTACTATTTCGCTAAAAGGTAAACTTGGACGCAAAGCTGGATATAAGTGCAGCACAAAAAAAGTACCGCCTATACCGCTTGGCGATAAACCCTCTGGAACTGCTGGACAGAAAACACTACGAGATGCACCCGTCGTGGTCAAGCTTCGCCGTAAGGTTGCGGCATTTTTTGGTGACTTTTTTTTGCTGTAGAAAAAAAGTTACTGGCTGTCGGGCCACCCCCGACGGTTTTGACCTTAAAACTCAAACAAAAAAAGTAAACAAGCAGTATGTAAGAACACTTTTAGATAACACTTAAAGATCTGGACTTCGACGGCATGCCCGCCCCCCCGACGACCTTGACCTTAAAACTCAAAAAATCAAAACCCCACAGACACAAAAAAACCCGATGAAAAAAATCACCGGGTTCTAATAAAACGCTACTTATACCTCTTACAAAAAGAGATAAACCTCAGTCAATTACAAACCTTCAATCATATAATCAACCGCAGCCTTAACTTCATCATCCGAACAGTTAGGACATAAACCTCTAGCAGGCATCGCGCCCTTACCATTAATCGCATTACTGTAAAGCGAATCCATACCTAACGCTAAACGCGCCGTCCAATCGGCAGCAATACGAAACTTCGGTGCACCCGCAGCGCCAGAAGCGTGACAAGCAAGACAGCCTTTGTTGTAAACATCTTCGGCTGAACGAGGACCAGCAGCCGCAACCGTTAATACTTTAGCGCAATCTTCACCTTCAATGCAGATAGAACCTACCGCATGAATACGAGACACAATACCGTCTTCAACCGAGCCCGCTTGTAATACTGCAGACGTTAATGTCGCAGCTAACATGGCCACTGCACAGACAATCATTTTCAATTTTTTCACAAAGGTATCCTCAATAATAAAAATCAACCCATTAAACATATGCTTACGGGTCTTTAGCGGAGGTAATTATAACGGTTCAAACCTGAGGGGGAAGCTTGAATTCTGCTGAAATTACACAAACACTGATCTTTTTTACGGGATTAATAGCCCGCTGGATCAGTAAAAAGCTTACTTGCTGCGCCATAGGTGAATAATACGCTCTGCTGTCTGGCTCTCATCCGTACTATCCGTTTCAATTACATGGTCTGCATGCTGCCGATACAGAGGAACCCGCTCGGCAAACAAGTCCTCAAAGGTCTGCGACGCCGGACAAGCAATGCCACGCTCACCCCAATTGTTGATTCTCTCCGTCAATGCGCCTATCGATGCAGCAAGATAAAATAGCTCTGCACAACCCTGTAAATAAGCAATGCCCTCTGCTCCATATATAGCACTGCCACCAGTGGCAATAATTGTATTATCAAATTGATGATCAAGAATCGTTTGCTGCTCAATAGCACGTAAGCGTTCAAAGCCTTGATTATCAAGAATATGCTGCAAAGAGGTTTGTTGAGTATGTTCAATTAATTGGTCAGTGTCACAAAAACGCATACCAAGCTGCTCAGCCAACAATTGACCAACGGTACTCTTGCCTGCGCCAGGCATGCCAATAAGGGCGATGTTAGTCTTTTTTTTCATACTAGAATAAGGCTGCCAAAAATCGATAGAGAGGAGTAAGTTTTTTATTGTAACCTATCAAAGCATATATATGATCTATCACCCAGGTGACAGATCATATTGCTTTTACAATGGGAGACTATAAAAACTAATCGATATAATCGCTGATGCTAGGACATGAACATACTAAGTTACGATCACCATAGACATTATCAATACGCGATACCGGTGAGAAATATTTATTTTCACGCAAGCTAGTTAATGGATACGCTGCCTCTGAACGAGTATATGCATGCGCCCATTCATCCGCCGTTAATTGCTCGGCTGTGTGCGGCGCATTAATTAATGGGTTGTCGTCTAACGCCCACTCCCCACTACCTACTTTATCTATCTCGCTACGTATCGCTAACATCGCTTCACAAAAACGATCTACCTCAGTCAAGGCTTCACTTTCTGTTGGCTCTATCATTAAAGTGCCCGCAACAGGAAACGACATGGTCGGTGCGTGAAAACCATAATCAATTAATCGCTTGGCAACATCTTCTACGGCTATACCAGTCGCGTCTTTTATAGGACGTAAATCAATAATGCATTCATGGGCTACTAGCCCTTTTCCACCCGTGTATAAAACAGGAAAGGCATCTGCCAAACGATAAGCAATATAATTAGCACTGAGAATGGCGGCTTCGGTTGCACGACGCATACCCGATGCACCCATCATACGTAAATACATCCAGCTAATAGGCAATATGCTTGCCGAACCAAATGGCGCACTAGAAACTTGCGGCGCCTGCAGATTAACTTCAGCCGATGATGCCATCTTTGGTAAAAACGGTGCCAAATGAGATTTAGCGGCAACGGGGCCAACACCAGGACCACCACCACCATGAGGAATACAAAATGTTTTATGCAAATTAAGATGCGATACATCACCGCCAAAATCACCGGGGCCACATAAACCTACCATCGCATTTAAGTTGGCGCCATCAACATAAACCTGACCGCCGCGCTCATGAACAATCTCGGCCACTTCACGAATGTGTTCTTCAAACACGCCATGAGTAGACGGGTACGTCACCATTAATGCCGCTAGATTATCAGCGTGCTGATCGGCCTTAATGCGAAGGTCATCAATATCGACATTGCCATCACCGTCACAAGCAACCA
>Ga0206126_10005111_pt1 | contig 12194 bp, 9 predicted proteins | sample Helgoland_Spring_5_FD_148621 | JGI IMG/M metagenome (GOLD analysis project Ga0206126, IMG submission 148621) | Pelagic subsurface seawater microbial communities from Kabeltonne, Helgoland, North Sea - Helgoland_Spring_Bloom_20160412_1 | ecosystem: Environmental > Aquatic > Marine > Epipelagic ...
CCGAAGAATGGGACGCAGTTAGTAAACCAAAGCACTACAACCAAGGCGGTACAGAGGCCATTGATTATATTAAGCAGCAGCTAGGAGAAGGAATAATTGAGTACTGCGAAGGCAACGTGATAAAATATTTACACAGGTGGCGATACAAGAATGGCCTACAGGACTTACGGAAGGCTCAGTGGTACTTAACTAAGATGGTCAAGGAACAGGAGGCACTGGAATGAAAGTGATACAAGGGGCTTTCGGAGGAAACAAGCAGGACACAGACAGGATTAGCGTACCCCAAGTGTTTAAACTCATAATGGACAATGAAGACTTAGAGAACTACGATGACGCCTTTTGCATCATTAAGTCCGAAGAGTACATCATGGTTTCAACTAACATGGACACGTACGAACTAGCTTTCTTACTGGACCAGCTAAAACTGTCGCTATTAACTGGAGGAGAATACGAATTATGATGGACGCATATCAACAGTACATACACAAGTCCCGGTACGCTCGGTACATACCAGAGGAACAACGACGGGAGACATGGGTAGAAACCGTGAACCGTTACTTGGACTTCTGGGTTTCAAAGGGTAAACTCACGGAGAAGGAAGCCTTGGAGCTTTACGTTCCTGTGCATGACTTAGGCGTGATGCCCAGCATGAGGGCGCTTATGACTGCCGGGGAAGCCTTGGACAGAGACAATGTAGCTGGGTTTAACTGCTCCTATCTACCTATCGACCACCCTAAAGCTTTCGACGAAATGATGTACATCCTCATGTGTGGAACTGGGGTGGGCTTCAGTGTCGAACGACAGTACATTAGTAAGCTACCTGAAGTAGCTGAGGAGTTCCATGATACAGATACCGTTATACACGTCGCTGACAGCAAAATTGGATGGGCTAAGGCATACCGAGAACTTATCGCAATGCTCTTTAGCGGTCAAGTTCCAAAGTGGGACGTGTCTGGAGTTAGAGCTGCGGGGGCAGCCCTTAAGACTTTCGGAGGTCGAGCGTCTGGTCCAGAACCTCTTGTTGATCTGTTTCAGTTCACGGTTGATATTTTCAGAGCCGCTAGAGGTCGAAGACTTAGCTCCATTGAGTGCCACGATTTATGCTGTAAAATTGCACAGATCGTCGTTGTCGGAGGAGTTAGAAGAAGTGCTCTCATCAGTCTTAGTAACCTCACTGACGATAGGATACGTCGAAGCAAGTCAGGACAGTGGTGGGTAGATAATCCTCAGCGTGGCTTGGCTAACAACTCCGCCTGCTACACAGAGAAGCCTGACTTTGAAGCCTTCTTGAACGAGTGGAAGTCTCTGTACGAGTCACGCTCAGGGGAACGAGGTGTCTTTAGTCGTGTCGCTAGTCAGCGTCAGGCTGAAAAGAATGGACGCAGGGACGCTACCTTTGACTTTGGGACCAACCCATGCTCAGAGATTATCCTGAGACCTTACCAGTTCTGTAACTTGTCGGAAGTAGTGGTTCGGGCCAATGACACCTTGGAAAGCCTGCGGCTAAAGGTACGCTCTGCGGCTATCTTAGGTACACTACAGGCAACCCTGACTGACTTCAGGTACTTGCGTAAGATCTGGAAGGACAACACAGAAGAAGAAGCGTTACTAGGGGTGTCACTAACCGGCATCATGGACCATCCAGTTATGTCAGGGAGGAAGAATCGTGCAGATCTACAGTACTGGCTCACGCAGCTTAAAGAGGAAGCTATTGAAACTAACCGTGTTTGGGCTAAACGCCTTGGCATCAATGTTAGCACTGCCATTACTGCTGTTAAGCCTTCCGGTACTGTATCTCAGTTGGTTGACAGCGCGTCTGGCATCCACCCTAGATATGCTGAGCAATACATTAGACGAGTAAGAGCAGACGCACGAGACCCCTTGTGTGCTGTCCTAGAGGCCGCAGGAGTCCCTGTGGAACTAGACGTGACTTCTTCTACTACTAAGGTCTTCTCGTTCCCCATTAAGTCTCCTAAGAAGGCTGTGGTGGCTACGGACATGGGTGCTATGGAGCAGCTTGATCTGTGGGAGATGTATCAGGACTACTGGTGTGAACACAAGCCGTCCATGACTTGCTACTACAGGGACGATGAGTTCCTAGAGGTGGGGCAGTGGTTGTACAACAAGTTCGACAAGGTTAGCGGCATAAGCTTTCTACCTTACTCAGAACATACGTACCAGCAGGCACCCTATGAGCCAGTGGACCTAGAGACGTACCAATCGTTAGTCAACAAGGCTTTTCCCAAGGCTATCGACTGGAACATCTCAGAGGATTCTGACATGACGGAGGGGTCGCAGCAGTTGGCCTGTGTTGGCAACAGTTGCGAGATTTAGTCTTCCAATAAACCTAACTTTTCAAACAAGCGTTCCCCTGTTGTCATACGTAGAACTCTATCTACGTTGGCAGCACCGGGAGCGTAAGTTTGAACTCCACGTAACAACGGAGTAAGAGGCTCAGGCTCACCTGTTATAGTCCTTTCTCCTGCTGTAAACAACCCACTACCTAACCTAAAACCAGCAGCTATAGGAGCAGGTATAGGCTCAACAGGTTTCCCTCCGTACTCCTCTGCTCTAATGTTGACAACACCGCTACTCATGTTAGATGCTAGTTGATTCATCATGGATGAGCTTATGCCTTCAGGAGTCATTAAGTCTTCAAGAGTTTTATCATTAGATAAGTCAAGAGTTTTTCTGAAGTCGTCCCAGACACCGGCAGCAACACCAAAGATACCTACGTACTTAGCAGAGTTGAGCATAGCTTCTTTAGCTGCTGCTGCTCCTTCTTTAGTGTTTAAACCTCTGTCTTTAGCTTTGAGTATGTTTTGACCAACGTCATTACGTAAGCTGTTCATTTGCTTGTTCATGTAGGACAACATACTGTACGCCATACGTCCGTTAGGGTTGTCGTGGAAAGCCTTTGGCATTGTACTTGCGCTAACAGGTTGCCACTTGTTCATCGCAGAGCCAGCAAAGTTAATAACCCAAGGGTCACTCAAGTCCTTGTCTTTCAAGGCACTTACTGTAGCTTTAAATTCAGCATCTGTTAAACCACGCATACCGTCGTGCTTCCGTAGTTTAACCATTGCTTTTTCAGAACCGTCTTTAGCAAGATCAATACCACGTTGGACAGCAGAGTTGCTTAAGATTTCTTGGCCCATCCTGTTGACAGTCTGGACACCAGAAAACTTATATAGTTTTTTACTGAGGTAGTCTGTACCGCGAACAAACTTATCATTAAGTTTAGTCCAATTGGCAGACTCAGCAGAGTCGTTCATGGCTTTTTTACCAGCGTTAGCTATTTCTCCCATGAAGTCTTTATCTAACCCTAATTCTTTATTAGAAAGCCAGCCTTTATTCCTAACCCCAAAGTTTTCATTGAGCGTTGCTAACACAGCTTTAGGAAGTGTCTTAGCCCAAGCAGCGACACCATTCTGGTAAATAGGAGCAGTCACTCCCTCAGCTAAGTTTAGGACAGCGTTCATTGGGTTAGCTAAGAGAGCAGCCGAAGTGGTTCGTCTAGCTAAAGCACCTACTGTATTACCTCCTTGTTTGGAAGCAACTAACTGCGACCTTAATCCGTTAGCTAGGTTAGCTGCCACTTCTTCAGAAGCGCCCTGTCCCTTTGCTTCTTTTTCAATAGCTTCGATAACAACATTTAATCTGCTTTGTCCTTCACGGGGAGGGCTTAATTCTTTAAGCTCTATATTAAAACGAGAAGCCAAAGCCCTTGCTGACGATATGTCTTCAGCGTACTCTTTTAATGCTTTAACAGGGTTGTCGTAAGAGTCAGGGTTTCCTACCTTTGTGGGTATTTTTTCTAAAGCTTTTGTAGGGAAGTAGTCTACGTCGCCTTGTTTAACAAAGTCTAAACCTTGAAGAGTTTTAACCTGTTCCTCAAGCTGTTTGACCATTTGTTTTTCTTCAGGGGTTCTTGCTGCTTTAGAAAAGTCCTGCCAAGATACCCTACGGTCTTCTTTTATAGCACTGTTCATACGTAAAGAAAAAGACTTTAACATTTTGTTGTTATCAAGTATTTCAGAAGCGTTTAAAAAAGAAGTATCAAAGACTTCATCGATTTCTCTCTGGTCATGACGAATCATTATCTCAGAATCTTCAGCAAGCTTTGCTGCCCTTGCGCCTACGTTTGTAACAAACCAGTCTTTAGTGCTTAAAAATACAGTGCCTACTACCCCGCTTTCTCCAGTTGGTCTCCCAACCACAAAGGCATCTTCTTTAATGTCCCTAACTTTACGAGAAGCTGTGCTAGTGTCATAATTAATACCAGTGCGCGAAGACTCTTTAGCTTTACCTACGTTTACAAAACCCTCGTCTCCGCCTATGTGGCTTCCGCCTCCTCTAGCGGACTGGGCGTCAAGCTTACGTGTAGCTTCTTTTACTTCATCAAGATTTTTAGTTAAGAAGCCGCCAGCAAGTCCACCTAAAGCACCACCAGCTACAGCACCAATGCCTGCTTCTGTTAGCCTACCTTCCCCTTCGCCACTTAAGAAACCGTATGCCGCACCTTCAGCAGCACCTAAGCCACCTACCTTTAACGCCCTTTCAAGCTTTGTACCAGCTTGTGCAATTTTAGCAACACCGGCACCGGGGATAAACAAACCTGCACCAAAGCCTGCCACACTAAGAGCTGTAGACGCAGTAGGGTTTTCTTCTTCAAACGCACGTAGCTCTGCACGAGACTGTTCTATAGCCTCATTCCACCCAGCAGCTTCTCCAGAAAGCAAACGAACTGTTGCGTCAAGCTCGTCACCAGCACCAATAGCAGACTCAAGGAAGTCTACTGTTGCAGATCTGAAGACATTGTACTCTGTGTCTTCTTCGTCACCCCAAAGATTATTAAAGTATTCGTCACTGTACTTAGGAGCAGGTTTATCATCCCAGAGGCTATTGAAGTATTCATCATCATACTTACTCATTTACATTCCTCAATTAAACAAAGAAACCATTCGTTCTTCTCTAGGCCCTAAAGATTTCATACGTTCTGCTCTAGGTCCTAAAGCATCCGTACGTGCAACAAAACCTGTACCAATAGCGTCCATGCGTTCGTCACGAGGCCCTAAAGCTTTCATGCGTTCTTCCCTCTCGTTAAGTTTTTCTCCCTTAAGTTGTTGGGCTTCTTCTTCGGTTAGGTCCCCTACTTTTAATAATAATTCAATAGCCTCTTCTTTAGTTCTTCCTTTACCTTTAGGACTACTTAAAAGTTTTTCTACTTTTTGTGTGGGGTTTAAAAATACTTCGTCCTCTTCAACTGGTTCTTCTCCTGTTAAAGAAGCAAGCTCTTGTATAAGCTGTCTACGGTCACGCTCATATAGAGCTGTGGCTTGTGTCATTATATCATTTTGTGTAAGTTCGTCACCTTTTTTAAGAAGTGATTGGGCCATAATACGCCCTTGCTTAATGTAGTCTGAACCCATAGGCGCATCCAGTTTTATCTCTATTTTTTTAATTTGTTCTTTTGTAGCTCTCTCTTCACGTTTTGTATTAAAAAATTCTGAAGTGTTTATTTGACTATTTATGGCGCTAAGCTGTCCTTGAAGCTCACGTTCTAATTGCTTTGCTCTTGTTCTCAATCCAGCAGTCCACTGCTTACCGTCCCAGCCTTTCTCAGATACTGCTTTATAAGCAGCTAAAGTAGTCTTTAAATTTTGACCTATTTCTTCAGGAAGATTATCAACCTGTTCTGAGTAGTAGTCCACACTAGGAGCCATTTTTCTTTCTATACTGTTTTCTTCAAACTGAGCCATTGTTTCAGCACTTCTTAAAGAAGAATCAGCAAACTTTTGAGCTGCTTCTGCGTACTCACCAGCACCTTCAATAACACTGTTTAAAGCTTTTGTGTCTCCGTTTTGGACTGCTTCTAAAATAGCTCCTCTGTTTGTATCTAGCCACTGCTCCTCTTTTATCTTCTCTCCTTCTTGCTGAAACCTCCAAGTATTTAATTGGTACTGTTGAAACTGCTCCATAGCTTCAGGGTCTAGCTGCAACTCCTTTTGTTGCTGTTCCAAAGCTAATTTTTCAGTCCCAGTTAAATCTGAGTTTTGTAGAGCCATATTAATGTTTACAAGCTTTCTGGCTTTATTCCCTATTTCAATCTTCTTTGCTCCGGGCATAAGCGAATCAAGATTTCGGAGTTCTTGTCTTATGGCTTTCTTTTGTTCCAAAGTTCCAGCAGCAGCAAGTTCTGCCATGAGTCCTGTCTTAGCAGCCTCTAAGCTTTCAACATTACCTTGTTGAGCAGCCGTAATACCACCTGAACTTATGTCTGTAACTCGATCAAAACGCCCTAGTGCGTCTTGTTGTTCTCTAGCAGTAGCAGCAGCTTGTGAATACTCCTGTGCTTCTTTCTGGTAACCAGCAGCAGCCAATTGTTGAGCAATAGAAGACAAAGCAGCAGGGTCCTTAGAAGCCATTGCTTGCTGCCCTTGCTGCATCAACTGGTTAAACTCTTGCTTCTTTTGCTTCTGCTTCATCTGCCCCGGAACACCACCAATAGCAGCACCCAAGCCAAACAAGCTTTCTGCCATTTGTGGCCTACCTAGGTTAGCCAAGAACTGTTGTGAAAATTTAGCCATTACGTGTTCTCCTTATGTGAACAAGCTGCTTAAAGAGCTTTTAGCTATTTCTGAGCCTAAACCACCAGCTAAATTAGCTTGACCTAGGTTTGCTTGCAGCAGTGCTTCAAGACCTGTAGTGTACGTTTCGCCGTATGCTCCTGCTTGCTCCGACAATGCTCGTCTCTGACGCTCTGCTGTGGTCATTCCGGGTTGTAACGCATTGAGCAACTGAGCTTGTGGCACGTAGCCAGCAGCCAGCATACCAGTGCCTAACTGGGATTGTCGTTGCTGCTCTTGTCCTGCAAACTGCATAGCGTTTAACATGGCTTGGTTCTGAGCTTCCATCTGAGCCTTCTCAAACATAAACTCGTCAGGCGTTTTGCCGTACATGTTTGTCTGTGTGCCTAAGCGACCCTGTGAGGCCATGCGTTGCTCCAGAGCAAGCCTCTGACGCTCTTGTTCTGGAGTCATGGCTGTGAGCATACGGTTGTACACATCTTGCTCACGTTGCGCTATAGGTGTCCTTGCTTGCCCAAAGTACATCTCTGCGTCTTTCATGGCTTGCTGTTGAAAAGCCTGTTCTTCAGGAGAAGTAGCGAGGTTGTACGACATTTGACCCGTCTCTGGGTCCTGTGTCATGCCGAACTGACCACCAGTAGCAGAAGTAACAGTATACGGTTGAAACTCCAGCATACCTGAGAGCTTATCTGCTAAACCACCTTCTCCTGCAAACTCCGTGTACGCCTTTTCTCCTGTAGCACCTAGTTTATCGTAGGCGCTTTTTGCTAGTGTTAAGCCAGCAGCAGTGCCTCCTAATCCCAACCAATCTTCCAAACCCATTAGTAAGTCCCTCCATTAATCGTCCCAGTCGCCAGTGTCCCAGTAAAGGTCAACGCAGGAATTGTGACAGTCCCTGTGAACGTGGGTCCAGCCGTGTTTGCTTTTGTGGCTATTGCCGTTGCAATGTTGTCGAACTCAGTTTCAAACTCAGTCCCCCTAACAATTTTATTAGAATCGCCAGCAGACAAAGTATCTTTGGCGGCAAAGTTAGTCAGTTTAGTATAATTACTCATATTGTTTTACCTACCAGTGCAAGTACGTTTATTTCCTGTAAAGAGAGTTCTTCTCCATTAATGTCGGCTTCCATACCAATACTCAAAGTTCCGCCGCTTCCGTTAGTGTTAATAGCTTCTTTAGAAGTTAGAATACCGTCTGAAAACTGAGCTACAGTGTATTCATTGACCGACTGTACACCTTCTGCTGTTTCTTTTAAACCGAACTCAGCCTTTGCTTCGTCTTTTAAAGTAAGAAACTCTACGTTGTAAGAAGCGCCAAAGTCGTAGTCCCACTTAAGAAAAATGTTTAAACCACTACCGCCTACTATCGTCGGTCTGAGCTTCTTGAGGAACTTAAGTTTAGAAGGGTCTCCAAAAGACAGCTCAGGACTAACGTAACTAAAACTGTAGGAGCCACCGTTGTCCTGAAAACCTGAGTACTGCCCTATACCTAGTGAACTACCTATGAGCAAAGTCCCTTCACTCTTTCGTTCGTAGCACGTAAAGCTAGTTCCGGGCCAACGTGTCACTCTGTACGACCCGTTTTCTAGTGTCCCTCTTACGTCAAAACAATAGGTAATGTTCTGGTTTACGAAAGTAAGCAAGTAGAAGTTTTCCTCTGGGTGATACACAGACTTGTAGACTTCGTTAGCTTCCCTGAGTACCTGAATAATGTCCGTAGTAATTGTACCGGATAAACTGCTTAGTGGCATGGACTTTTCTTGAATTGTTCTCCCGAAGCTCTTTAGGCCTGTGTGGGACAAGAATATCACGTCTACACCAGTGTGTTGTATAGTGTCTCTGCCTACGCAGCCCACACCTACTACTGTGTCTGATAAAGCCATAGTAGCAGGAGAGTCAGCACCCTCGTAAACTACGATACTACGCTGACCAAAGATAATTAATTTATTATTATGGGCAGATAGTGCTACAATTTCGTCGTGACCGTCAGGCCATACTTTAGACAAGTTAATGGAACCAGAGGTCCCACCTAGCCAGTCATGGCCAATCAAAAGATCAGACCAATAAACAGTTGATTTATCCGTAGCAAAGTCAGCAGTCCAGAGTCTACCGTAAGCTGCTAGGACTTCATTCCCGTACATACTAGAGGTGACACCGGCTGCACCTGTGACTGTGCTTAGTTGCAACACGTCCCCGTTAGTACCTCCGGGGTCAATAGTTGCAATGTTGTTGTAAATAAGAGGCTCGTAGCCACGCTGGAAAAAGTAGATGCTGTCGTTAAAGTTGACCATCTTCCAGTCATCAGCAGTAATTGTGTAGCTGCCGGGAGTCTCATCAGCTAACGTGGTTGTACCACTGAAAATCTTGTTGTTGCCTACTGAGAAAATCTCGGTGTTACCTGCGTCGTCCCTGAACTCCTTGATAGAACTTAAGAAGTCACTACCTAGCTGCGTCTTATCAGTTGTGATGACCAAGTGACCCTTACGTGCTGCAATACGCCCTCTCTTGTCGATAACAGCGTTGTCCGCTGTTTCAGCAAAGGAAGGGTCCTGAGCTAACGGTGCGTCCTCAGTGTTGATGCCTTGGAACGCAGGTGCTACAAGATTAATACTTTTGAGTTCTTGTGCCATATAAGTACCTTAAGGCGTGTAGAAGATAGTTTCTTCGGGGTGTCTAGCGGCGTCCATAGCAATAGCATCGGACAAGTACTTGTTAGCCATTGAGAAGTACTCAGCACTGGACGTACCACCTGTTTCCCCACGTTCTCGTGAAGCAAAAGCTACAGCAAGGTGCACCACAGGCATAGGAGGTATCTTTAGCGTATCTATGTCAGCACTTAAGTCAGGGTTACGTAACGCACAGTTAAAACGTAAGGAGTAAACTCCGTCTGGCTTAGGGTAAACATCGATTAACGTGTCACCGTCTGAGTCAACACCGTTGTACGTGTAGTACATGGGTGCACCAGAGACAGGGTTTCCTAAGAGAAACTGCGAGTCAAACCAGTTGTTAGTCTGGTACTGCATTATTAAGTTTGACGTATCGTTTAACACGTTTAGTTCTTTGATGTTATTCTGGCTACCAGTTAAAGAGTAGTTGAATACGTCAGCCGTAGTAGTGATTGTAAGGGTAGTCCTAAGTGCAGACCAGTCCCACGAGGTTTCTACGAGGTCCTTAGCGTCATTAATAAGGTCTCCGATTAGTTTGCTGTAGGAATTAGACTGAACAGAAGAAACCTCTGTTTCTCGTAGTCTCCTAAGCACATTATTAACTAAATCTAAATAAGTCATTAGATCATTCCTTTAAACAAACTTTCATTAATGATTCGATCAAGCTCAACGGTGTAGTCTTTTGGTTGATACTGGACTCCTACGAACCCCGGAAGATTATAACTTAAGCCTCCCATCATACCACCTCTAGGTGCATCTTTACCTGCTGCTCCTGCTGCTCCTGCTGGCCCTGTTGCTCCAACTAGGGGTTCTTCTGGGTCTCCTCCGCCTTCAGGTTCTTCTGGGCTTCCTTCGACTATTACAGGACCACCGACTACAGGTTCATCTGGAGGACCATCTGGAGGAACTACTGGTTCATCCGGAGGAATAACTACAGTGTCATCCGGAGGAATAACTACAGTGTCATCCGGAGGAATAACTACTGGTTCATCTGGAGGAACAACTACTGGTTCATCTGGAGGAACAACTACAGTGTCATCCGGAGGAATAACTACAGTGTCATCCGGAGGAATAACTACTGGTTCATCTGGAGGAACAACTACTGGTTCTTCCGGAGGAATAACTACTGGTTCTTCCGGAGTAACAACTACGGGTTCTTCCGGAGTAACAACTACGGGTTCTTCCGGAGTAACAACTACGGGTTCTTCCGGAGTAACAACTACGGGTTCTTCCGGAGTAACAACTACGGGTTCTTCTGGCTGATAAGGAGGCTCTACAACTCTTGTACTACCCGGCTCAGTACTACCTGTAGGAGCCTCTGAAAGAACTGGGCCTTCAGTTAATACTTGTTCTTCTTCTTCATCTTCTTCTTCAAAGACACCGCCTAGTTCATCATCGTCAGTAGTAGTGTTGTCGTCGGTAGTGTCTGCTAGGCCGTCTTCATCGCCGTCGTCTAAACCTACTTCCTCAAGAGAAGCTTCTACTTCTTCTTCCCACTCCCCTGTTTCTGAATTAAAAAACCACTTTCCTACTAATATTTCTGCTGCCGTGGAGCCTGTGACAGAGCCGTCTGGGTTTAGAGTAAGGTCTTCAAGAAGAACGTCTTTTAAATCTCCAAGATCAAGTTTAATGTTCCCTTCATCGTCTAAGAAAATCTCACCTATTTCACCAAGAGGACCTAAGATTTGTCCTTTAGCGTCTAGCAAAGCGCCTTCAAGCTCGTCACTACTTACAAAATTACCGTCTTCATCAAAAAGAGGTATTCTTATTGGTGTACCATTTACGTCCAAATTAATGGGAATCTTTAGGTCTATCCACGTCCCTTCGTTTGGGTTAGTAGTAATGACTATAGGAAAAGGAAGATTCTCAGGACCCATCTGAGCTTGTAATGTTTTGTCTACCCACTCTATCCACTCGTCTACATTGGTGGGCATCCCGTCAGGGCCAAAGATAACTTTCCCTACAGCACCGGGAATTTTCCCTAAGCCTTCTTTAATCTTGTCCCAGATGTCTGTCTGTTGTTCTTCAGTTAACTCTGTTACGTCTACTTCTTCGTTCTCAGGAAGTTCATAAGGAATATAAGGGTCTACTTTAGTTTCTTCAGAAGTATCTGGTTCAGTTACCCATGTTCCCGGAAGAACAGTAACTCCTCCGTCTCCTGTGCTTTCTTGAGGAGCCTGTGCTACCCATTGACCACTGTCGTCTTGTCTATAGACTTCCCCGTCATAGCTTATACTAACAAGGTTTCCTTCTTTGTCATAGCGTCTGACAGCTCCTTTACTTCCTAGTATCTCACTTTGGGTAGGGCCTGCTGCTTCTTCTACTGGTGCTTGCTCAGGAAGTAGACGTGTCTGCATTTCTTCATAGAACTCTACAAACTTAGTACCAGCATCCCCATAATCTGACAGCTCAAACTCTTGTAGTTCTTCGTAAGTTATGTCTCCTTTAAGATACCTGTCAACAAGAGATGAAAACTCTGCTTGATCTTCAATAAGCCATTGCATCTCTTGAGGTAACGTATCGTAATACTCATCGTCAAGACGGTCTTGGCCTGTTGGGTCGTTTTGACCGTAGTAGTCGTTCAACAAAGCAGCAATTTCATCAGGGTCATCTACCCTTGACTTCCAATCATCTGGATTAAAAATATCGTCTGATGATGTTTTTTCAGTACGTGTGTCTATTTCTTTTTCAGCCACAGGCTCTGCTTTAGTCACATACCTATCTTGATAGTAGTTGTACAAATCAGGAGTTCTATACCTCATCTGATACTTCTTGTAGGCAGGTAGGCTATCCCACTGTTGCTTAGTAAGTATCTTGTAAGCCATTACTTAGACACCCCTGATTTCTTTTCATAAGTTCTCATTGCACCTAAGCCTAACATTCCCATCAACACAGGCATCATAGTCTCCAAAGGAACTAAAGGTATAACTATGTCTAAC
>Ga0206126_10005115_pt1 | contig 12184 bp, 12 predicted proteins | sample Helgoland_Spring_5_FD_148621 | JGI IMG/M metagenome (GOLD analysis project Ga0206126, IMG submission 148621) | Pelagic subsurface seawater microbial communities from Kabeltonne, Helgoland, North Sea - Helgoland_Spring_Bloom_20160412_1 | ecosystem: Environmental > Aquatic > Marine > Epipelagic ...
CTCAGTTTCGCCGCAATTCTACCGCTCGTCATTATCGGTATCGCACTCGAGCGTTACATTATCAAAGGTATGGCAGCGGGGGCAGTAAAGTAGGCGACCACGTCCTGTCATAGACAATATTGAGCGTTACGAATGACCAAAGACTATTCACTCAACGGCGATGCAGCCAGACGTGCGCTAGAATCTGAAGCTGCCAATCCTGCTTGGTTTCGGCCAGAGGTTGATCCAGCAGAAATTCGCGTGCTCATGGCAAAATCTGATGCGATTGCGCTGCGTGATACGTTCATTTGGTTGGGCGCTATGCTGGTCTTTGCAGGCATAGCCATCGCCCTTTCGCCTACCTGGTGGTCAGCGCCATTCTGGTTGGCATATGGGGTGCTTTATGGCTCAGCCTCGGATTCCAGATGGCACGAATGTGGGCATAAAACAGCATTCGCGACCGCTTGGATGAACAATGTCGTCTATCACATCGCCAGTTTCATGATCATGCGCAATCCGATCGTCTGGCGCGCAAGCCACATACGGCATCACACAGACACAATAATCGTGGGGCGAGATCCCGAAATCGTCGCGATGCGCCCCCCCGATCTTGTCCGGATCGCGATGATGTTCATTGGCGTGCTTGATGTCGCTGGTGCAATTCGCCGTATGATCTTACACGCAAGCGGGCGCATTCACCCCGAAGAAGCCGTCTATCTGCGTGACTCTGATCATTATCTGGTATTTAGGACCGCGCGCATTTGGATCGTGATTTATGTTGGAACTATTGCATTAGCACTGTGGAATTGGTCGCTTATTCCTGTGATGCTGATCGGACTGCCACGGATATATGGTGCCTGGCACCATGTGATGACGGGTATTTTACAACATCTCGGGTTAGCCGAGAACGTTACAGATCATCGCCTTAACACTCGAACTGTGATGATGAATCCGATTAGCCGGTTCATATATCTGAACATGAATTACCACGTGGAGCATCATATGTTCACAATGGTACCCTACTACAATTTGCCCAGGCTGCACGACATGATCAAACACGATTTGCCAGCGGCTGAACCCTCGATCTTTGGGGCATTTCGCAAATTGCTTCCGGTTCTCGTTCGGCAACTAAAGTATGAGGACGCAGTCCTTGTACCTGACCTGCCCGCCGGAGCAGCGCCCTATCGGCCAGAGGTCGAAAAACTGCGCCCCCATGCCGTGTGACTTTAGAAAAGCGCGCTCTTGGTGCGCCTCGTGTCTGTTCAATATTACGACGTCGCGCGGGCATCGCCTGTGGTGTTTTACCTGATTGCTGACTGCAGGTTATTATCAGAACCGTGACCTCGAAAAAGATAAAATTCGATCCCTCATAAAGCGCTTCACTGACAAGGCTAAGTGGCTACCCGTCTGATCATCGGCTATTTTTTTGGCCGGGATAAGGATTGCACAGTTGGCACTCTTTGCTGATATTGATGCGTACTCATTCAGAAAGCAGAGTTGCAATGTCTTTTGTCTGCTCATACAGCCGACGAAATAAAGGGTAGTTCCGAGTATAGGTCGGGATTACGGTTGCTTTGATTTGTGTTTCCAGCGGATTCCAGCTTGCGATATCGCCGATATCAGCTTCGCCAATGGCGACTCTGGCTAAAAACGCATCGCCATAGCTTGCACCGACTGTTTTTTCACACACAATCTGATCAACCTGCGACACGTCCGATGTAGCCTGTAGCCAAAGCGCGTTTTTCGTGCCACCCCCGACTGCCAGAATGCGGGTTAAATTCACGCCTGCATCGCGATAGGTCTCGAGCACATGGGCAGTTCCGAATGCGATGCCCTCGATCAGTGCGCGGTACATATGCCCCCGCTCATGGGTCAGGTTCAGACCGAAAAATGCCCCCTTGGCCAGCGGATCATAAATCGGGGTTCGCTCGCCAGAAAAATAGGGCAGAAAAAGTAATCCATCTGCGCCGGGTGCGACGGCTTCTGCCTCTTGTGCCAACGTCACAAAGGCAGTTTCAGGCGGAAGTTCCCGAGAGAACTGATTGCGAAACCAATGTGTCAAAGTGCCAGACGTGGCAAGCCCCGCCATTGAGGCATGTTGCCCAGGGTAAAGCCATGGCGCATACCAGAGGCGCGCATCGCGCACGCGTTCCTGCGTTAGAGTAATGATAAAGATTGTGGAGCCGTACATTACCATCATGTCGCCCGGGGCTCCTACGCCAACGCTCAACGCTTCGGCAGCGGCATCAATCGCGCCTGTTGTCACGGGTGTACCAATGGCTAATCCTGTGGCAGCAGCAGCTGTAGCGGTCACATGACCTGCAATTTGAGTAGACCACAGAAGACGCGGCAGCATCTCAGGTGTTGCGATATCTGCAGCCAGTTCAAAACACCAATCCTGTGCATCCACATCATACAGCGGAGAAAAATTTGCGGCGGTATAGTGGTCGATAACGTATTCACCGGTCAACCGATGCACTAGGAAACTGGTTGAGGTCAGGATCTTGGCCGTTTTGGCATAGATCTTCGGTTGTTCTTCTTTCAACCATAGAATTTTCGGGCCCACGGATTGCGAGGTCAGCGCGTTCCCGCAGCGCTCAAGGATAACGTCTTTCCCGATCCGTGCTGTCAATGCATCGACCTGCGTCATCGCCCGCGTATCTACCCCGTAGAGGACGCCATTCATCAATGCCGCACCGTCTGCATCCACAGGCAGCATACACGGGCCAATTGCCGAACAAGCAACTGCCTTGATCTCGTTCGGTTTGCAGCCAGACGTCGCGATCAGTTCATTGGTAACTTTGACAAAATCGCCCCACCAGTCCTCTTCTGGCCTGTGTTCAGCCCAGCCCGGTTGCGGGACGACCATCTTGTGCCCATGACGCGCAGTGGCGATAACAACACCGGCGGCATCAACCAAAACGCCCTTTGTTTCAAAGGTTCCGATGTCGACTCCAAGCGTATAGCTCATCACCATCGCTCCAATGCAAAATTAGGCCCAATACCTTGTATGCCCGCGATCAGTAGCCCTGACAGAGCCTCCAGATCGCTCAGCTGACAAACCTCAAGCGACGAATGGCTGTACCGCATAGCAAAGCCCAAATCGATAGAGGCAACGCCAGCGCCAACTTGCTGGACATAGCTGAGGTCGGTCAAGACGCCGACCTGTGCGGATCGCTGCAAGCTAATGCGCCTGTCCTGCGCCACACCTTCAAAGAGAGAGACAAGTCCGGGATGCGGTAGCACACCGTTGAGTGTTCCACGACCATGAAAACTGTAAAGGCTCATGCCTGGCCCGCCACCCAATACCATCTCACCAAGATCGGATGTATCCGGTGTATCGCTGGCAAGCATCAGATCAATCTGTATAGCGATGTCGGGCTTTAGGCCCTGAGCGGCAGGCAGCGCACCGCGCAAATTGAACTCTTCTTGAGTGGAAAACACGACATGCACAGTTGGTCCGCCTGTCCGGTTGGCTAAGCTTCTGGCGACATCCAATAGAACGGCACACCCTGCGCGATCATCAACTGACGTGCCTGCAATCCGTCCCTGCGCCAGTTCGATCACGTTTGGCGCATATGTTACAGGCGTTCCAATCGCTATGCCCGCCGCCTCGACCGCCAGCTTGGATCCGTGACCTGTGTCGACATAAAGTTCTGCAGCACGCAGAACCGTGTATTTTTCATCGGGCTGGGTTGCATGGTGACTTTTGTTGGCCAGAACGCCGGGGATATCGCGCCCGTCGCGCGTGCTCAGCACTACCGCCTGAGAGGGTAAGGCGCGTTCCGGCACGCCGCCCATCCGGTGCAGACGGATCAAACCGTCCTCTTCAATCTTGCGCACAATGAACCCAAGCTGATCCATATGCGTGAACAACATGACTGATGGGTCGGTGCCGGGGAACGTAGCAATCAGATTGCCAAGCCGATCTGTCGTGCAAGAAATTGGCATTCGCTCTGCGATCGCTTCCGCCACTCGGGCTTCGTGCCCCGAAAGGCCCGGTATTTGCATCAGCATTTTTAGGTCATCAGCTATCATCTGGCGGTTCTGGCCTTGTCCATAAAATCGCGAGCGCGCTCCGGGTCCACTGCGTTCCAAGTATCGCCATCGACCTTCAGCGAAGACCCGACGATGCAACCGTCGGCGACACGCATCACATCAGCAACGGTTTCATGTTTGACGCCAGTGTTCGCTAGAACTGGAATATCGGGCAGCACCGTTTTTACCGCTTCCAGATCTTCCATTTTGGCGGCTTCCCCAGTGATCTGACCTGACACCAAAACCGCGTCAGGCACCGAAGAAAACACGGCTGAACGCGCCCGATCTGGCAATGGGCGACGGTCAAGGCTATCTGCAAATTCAGCGCTGACATTGTAGAGCATCAGTAAATCATCACGTCCCAGCCGATTGCGATAGCGCATTGCGCTGCCTGCGTTTGGTGCCCAATGCCCCATGTCACTAGCGTAGGTACCAGTAAAAATTTCACGGCAGAAAGCAGCGCCTGTCGCTGCCGCAAGAGCGACCGTGCTGTGAGGATCCCACAGAACATTAACACCAAAAGGCACTTTAATTTGATCGCGGATTCGGCCAATCACATAGGCCATCGTGGCGGTGCTAGCCGTGTCGACATCAAATTCATAGGGACGGTCATTTTCATTACCAAACATGACCGCATCTACACCGGCCTCTTGAAGTGCCGACAGGTCGGCCTGCGCGGCCTTGACCAGACCATCCAACCCCTTTTCACTGTCATGCAAAGGCGTGCCTGGCAACGCACCCAAATGGACCATTGCGATTACCGGTTTGGCTGTGCCAAAGGCTGCTTCAAAACGCTGCATACATATCCCCCTATGTTCCCATGCTGCAAAAGTTTGGGGATGCAGTCCAGTAGTATTCATACTAGCATGTCAGGGAGGGGGACTCATATGACCTTGCAGACCAATCACTGGGACCGACTGGGAAACGGCGGTTTGACATTCACCGAACTTGGTTTGGGAATGGCCCCACTTGGAAATCTCTATCGTGCTATCAGCGATGAAGACGCTCAGGCGGTTTTGACCCGCGCCTGGGACGCAGGTGTTCGGTATTTCGACACAGCCCCGCTTTATGGTCTTGGCCTGTCAGAGACCCGGCTGAATCCGTTGTTGCGGGGTAAGGACCGTGACAGTTACGTCTTGTCGACCAAGGTTGGACGGCTGCTGAAAGCAAGCACTCCTGACAAGCGTGATGGGCTTGATAAATGGTTCGATGTGCCCGCAAGAAAAGAGGTCTACGACTACACCTATGATGGCGTTATGCGTTCTGTAGAATTCAGCCTTGAGAGGCTTGGCGTCGACCGGATCGATATCCTTTTTGCGCATGACATTGATCTGGCTAACCATGGCACTCAGGAGGCCCTCGATGCCAAGTTGGCCGAATTGATGGATGGCGGCTATGGCGCGCTGGTCTCTTTGCGGGATCAGGGCGTTATCAAAGCCTTTGGCGCCGGAGTGAACGAATGGCAACCATGCCAGTGGATGGCAGAGCGCGGCGATTTTGATATGTTCCTGCTTGCCGGGCGTTACACACTGCTTGAGCAGGAAGCACTCGAAAGTTTCTTGCCGCTTTGTGAGGCACAGGGCACAGGCGTTGTAATTGGTGGGCCTTATAACTCTGGCATTCTGGCAACAGGCCCAAAACAGGGTGCGCATTACAACTATGAACCCGCACCCCAAGACGTTTTGGCGCGCGTCGGCGAGATTGAGAAGATTTGCACGAGGCATGGCATACGTCTTGTTGATGCCGCATTCCAGTTCCCTTTGCGACATCCTGCCGTTGTATCAGTTGTTCCTGGTGGACAGGGGTTGGCCGAAATGAACAGCAATATCGAGGCGGAAAGCGCCGATATTCCTGAAGCTCTTTGGTCAGACCTCAAGTCCGCCGGACTGATGCGCGAGGATGCAGCTTGAGCCCTAAAATAGACAGTCATCAGCATTTCTGGAATCCCGCCCGCGGAGACTACAACTGGATGCCGATGGACAATGCGACCCTCGCCCGGGCCTATGGTCCTGCAGATCTAGAGCCGCATTTAGTCGAAAATAGAATTGAACAAACCGTGCTTGTGCAGGCAGCGGCGACGCTGGAAGAAACTGAATATCTGCTGGGCATAGCGGATGCGTCCCCTCGCGTGGCCGGCGTGGTCGGCTGGATCGATTTCGAGGATTACTCTCATGCGCGGCACCTGCGCAGGCTGGCAAAACACCCAAAGTTTTTGGGGGTGCGCCCAATGATCCAAGATATTCCAGACAATGACTGGATGCTGCGGGCTGATATTGCGTGGGCCTATGAGTTGATCGTCGAATGTGATCTGACCTTTGATGCACTCGGATTTCCAAGGCATCTGGATAACTTCCTGAAGCTGCTTATCCGCTACCCGGATATGCGGGTGGTCATTGACCATTGCATGAAACCTCAAATCCGCATCCATAGCTCCGACAATTTTGCACAGTGGGCTTGTGGCATGACCCGTCTAGCAGAAGACACATCCGCCTTTTGCAAGTTCTCGGGGTTGGTCACGGAAGCCAATGGTTGGTCCCTTGCAGCAATGCGTCCTTATACGGAACACTTGCTGCAAATCTTTGGGCCTGAAAGGATCATGTGGGGATCAGACTGGCCGGTTTGCCGTCTTAAGGCCAGTTACACTGCATGGTTCGAGGCAGCGCGCAAGTTAACCGAACATCTGCCAACTGTCTCCCAAGAAAGTATTTTTGGCGGTACAGCCCAAGCGTTTTATCGGCTCTGACTGATATGGACAGCCGCAGCCTGTTGTCCGGCGGCGATAGCTTTTGAAAGCGATAGTCCACGCAGGCGGGAGGCCGCAAATGTTCCCACAAACACGTCTCCTGCCCCATGTGTTGATATTACCTTGACGGGCTGCGCCGGTTGGATCTCGCAGAACTGCCCCGGGGCAGTAAAAACCACGCCGTCGCCCCCCAAAGTGAGGATGACTTCGGCCTTTGGTGCCAGTTCCGCAAGTAATACCACTGCCGAAGCAGGATCAGAGCCAATGTCATCATGACCCAAAATGTCTGCGGCCTCTACCCGGTTTATGATCAGCGTATCGACGAGTTCCAGATCGCTCGGAGAAATATCCTTGGCTGGTGCCGCATTCCAGACAACTTTCGCGCCGCGTTTGTGGGCCGCTGCCGCGCAGGTGCGCAGAATGTCTGGTCGCATTTCATTTTGCAACAGCACCATTGCGCACTCTGCTGGGAGCTCAAGAACCAACGGGTCGTAATCATGGTTTTCAGCCGACACAATGACAGCGCCGTACTCACCGTTCTCGGTGACGATAGCGACGCTCATCCCCGACGCGCCGGTACCTTGCTGTAGTTGAGCCAGGTCAACGCCCGCTTTCATCAAGAGGGTGCGCATTGCGGTGCCTGCTTGGTCAGCTCCGATGCGTCCGGCAAACCCAACCTGCGCCCCAGCCTTAATTGCCGCGATTGCCTGATTTCCACCTTTGCCACCTAATTGATAGTTCACGTCTCGCCCGCGCAAGGTCTCGTCCAGCTTGGGCAATTGTGGGGCCCTCACCACCACGTCCCAATGCAAAGCACCGACAACCAAAAGGTTCATGTGCCGAACAACGCTTTTGCAACGATGCGATGTGACAAAGCGGCGTCTTGTTTATCAATTGCATCCTTCAGGGATGCATCTTCGACAAGCTGCTCAGCAACGTCCATAAAGCGGTCGGTAAGGGTTACATTTGTGCGCGCCTCTTCGACGGGATTAAGGCCCCCCATGTCCGGGAAGGTGTCGAAATAGATCACATCCGTCTGGTTCATCCGCAGCATCGCTACCAATAACTCAACTGTCTGGATTGCATGAACAGAGCCGACCATCAGCCCATCATCGCGCTTCCCATAGCCGTCGTTCAGATGCAGCCCGATCATGCGCGAATGCCGACCGATCAGTGCTGCAGAATGCGCCGGCATTTCATCGGCATACAAAACATGCGCAAAATCAAGGGTAACCCCAAGATTGGGCGCATTCACCTCGCGACAGGCAAGCAATGTCGTACCGATATCCGGCATCAATGCGTAGGCGCGGGGTTCATTTGGTTTGTACTCAATGGCAATGTCAATTTCGGGGTTGTGGGCGCAAACCTCTGAAATCGCTTCGATGGTACGATCCCACGCAGCGGCATAGTTTATTTGAAATGCGTAATCGAACCCGTCCTGGCCCATCCAAAGCGTGACCGTTTTCCCGCCCATCGCAGCACAGGTATCAACGCCCTTTTTGGTAATTTCCAGCGCAGCCTTGCGCACGGCAGGCTCCGGATGGGTAAAGGCCCCCAGTTTAAACCCGGGATCAGTGTAATACCGCATCGCAAGACCGTTCAAAACTATCCCTACATCATCTAGAAAGCCTGCCATCTGGGTCGCATCATAACGGGCGAAATGATCAGGATAATTTAGGTCTGCTGCCCCCAGGCCTTCAACTTGGCCAGCTGCTGCGATCCAGTCTCGCACGTCTGATCCAGGGGAAAGCTGCTTGAATGCATTCAGGCGCGCGGCATAGCGAGGGCGATTTGGGCGTGTCATGGTTTATCAAACAGATCGGGGCGGTCCCGCTCTATCGCTTCGAGATGCAAAAGTAATTGACGGAGATGGGTCTTGGTTGCCTGCCGGGCTGCGTCCGGGTCGTTTGCCTCAAGTGCAGACACAATGGCCTTATGTTCAGCAAGTGTATCTGCGACCCTGTTTGGATTGGGTAAAACCAGTTGACGCGCACGATTGACTTGTAACCAACTGGTCTCGGCCATGGCCGCAAGACGGCGGTAGTTGGTAAACCCCAGAATCAAATTATGCATTTCGCTGTCGAATTTATAAAATCCCTGCACATCTAGATCATCTACTAGGGCCTGTTGTACTCGAAGATTTCTTTTAAGCTGTTTCACCTGATCTTCGGTGATCGTTTTTGCAACGCGTTCGACAGCGGCAAGCTCAAGCGCCTCGCGCAGAAACGCACCCTCACGGATTTCGTTCATTGAAAACCGGGCAACGAATGTGCCGGCTTGAGGCATGACGTCGACTAGTCCCTCAGCCGCCAGCCTCGTCACTGCTTCTGAGACGGGGCTGCGAGAAAGACCCAATTGTTCGCAAATATCACGTTTGCGCATGATTTGGCCGGGTTGATAGGACAGCGACAAAATAGCGTCTTTCAGGCTGTGATAGACGCGGCTCGACAATGTTCCTTTGTAAGAGGACAAAGGCGCTAACTGCACAGGCGCATCAAAGTCGGCTGGTTGCACGGCTGATTCATGTATTGGCATGCTAGAATGTTACCTGAATTGGTGTGGTGAAACAAGGCTCAGACACCATTGATTGAATTGATATGAGATTGGAAGGAAAGTCGGCTGTTTTCATGGCTGCAGATGCAGAAATGGGGTTATTTACAATAACCGCTGTTGCCAATTAATGTGCGCACGTGCCAGCTGCGGATATCGACGTTTAGGCATCGCAATCTTTGGCCGATCTGGATTGCATGGGTCGTGTTAACAGCGCCCCCAGCGGGTTGAGCTCTGCCAATCGCCCCCAGTCCATATGTATGAGGATTAGATAATGGAGTTGGGCATTGAAGGGCCGGGTTGGCAGCGGTAACGCGTCATAGCCTCGAGCGCCTGAATATTTATTGCAACCTCAGCTTACCCAAGCTTTCCCAGTCGGGAAGGTGTATTCAGCTATGCTTTGGGCTTTCATCTCTATTGAGAAACCTGGCATTTCTGGTGGAAGGTAATACCCACCCTTTGTGCGGACCGGGTCAACAAAATGGTCATGAAGGTGATCAACATATTCTAAAACTCTATTTTCCAGACTTCCTGACACAGAAATGAAATCCACAAAACTCATGTGCTGGATCAATTCGCATAGCCCCACCCCACCCGCGTGAGGACAAACAGGAACGTTAAACTTGTCAGCCATCAACATTACCGCCAGAATTTCATTGGGCCCTGCTAGCCTGCAACTGTCCACCTGACAGACAGAAATTGCGTTGGCTTGCATCAATTGTTTGAACATTACGGCATTATGGCAATGCTCACCTGTGGCGACCCGGATCGGCGCCACCGCGTGCGCGATCCGGGCGTGGCCAAGGATATCATCGGGGCTTGTCGGTTCTTCAATCCACCACGGATTAAATTTTGACAGACGGTTCATATTGAAGATCGCCTCATCGACACCCCAGACCTGATTTGCATCCATCATCAGGAAACGATCCTCGCCGATTTCTTCCCGGATAACTTTTGCACGTCTGCAATCATCTTCAATGTTGGCGCCAACCTTCATCTTAAAGTGGGTCCAGCCATCAGCCAACGCTGTACGCATCAACGATCTAATTTTGTCGTCTGAATAGCCAAGCCATCCAGCGGATGTCGTATATGCCGGATAGCCGGTTATTTCCATTTCCGAAAGCCGTGCCTTCCTCATTGGCGCGCGCCATTGAAGCCGTTCAATGGCTTCGGATGGCGAAAGCGCATCTGAAAGGTAACGCCAGTCAATCAGTGAAACCATATCTTCAGGTGACATCTCAGCGATCAGTCGCCAGACTGGCAATTGGACATGTTTACCATACATATCCCAGATTGCATTGATCACAGCCGCCCCAGCTAGATGGATTACGCCTTTTTCAGGACCGGTCCAGCGCAGCTGGCTGTCCCCCGTCACCAGTTTCCAAGTTGCACCCATATCGGCAAAGAGGCTATCAATTTCCCGACCCACAAGCAGATCAGAGACCGCGCGGATAGCGGCGCAACATATCTCGTTGCCCCGTCCAATGGTGAACGTCATCCCATGGCCATCGGGCCCGTGGTCTGCATGAAGCACGACATACGCTGCCGAATAGTCTGGCGCGAGATTCATCGCATCGGATCCGTCTAATGTTCGACTTGTCGGAAAGCGGATATCATGGACAGAATAATGGGTGATGCGCGCCGGCATTTTATCCTCATCGCCAGGAGGGTTATTGATTTCTAATCATACTAGCATGTTACCTGCTGCTCGCACAGCTGGCAATACCTTCTAATCCGTAAAAAAATGCGGTTTTACAAACTACTGTGCTGGCCATGCTTTGTCGATTGCATGGATGCCCCACCTACCCAGTTGGACAAAATGAACCCGCAGTTAGTAATTTTTCAGGTTAAAAAGGCTGATTGACTTAAAAGCAGTTCTGATCAAGTCCAATACCGCATGTCTCGCGAATGACCTTGGCAAAGAGGGGCCTTGACTTGCAACACAGCAAAGACACATCGAAGAGCATGAAACGAAAGCAACTTGACCCAGCAGCAATCAGCGAGATCGTCGAAATGGCGCTAAGCGACCATACCAGCTTTGAACAGATCCGCACCCAGCATGGATTGGGTCCGGACGAGGTGAAAGCACTAATGCGACAAACACTGAAATCCGGTAGCTATCGCGCCTGGCGCAGACGTGTGCGTACTTTTGCAGATCGGCGCGAGGTCTACAAATGAACGCTGACCCCCACCCTTGGGCATGCGATCTAGTTCCATTGTACGCCGAGGTCTGGACACGCCTGACCCGTGGTGTTCACGACCGGCATGCCCCGGCTCGACATCCGACACTAGCGACCGTCACTCCGCAAGGCAGGCCGCGGGCTCGAACAGTTGTGCTGCGCGCGGCCGACAAAGCAACAGGCACGCTTGATATTCATACCGATCTAAGGTCATCCAAAATCGCGGATCTGAGAGCGACACCTTTTGCCGAGCTGCATGTCTGGGACACCTCTGCACATCTACAGTTACGTATTGAAGCTCACGTCAAAATTTTGTCTGGTGAGGAGGTACAAGCGACATGGCGTGCTATACCCGAAGCGTCCCGGCTGTCTTACGGCAGCGATCCTGCACCGGGCCAGTCTATCGCGCGGTCGCTGGATTATACAAAAACTTCTGACCCAGATTCCTTTGTTGTGTTGCGGCTTGTTGTAGACAGTGTTGATGCTCTGCATCTCGGACAGAACCATCGCCGCGCCAAGTTTGATCGGCACGACAGTTGGGCAGGCATATGGCTGGTTCCCTGACATTCGCAACGCCTATCGGGCATTCACTCCTCATTATGATATGGCGACTCGTAAATTATCGGGTATCTCCGAAGCACCTTAGGGCACATGACACCATACAATTGCGAATAAAGCACTGAACTAAAAGTGT
>Ga0206126_10005116_pt1 | contig 12181 bp, 10 predicted proteins | sample Helgoland_Spring_5_FD_148621 | JGI IMG/M metagenome (GOLD analysis project Ga0206126, IMG submission 148621) | Pelagic subsurface seawater microbial communities from Kabeltonne, Helgoland, North Sea - Helgoland_Spring_Bloom_20160412_1 | ecosystem: Environmental > Aquatic > Marine > Epipelagic ...
CCTACACCCAGTAATCGTTTTGTGCTAGACCTCAAAGAAGGGCTAGAACAGCATGCTGATGTGGTTTGGGATCACCAGGAATTTTGGAACATGAAGAATGAGTATGATATTATCCATATCCATTGGCCAGAATATTTATCTTTTGAGCTTGAATCTTACTTGTACAAACCCAGTGAATCTATACCAAATGAAATTTGGGATAAAACAATTACCTGCTTAGAGTATTGGTCAAAAAAATCTAAGATTATTTATACACGCCATGTGCAGTTTCCTCATGTTCGTCATGATAAGGAATTTTTAAAACTCTACAAAACAGTTGTTTCTTACTGTGATACTATCGTACATTTTGCCAATTATAGCGTTCAACAATTTAAGGAGTGGTATCCAGATTTAGAACAGATCAAGCATGTGGTGATTCCGCATCATAATTACGCGTCTTTGCCAAATACATCTACAAAGCAACAGGCTCGAGATCATTTAAATATTGACTCTGGCAAAAAGGTGATGCTTGTTTTTGGAAGTATTAAAGAACACGAGAAGCCACTTATTAAAGCAGCGTTTAATTCCATACCCGATAAAAACAAAGTGCTATTGGCACCCGGTTGGAAAATACCTCGCAGAAAAATAAGTTACATACGCCTGCGAGAGTGGGTATGGAATTTTGAAGTGTGGAGAGCAAAACAAAATAATAAGTTTAGAACAAATCTTGGTTTTATTAAAGAAGAAGACGCCCATTATTATTTAAATGCCGCAGATTTTTTGTTTATACCTAGAACCAGTGAGCTTAATTCTGGCAATATTACCCTTGGCTGTACTTTTGGACTGGTTGTGGTAGGAGCAGATATTGCAGATATTGGAGAGATTTTAAAACAAACCGGTAATCCTACCTTTACAGTTGGCAATTCCAAAAGTGTTGCAAATGCAATTAAAAAGGCTTTTGAGTTAAATGAAAATGGGTTTGGTTTTATTAATAAAGAAAGAGCTTTAATAAATTGGAATATTAACATTATTTCAGAACAATATTTTTTTTTAATTAATCAAACAAAAAAATGAAAATTGTATTAATACAGCTATGGCATTCAGAAAATATGGGGTATACTGATAATATGTTACCAAAATATCTTGCTAAGCTTGGTCATGAGGTTCATTTGATTACTTCAAATGGGCAGATATACTTCAATAGCCCTGAATATAGTGAAGTTTATGAAGATGCCTTAGGGGGTCCAATTGTAGGATGTGGTGTAAAGAAAAAAGATGGTTATTATTTACACCGTTTACCGTTTTATAACTATTGTCCATTTAAAAAGTTTGTACATCGATTTGAATATTTTGGAATTTTAGGTGTGTATGAATATTTAGAAAAAATCAAACCAGATATTATTCAAACATTATATATAAATACTATTAGTTCTTATCATGCTGCAAAGTATGCAAAAGATTTTAGTGTTAGTTTGTTTACAGAATGTCATATTCATAAATCTGTTTTTAACCCCAAAAATAAATTAATAAACCAGATATATAATAATATTAATCCTTTCTTAAGGAAAATTAATAATCAAACAAAATATTGCTATGCAATAGCTTCAGATGTGGAGCAAATTGTCCGTGATTATTATAAATTACCTTCTTCCAAAATTAAACTTGAATCATTGGGAGTTGATACAGAGGTATTTTATCCCGCGTTAAATGAAAATGAAATAAAAGAAAAACGCAAAGACCTCGGTTTTGATGATAATGATATTATTGTAATTTATACAGGTCGCTTTACTAAGGATAAAAATCCACATTGTCTAGCTAATGCAATTGAAATTTTACAGCATAAGAGTTTGTCTTACAAAGCTATTTTTATTGGAAGCGGCAATAGTTTTGATAACAAATATTTAGCATCAAAAAAAGGCACTACTGTTATCTCGTTTTTATCGACTAAAGAATTAGCTGTTTATTATCAGATTGCTAATATTGGTGTTTGGCCGCGACAAGAATCAACATCACAATTAGACGCAATGGCTTGTGGTTTACCTCTTATTTTAAGTAATAAAATAGAGGCTTTAGAGAGAATTGACGGAAATGGTTATTTATATAATGAAGATGATTCCGAAGATTTAGCTAAAAAAATACATAAAATGTTCGTGTCTAATGATATTTATTCTTTTTCTAAAAAAAGTTCGGAAAAAATTAAAAAAGATTATAGTTGGTTGTCGATAGCAGAAAATAGAATAAAAGATTATAATAATACTAATTAAAACAAACAATATTCAAAAATAATGTTCTTTAAAAAAAACAAAACAAACAAAGATTATTTACTTAATTTAAAGCCTAGAACTGAGGGCGTTTTAAAATTTGAGAATTATGAGGTTAGGTATCCTGACCCACAATCGATATATTATGAATATCAAGATATATTTTTAAATAACATTTACAATTTTAAAACTGAGGCCAAGAATCCGTTTATTATTGATGCAGGAGCTTTTGTGGGTATGTCATCTCTATATTTCAAATCTATTTATCCTAATGCTCACATCTTGTGTTTTGAACCAGACACAAAAAATTTTAATTTATTAAATAGTAACATAAAGAAAAATAATCTTAGTGACATTAGCACATTTAATGTTGGAATAGGTAAAATAAAAGGGAAAATTAAATTTTATCCTGACGGAAATGATGGTGGAGATATGTTTGGAGTTACTGACTCAAAACCAATAGAAGTTGATATTGTTCAATTATCTGATTTTATTGATAGAGAGGTTGATTTACTTAAAATGAATATAGAGGGAATGGAGGGAGACGTTTTTGATAATATTGCTAATAAATTAGGGCAAATAAAGGAAATTATTTTTGAATATCATTGCTTTGAACATTTGCCCCAAAATTTAGGAAATATCCTTCAATTATTAGATAAAAATAATTTTCAATATGTAGTACGAAGCCTACCAATTGAAAACACACCGTTACCCTTTGAGTTTCCAAAAAATTATAAATATTTTAATTTGGTGTATGCGAAAAATAAAACCATTTAGTAAATTAAAATCACTCTTTTTTCCAATGAGGCCAATAAGTAATGTTTTTGGTTTTGATAGAGGTACACCTATTGACCGTTATTATATTGATGAATTTCTAGAAGAAAATGCTATTTTAGTCAAAGGTAATGTTTTGGAAATTGGGGATAATACTTACACTAAAAAGTATGGTGGTAATAAAGTTTCAAATTCTCAAGTACTTCATTTTACAGCAGAGAACTCAAAAGCAGACATTATAGGTGACCTCGAGACAGGTAAAGGTATACCTGAGAACTATTTTGATTGTTTTATTATGACCCAAACCTTACCCTTTATTTTTGATTTTAATTCTGCTTGTAAAAATGCAGTTAAAGCCCTTAAAAAAGATGGTGTACTAATAATCACTGTTCCTGGTATAACACAGATTAGTAAATATGATTACGATCGTTGGGGTCATTTTTGGAGCTTTACAGATTTGTCAATTAAAAGAATTTTTACTCAATTTATTCCAGAAAATCAAATTACCATTAAAACATATGGTAATGTAAAGAGCACCGCTATGTTTTTGTATGGTTTTGCTTTAAGGGATGTTTCAAAGAAATACTTAAAGCACAAAGACTCAAATTATCAACTACTAATAACTGCAATAATTAAAAAATAATGGGTGCTCTAATATTATTATATCATCGCGTAAATAATTTGCTAATTGACCCTCAAGAATTATCAGTTACACCTGAAAATTTTGAATTACAGCTTCAGTTTTTAAAAAGTCAATTTAAGATACTTTCACTAAAAGAATTGTTAGAAAGGAGAGATAATGGTTTAGACATAGACGGTACTATTGCTTTGACTTTTGATGATGGTTATGCAGATAACTATTACAATGCCCTGCCTATACTCGAAAAAAATAAAGTGCAAGCTACCATTTTTGTAACTTCTGGTCATGTTGAGAATTCCAGAGAGTTTTGGTGGGACGAATTAGAACGAATATTTATTATTAATCTAAAAAAAGGCAGATTAAAATTAAAAATAAATAAGAAAAGTTACCAATGGAATATAACATCCAAGGTTGACTCTCAGGAAGTATATAAAGAACTGTCAAAGCTTATAAAATCTTTAGACACAATTGACAGAGAAAAGATATTATCACAGTTATTTATATGGAGTAATTTAAATAGGCAAGAGGGAAGAGTTAATAATAGAGCGGTTACCAAAAATGAGTTAAAAAATCTTTCAGAAAGTAAATTCATCGATATTCAATCACATTGTGTTAATCACTGCGTTTTGAGTGTAGAGAAAACTTTAACGATATTCGACGAATATTCGGAATCAAAACATTTTTTAGAAACTATAACTCAAAAAACAATTGATATAATAAGTTACCCATTCGGAACTAAATTTGATTATAATAGAGATTCTATTAGACTTGCTAAAAAAGTAGGCTACAAATATGGTATTGCTAATAACCAAGGTATTTTAGATGCAAGTTCTTTGAATTATGAGATACCAAGATTCTTGGTAAGAGATTGGGATCTGAGTTTATTTAAATCACAAATTTATTCTATGTTGGCTCAGGGTTCAGAAAATAAGTTGTTTCCCGAATCTAACCCTCTAGAGAGTATAGGCATCTTATTTGAAAATCTAAAAAAACACACGAGCGATCAACCCGAAAAGATAAAAAACACTAAAACTCAAGTTTTAGCATTTAATACACAAGACAAAGTAGGAGGTGCTGCCAAAATTGCAGATCAAATCAATAATTATTTTTCGTCGTCAATGTTTGTTGGTCTTAAAAATTCATATAATGAAAATGTTTTTACAATACCGAAAAATCATGATTCTTCATCAAAAAAACTGAAAAAATTTGGGTTTTTAACAGGCTGGAAAGATCTTTTTCACAATGAAATATTTTCAATAATTAATACAAATCAATTCAAAAATTCAGAGTTAATACATTGTCATAATTTACATGGAGATTATTTTTCACCACTTTGGTTACCTTTACTATCTAAAAATAAACCTTTGATTTGGACACTTCATGATATGCAATCTATCACGGGGTACTGTGCTCACTCTCTTAGCTGTAAAAAATGGAAAACTGGTTGCGGACAATGTCCAGACCTAACTTTATATCCTTATGTAGAACAGGATTTTACAGAAATGCTTTGGCGTATTAAAAAGATGTGTTTTGAAGTGTCTAACATAACTATTGTTGTGCCTTCAAAATGGTTAAAGTATAAAGTTGAACAAAGTATATTAAAAAATCATAATATTAAATTAATTTATAATGGTGTTAATCATTTAGTTTTTAAACCAAGAGATAAAGTTTTATTGCGTCATGAACTAGGCCTTCCTCAAAATAAAAAAATATTGTTATTTGTTGCAGATGACTCTACAAGAAACCAATATAAAGGAGGTAGTTTTTTGGGGAAAGTTAATACTGTTGTTAAAAATAACAATGCTATATTTTTAACAATCGGAAGTAGAAGTAAATTTGAGAATAAAATCACCAATAGTATTGATATACCTTATATTTATGATGAAGTACTACTGTCAAAGTATTATGCAGCAGTTGATTTACTAGTCTACCCTACCTTAGCAGATAATTTTCCGCTTGTAGTTCTTGAGTCACTTTCCTCAGGTACTCCAGTCATAACTTTTAATACTGGAGGGATTAATGAAGTTGTAACCCATCTAGAGAATGGCTATTTAGCAAAATATAATGACCTTGAGGACTTGATTAAAGGTTTACAATTGATGTTGTCTGATAAAAAGTTATTATCTCGAAATTCACAAAAATCTCGAGAGATTATTGAAAAGTATTTCACCTTAGATCAAATGATGAATAATTATAAATTGCTTTATGAAAACTCACTAAATACATTTGAACCAAAGTGTAATGAGCTAAAAATTAAGGATAGTTTTGATGTTATTTCGAAATTATTACAACAAAATTATCAACCAGCTATTTCAGGAATTATTAGGAACTTATCACTAAAGAATGATTTATTAGTAAAAGAGATAGGGGTATTAAAACTTTCATTGTTGTATAGAGTGTCAAATAAATTTAGAAATAAACTGATGAGATTTAAGAATATTTTATCTTTTAATTAAAAGAATGTTTCAAATAAATTTATTCACCACTTACTACAACGAAGAAAATAATTTTCGTAAACAAGAGTTATTGTCTTGCATGCAAAAAAACATTTTGAATAAGACCATCTCGAAGATTACTATTTTTAACGAGGGAGAAAGTCTAGCATATTTAGCCCCTACTAAAATAAAAGAAGTATTTATAGAAAAACGACCCACCTACAGAGATTTTATAAACTATATCAACGCCAACTCAAACCCAGATGACATTAATATCATTGCAAACACAGATATATTTTTTGATAAAAATCTTGAAGTTTTAAAATATATAAACTTAAACAACACCTGTTTGGCTTTATCACGTTGGGACACCACTGATACTATAAGACCAAAACTCTACAACCGTAACGATAGCCAAGATGCTTGGGTTTTTAAAGGTTTTATAAAGCAGTGTTTAAAGGCCGATTTTCCATTAGGGGTGCCGCGCTGTGATAATAGATTGATGTATCGACTTCAAGAAGCGGGTTACAAGGTGCTCAATCCTGCCTTTAGTATTAAAGTTTTTCATATGCATAAAGGGCAGCGCGCATTGGTGTATACAGAAGATGATAATAATTATAATATTAAACCGCCGTTTCGTTATTTGTTTCCTCACAATTTATTTGGGTTTTTTAAAACACTTTTTTTTAATTTAAAACAAAAAGAGCAGTTAGGTGTATATCATTATGATATTAAAAAACTGAATAATTGGTGGGTAGTTAGATTTCCTAGAAAATTAATAGAGATATTAACTAATAAAAAACTGCCTTTGATAGGTTATAAATAATGTCAAACACAATAACAGAACATTTTATTAAATTAATGCCAATAGCTAAGGATATTAAGCGTCCTCTATGGACGGTTGTGATACCCACATATAATTGTGCCAATTATTTAAAAGAAACCTTAGCATCTGTATTGGAACAAGATCCTGGCGAAGCAATTATGGAAATTATTGTTGTAGATGATCATTCTACCAAAGATGATCCGGAGGCCGTTGTAAAAGAATATGGGCAAGGCCGCGTGCAGTTAATTAGACAAGAAAAAAATATTGGCAAAGTTAAAAATTATGAGACTGGTTTAACTGCCTCTAGAGGTATTTACATCCATCAATTACACGGAGATGATCTTGTGTATGATGGCTTTTATAGTGAGATGGAAGCTATTTTTAATGAGAGCTCTACTGCAGGAGCTGCCTTTTCTAGAACCAACTACATAGACTACGGGGGCCGTATCAAAGGTGTCACGGGTATGATTCAAGATAATGAAGGTATTGTGCCAGATATACTAGAAAAACTATTCACTCAGCAGTACATACAAACCCCTTCTATGGTTGTAAAGCGTGAGGTGTATGAAACTATTGGCTGTTTTGATAGACGTCTTAATTGTATTGAAGATTGGGAAATGTGGATACGTATTGCCAATAATTATCCAATAGCTACTTCCAATAAAGTGTTGGCAGCCTATAGAAGCCATCATAATAATGCCACAAATAACACTTTCAAGGATGGTACAGCCCTTAAAACGCATCAATTAATTTGTGATATTGTTGATGGGTATATTGACCCCGATGTTAAAAAGAATTTTTCAAAAATGAGAAATAAGAGACAGGCAGCATTTTGGTTGTTGTCTTACAAAAACTCAAAACATGAATTAAGTTTAAAAGAGAAATGGAGTTTTGTCATTAAGATTTTGAAACTCGATTTTAGTTTAAAAAATAGTTACAGGATTTTTTCTTGAAAACGAAATTAAAAATAAAATTTACAGATTTTTATGATGGTTTCGTTTGGAACGGTCATTGTCTTTATAAATACTTAAATCAGTATTTTGAATTAGAATTATCTGACACTCCAGATCTTATCATTTATTCTTGTTATGGCACGGAGTTTTTAAAATACAGCTGTCCTCGCATTTTTTATACTGCTGAAAATATACGGCCAGATTTTAGATTCTGTGATTTTGCTGTGTCTTTTGACTACAACTATAATCAAAATCATTTTAGGTTGCCGTTGTATTCTGTATATTTTACAAATCAAAATTTAACAAAGGCAAGAGATGCAAAATCTCTTTTAAATAAAAAAACAAGTTTCTGCTCATTTGTAGTAAGTAATGCCACCGAGACTGAAGAGCGCATTAATTTCTTTCATGAACTGTCTAAATACAAACAAGTTGCCTCTGGTGGTAAATATGCCAATAATGTAGGCGGGCCAGTAGCTAATAAACGAGATTTTATAGGTAAGTACTTATTTAACATCGCTTTTGAGAATAGCTCGCACCCTGGCTATACCACAGAAAAAATTGCAGAACCTTGGCTAGAGGGTTGTATTCCTATTTACTGGGGTGATCCAGAAATAACTAGAGATATAAATCCAGATTGTTTTATTAACATGCATGATTACGCTTCTTTTGATGCTGCTATTGCGCATATCAAAGAAGTAGACGCTTCACCAGAGTTGCAAACAAAATACCTCTCTGCTCCATTTTTTAAAAATAATGAAGTGCCAGAGTATTTACAAGATGAGGTTATTGCGCAAAAGCTAAAATGCTTTATTGATGACTGCCTATCTGGTTTGCCTAATAAAGCAGCTAAATTTTGGCATAAGCCTTATTATTATATTCGTAAAATAAGAGGCGGTAGTCGTTTTGTCAAAATTTATTTAAGATGATTAAATTATTATGGGTTTATTAAGAATTATTCTTGCTTTATGCGTAGTCTTCACGCACTCTCCAAATTCATTTGAGATACCATTCCTTAATGGGCGTCTAGCAGTTCAAACTTTTTATATTATTTCTGGATTTTATATGACTTTGATTTTAAAAGAAAAATATATTGGTGTCAATAATTCGTACAAACTTTATATAACAAATAGATTGATGCGTTTATTTCCAATTTATTGGTTTGTTTTAGTGCTAACACTTTTTTTATATTTAACCATTTTTATTTTTTCTGCTGGTGAATTTTTTTATGGTTTTCAAGTTTGGTTAGAGTATTTTAACATAATGAAATTTGAGAGTGTTGCTTTCTTAATTTTTACAAATATTTTTGTTATTTTTCAAGATCTTGTAATGTTTTTTGGTTTAGATTATTCATCGGGTAGTCTTTTTTTTACAAATAATTTTAGAAATACAGATCCTGAATTATATAAATTTTTAATGATTCCGCAAGCTTGGTCAATTGGGATTGAAATTCTTTTTTATGTAATTGCTCCTCTCGTAGTGAAAAGAAATTTAAGTGTTATTATTTTACTAATATTTCTAAGTGCTTTGTTAAGAATTTTTATTTATTCCTTGGGATTAAATTATGATCCATGGTCATACCGTTTTTTCCCAACAGAATTATTATTTTTCTTACTTGGCACAATTTCTTACCATATTTATAAAAACATTTCAAATAATATATTACCAAAAATACAACTACAAGCTATTTTGTGCGGCGCTATAGGCTTTACCTTTTTTTACAGTTATTTGAGTTTCCCTTTTTTAGATAAAGTATACATTTTGTTCTTAGTTGTGTCTATCCCTTTTATATTTTTCTTAACTAAGAACTCTCAATTAGATAGATATATAGGCGACCTTTCATATCCAGTTTATATTTCACATATTCTTATTATAAATACTTTGGTTTATCTTGACATATCAATATTAAAACCCTCTGGCATAATTGTATCCATTATGTCAATTTTAATTTCTGTTTTAATTAATAAGTTTTTTGCAAACAAATTTGAAAGATATAGGCAAAATAGATTAATAAGTAAGCAATAAATTATCAATGAAAATTTTAAAAGTAATTAATTATATCGAATCATTACTTAATCGAGGGAGGTTCGTTTTTAGAAAAATAACACCTACACAAAAGGTTAAATTACTTATAGAAAGCCTACACCCAATTAAAACCCAATTTGATCTCATTAGATTAGGATCTACAGGCGATGGAGGATATTTAATTCCAGATGATATAAATGAAATTAAAGCATGTTTTTCTCCTGGGGTACATTTGATTAGTTCTTTTGAACTTGATTGTTTAAATATTGGCATGAAAGTATTTATGGCTGATAAATCAGTAGAAAAACCAAATTTAGAAATACCTACTACTGAATATAATTTTATTCAGAAATTTATAGGGTGCACAAATAATTCTGAATTTATAACAATGGATGCATGGGTAAAATCAAGTGATATTGATAAGAATTCAGATTTATTATTGCAGATGGATATTGAGGGTAGTGAGTATAATTCTATCATTAATATGTCAGATGAATTATTAAATCGTTTTAGAATAATTGTTATTGAATTTCATAGTTTACAGGATTTATGGCAGCCACGTTTTTTTGATTTTGCTTCAGTGGCATTTAATAAAATTTTACAATCACATACATGTGTACATATACATCCAAATAACGAAGATGGTATCGATAAACGTCTTGGGATTGAAATACCAAGAACTGCTGAATTCACCTTTTTAAGAAACGATAGAATTAAATCTAAATCTAAAGCGAAACAATTTCCACATTTATTGGATAATGATAATAGCACTAAGGACCATGTTTTTTTGCCGCTTAATTGGTATGATAAAAAGTAGAACTTCAATTAACAGAAAATAAAATAATGCCATTTTCTCCAATAGTTTCGATCCTTACCACCGTTTACAACCGCGAAAAGTACATTGCGGCGTGTATAGAAAGTGTGTTGGCCTCTAGCTACCAAGATTGGGAGCTTATTATTGTAGATGACGTATCTACAGATACCTCTGTGGCTATTGCCAAAAGCTATGAGCAAAAGGATGCTCGTATAAAGGTGTATGTTAATGATAAAAATCTAGGAGATTACCCAAACCGTAACAAAGCAGCGTCTTATGCGAAGGGTACATATATTAAATACCTTGATGCCGATGATATTATATACCCTCACGGCCTTGAGGTTATGGTACATACCATGGAGCAGTTTCCTGAGGCCGCCTTAGGGATTTCTCAAAAAGTGGTAGAAGATGTAAAATCCTATCCTTTTGTAATGGAGCCCAAAGAGACTTTTAAAAGAGAGTTTTTAATGCGCGGCGTTTTAGGACTTGGGCCAACAGGAACCATTATTAGGCGTGATGTTTTTGAGACATTAGGCGGTTTTACTGGCACTCGTTATATTGGTGATACAGAACTATGGTATAAAATAGCATTAACATATCCTGTGGTTAAAATGGAAGATGAGCTTATATTTTGGAGACAACATGATGATCAAGAAATCACTAAAGGACAGGATAGTTTTTTCTATTTAGAAAATGCTTTCAAACTCAAACTAAATACCTTAAAAAAAAAAGAATTGCCTCTTGGAGCCCTAGAGCGTCAAATGGCATTAAAAAAGCTTACCCACCGATTTTCTAGAAATATAGCACGCTTAATTTTAAAAGGACATATTGTTTTGGCCAATACAATTAGAAAGTCTTGCGGTATTTCTTGGATAAAAATAATTAAGGCATTGTAGCACTATTACATCATGATCAAAGTATCTATCATCATACCCCTTTATAATAGTGAAGCTTATATTACCCAGACTATAGATTCCTGTTTGGCGCAAACCCATGACAATATCGAGATTATTGTGATAGAAAACGGCTCAACAGATAAAAGTTGCCAGGTCGTAAAATCCATAGATGATAAAAGATTGAGTGTTTTCCAGACACCAATACCAAATGCAGCAGCTGCAAGAAATTATGGATTTCAAAAAGCTACTGGAGCATATATATTATTTCTAGATGCAGATGATGTAATGGCGTCCAATAAAATAGAGCTGCAATTAAAAGCACTATCTGCAAAACCAGAGGGCTGGGTTGCCTGCTGCGCCTGGGCAAAATTTACAACAAACACTAAAGAGGCTGTCATTTCACCTCAAAAGGTTTGGGCTATACAAAACCCGATAGATTGGTGCTTGCAATCTTGGATGGGAGAGGGTATGATGATTCCGGGTTGCTGGCTTATACCAAAACCAATTATTGATAAGGCAGGTCTTTGGGATGAGCGGCTCTCTTTGCATGATGATGGAGAGTTTATGTGCAGAGTTTTATT
>Ga0206126_10005120_pt1 | contig 12179 bp, 17 predicted proteins | sample Helgoland_Spring_5_FD_148621 | JGI IMG/M metagenome (GOLD analysis project Ga0206126, IMG submission 148621) | Pelagic subsurface seawater microbial communities from Kabeltonne, Helgoland, North Sea - Helgoland_Spring_Bloom_20160412_1 | ecosystem: Environmental > Aquatic > Marine > Epipelagic ...
CTAACACTACTGTAGGTTTATACTTGTCTTTGGATGGCCAAATATCTCCTTCAGAAATTACTTCTCTTATAATTTCTCTTAATGTTTCTTTTGTTAGTTTCATAGTTTAACTCCTACACCGACTTTAAATTGAAAGTCTTGTTTCTCATTATAGTATTCGTGTTTGTATAATCCAAATATATTAAATTTACCGAACCATTTTTTCACTTCACTCTTAATATTATAAATATCATTATTATCAAAATTCGATTTAATTGAGAGGTTAATATTGTATTCAAAATCATCTTTTTTATATTTTTTATTCACACCAACATTTAGTAGTGGTACATCATCTTTTACTGATAAACCTATCTTTAATCCACTCTCGTGTTTTAGTCCTAAATTGTATGTAGTGTAGTTTATATCTTTTGATTGTTTATTTATATAATCTAATCCACCATAAACAATACCGACATTCTGATTAAATTTAATTACATCATCAATATATTTGTTACCGAGTTCTCTTTCCCAATCTCTCTTGGCATTATATGTAAAATTACCTTCTGTTTTTTCACCTCTAACTGAAAATTCATAATCCAAAGGTTTAGTATCATCGTTAGGTGTTCTCACACTAAATGATGTTGATAGTATTGTTGCTAATAATAGTTCACTAATCATAATTTCTTTTCTAACTTAGCAAAATGTTTTTTCCAAGCATAAAGTTTATTTATCTTACCTTTAAGATTGATAATTTTATTTATCATAAGAAACATTGGGTCACTAATACCTGCTTGAGCAGTTCCGTGATGTCTTGTAAATATCTCAAAAAATTTACTTAAAGCTTTGATTAATACAACATTAGCTTCTGCTACATTTTTGAGGGCATTTTTTAATTTTTTCTTATCTACTTCTTCTTTGATAATTAGTTTTTTTAGTTTAATCATTTTTTCTTCCAATCCTTTTTATAGTTCTTATAATAAAATCTATGTCGCTTAACTACTTCACCACTCTTTGTATCAATTATAGTTTCAACTATATATACTTTACCAGTTTTTGGACTTACATATGTTGTAGTTGCTAACTGATACCTACCAACTTCTTTTTCTTCAACTTTGTTTGGTGTTGATATTAAAAATGATACCAACATCAAACTTATTAGTAACCTCTTCATAAAATTTATCTTTCTATCTTAATTTTTCCTGATGATACTGGTGGGGTTGAATTGTTTCTCTCTAGAGTATCACAATCACCCTCATCATTATTAAATTCTTCACAATTTAAATACACAGGATATGTTTCACCTGTATCTGGATTTGTTACTGCATAAGCTCCATCATCACAATAGTCATCACCAATCCAATTAATTGGTGCACAATTTCCATTACAATCACTCAACCAACCTTCTGGACATTCTTGATAATCACAAGTTCCATCATCTACAGTAGCAGTAGGATTATAATTATTTGCTTCTGGGTCTATACATCCAGGTATTGGTGGTGCTGAACATTCATATGGAAAACAAACTAAATCACCATTCCAACATTCGTGGTCTTCTCCGTTTCCACCACATTGACCACAACTATCTACGACAGCATCTCCACCCCAATTACCGAAACAATCAGGTACACAATTATTTGTTACATCATCATCACAAGTACCACAGTTATCAAATTGAGCATTTCCTCCAGGTATACCGGCACAATCTGAAGCACAAGCTGGAATACCAGTTGAACCACCGACACAATCACCACATCCATCTGTATAAGCGTTTCCACCAACTACACCAACACAATCTGTACAAGATGTTCCATCTCCACCACAAATATTACATTGGTCTATGACAGATGTTCCGCCACATTCTCCATTACAATCTAAATCTACTATACAAACTCCATCACAATCATAGTTTGTTTCTGCTAATATACAAGAACCATCATCTTCTTCAGCTAATGGATTGTAGTTACAAGCTAATTCCTCAATACATCCTTGTACTAATGGATAAACACAATTAGTATCAGACACATTTGCTTCTGAATTATAGTTTGTAGCGTCTGAATCTAAACAACCATAAATTATTTGATTCAATGATAAGGAGAATGTATAATCTGTTCGTTGTCTTGTGTTTACTAAATGTAAATAATAATCTCCATCTGAAATTATCCCCACATCTACTCCATTTCCTATTGAACTAAATTCAAAAAGTGGTTCACCATCACCACTTTCACCATCACACTTTTCATATAGACTACAATCAAATCCAGATTGGTCTAATGATATGTGAAATAAACTTTCAGATGTCGATGAAAATCCATACCATATCTCACCACCAGCCTCTACCGTTCCACTCAACTCAACATCATTCCAATCAGATATTGTAGCTGCTTCACAACCTACCAATTGAACTGTTGGGGCTGTTACTGTGGATTCATCACCACAACTACCAATAAAAATTAAACTAACTATTAACATAAACAATTTATTCATAACTCTCTCCTAAAACTTACTTGATAGTATTTCTTCTACTATCTCATCAAGCTCTTTTGTTGTTGTCTTCAAGGTAAATGTCATATCACCTTGTAATCTATTCACTTCTTCTCCATCATCAAAAAAGATGATAGTGGGAAGTATCACTACATTGTTCGTAGATTGAATCTTAGGAAACAAATCTATATTCAATCGATACACTTTCGCATCAAATGAATCCCATTCATCAATCGCTGTAACTTTGTTTGCTTCGTTCCAAGTAGCGTAAAACTCAACTGCTACTAAACCACGAGTTGTTGCTTTTTCAAAATTTTCATCTGTTAATTCTCTTACTCCACTAAGTAGTGTACTAATCATTAACATTAATATAAGTAACTTTTTCATAACTACTCCTACTTATTAACCTTATCTTCAAGTTTCTCTAAATCTTTGATAATATCTTTTAAATCTTTTTCTATTTCAATTATCTTATTCGCATTCATATTTTGTTTCATCGTATATTCACCACGAGTCGGTGGCCAAGTTGATTGTGGGTCAACTGAATAAACCCCATCACCAATTGGTGTAAATGTATTTTCTAACTCCGTAAGTCGTTTATCCATTTCAATCATTAAATCTTTATCATTACCTTCAAGTGCTGCAAATCTTGTATCTAACTCACTCATAAATGTAAAGTACATTGTTATACCTGATACCAATAGTGAACCGATATAAATCATAGTTTTTAAATCAATTTTAAACTTTGATGTTTGTAGATTGTCCATTGTTAAATCAGGTGCACCAATAGGTTGTTGTGGTTGTGGTGGAAATCCAGGTTGAACAGGTTGTTGATAAACAGGTTGAACTGGTGGAGGTGGAGGAGGTGGTGGAGGTGGTGGAGCTTGTATATCCAACGCTTCCATCAATTGCTGTTCAGTAAGTAATCCCCATTGTATGAGAACTTGTCCTACTTGAGCATCATCACCTTTAACAGCCATTACACCATCAAGTTGTTGCTGGGTTACATAACCCTTCTGTACTAATATTTCACCTATTAAAGCCATATTACCACTTCCTACAAGACCAGTATCTTGCCTTATGTCTTGGGCCAGGATTATCACAATTATGTCGAGCTCGAAATGATTTTCTAGCTTTTGGATTATCTTTTCTAATTCTCATAGTTCCACCTTTAGCATCACCACCCTGTCCAAAGTTAACTTTAACTACATTACCTTTTGGATTCTTTACATATACTTTAAATTTCTTTGAATCACCTTGCATTGGTTTACCAAGTTTAACTTTTCTACCTTGATATTCTGCTTCTTCAAGAGTACTCTCTTTTAATTCTTTTAAATAAGGAATAAAATCTTGATAATCATAATGGTTTTCTACATTATATTCTTCAACTGATTCTTTTTTTGATTTATTACCCCAATTTTTAGCACCGACTTTTCTACACTTAACAAGAGCGCCACTAGCGTAAGCAGACGGCCATACATCATATCTTGCTTTTACTTTATGATAACAAGCATCTTGTTTTTCATATAACTCCGTATCTTCAGCTAGTATGTTATAAATATTATAATAATCTTTCATTACACTCTCCTATTTCTTTGGTTTTGTAGAAACTCTGATAGGTTTCTTACCACCACCACTTATATCTGATGTACCACCTCTACCAGCTTTATTTTGGGCTGCTCTTTTTCTAGTAACAGCTGATTTTTTTTGTTTTTTTGACATAGAACCAGCTTTAGATTTAGGAACACATTTGGCATATCCTCTTTTCTTTCCACTTGTTCCACAAGGTGGATGTTTACCAGATTTGTCTTTCTTTCCAATATTTACCCATTTTTGTTTGAACCACTTTCTTAAATCTTCATCTATACCTTCTTTTTTCAATGATAAGATTCTATTACCATACTCATCTTTTGTTGGTTCTATTTTACCATTGATTGAATCCAATACAAAATTAAGAGTTATATCGTTAGCAACTAAGTCACCACAACGAGCAGTAACTTCACCTTTCAAACCATCAACAATAATTGAACCAGTTACACCAGCGAACTTACCAACTAAATCAGGGTCGATTGTTGACTTACCATCTTTAGCTTGTATTTGTGGTATCTTTAAAGTTGAATAACAATAATCGATGTGGTCTGCTGGAAATGAGTGTGGGATTGATTCATCTATGATATAAACTTTATCAACCTTTGTAACTTTGTATTGATATTTTTCCTCATCAATCAATTCAAGGTCTTCCCACAACAACATCTTATCACCTTTAACTTTAGGTTCACCATATTTTTCAATCAAGATAGAAGCATACTTTTGTGCCTTTTCGTTTTTCCAATTGGAAACGATAGGATGTATTTTTCTTTCTTCTTCTTGTTCAAATAATAGTGATTTAAGTTTAATCATTGTGTTTCCCTTGACAACACTCACATTCACATTGACAATTTTCACAACATTTACAATTACTCATCGTCTTTCTCCTCATCGTCCTCTTCAGTTGCTTCATGTGAATGTTCTTGTAATTCAACAACTTCTAACATAGAAGTTGGAATGTTTTTAATTGTTTTGTTTCCGAACTTTACATCGTACTTTGTAATAGTTCCATCTTCAAACAATGTATGATGTACAACTTCACCAATCATATCACCATACTTTTCTTTATGAGTGGAAGACTTCCACTCCATATGAGTCGCTCAGTTATGTGCAACTTCTTTGTTTTTCTTTACAATTTGAGGATGACCATCAGTTTCAGCAATTACTTCCTTGATGATTTCTCTTAATGTTTCTTTTGTCAGTTTCATGTTATTCTCCTAAAAAAATGTAAAATTCAGACCAGCTTTTAACTCGTATGAATCGATTCCCCAGTAACTTAGATGTCTTCCTTCACCGAAGATACCTAAACTTCTATTAAATTTCCAACCTGCAACTAAACCAATATCATGGTCTATGTCACCTTTTTTATAATCATATGAATGTAGAGTCAAACCTTTACTAAAAGGCATTACTGATACCCAACTATGAAGCCATAAGTTTTTTGTGTATTTATAAAAATCTACACCAACAACAGCAGAAGCTTCATATTGCCATCCAATTCTATCTACTTCATCTTCATTATATTGATGAATTAAATCACCATAGTAATATTCGTAGAACTCACCATCAGTTGAAGCAACTAAACCACCACCCTCAGTATACCAATTAAAATCAGACCAATCTTCGTCAATTTCATATTGTTCATCATAATACCCATATTCATAAGCTAGTTTCCACCACTCATCATTATTATCTCTTAACCACTTATCAAATGGAAATAAACCATACGCTGGGTGTCCTCTAAAATTAACTCCACCAGTAAAGTTCCAACTTGTACCCAATGATTTTCTTAATCTTACATCCAATTGTCCGAACTCTAAATCTTCTCTACCAAAGTTTGCATATGAACCTTTGATTACAAACCTATCACCTAAGTATCTTACCCAAGATTCTGTATCAACGAACTCTTCACCGAAGCTTCTTATTGATGAATACTTAACTAAATATTCCCAACCACTTACAGCTCCGATAGTAGCTACATCCGAAAGTTCATTCTCACTACCATCGTAGAAATTACCTTTCTTTGATTGATATTTGAATCTAGCAAGTTTTCGTATACCCAAAGATAGATTGTACGAACCTTGAACTTCTTCTGTAGTTTCTTCGAAAGTTCCCTCTTGTGTATTAACTGCAAACTTCTGTTTAGGTGTAAATGGTGATTCTAAACTTACACTCGTATAGAATGTAGAATACTTTAGGAAGTTATCACTAAAATAACCACCAAAAGCAATAGATAACATTAACACACCTAATATAAACTTTCTCATAACTCTCTCCTACTTCTTATCTTTTTGTAATCTTGTTAATTCTGTTAACAAATCATTACAAGTTGAATCCACTTTATACTTTGACAAATCCAAAAGTGGTAAAGGTTTTTCTATTTTAATGTCCTTCAGTTTGTCATTCTGAACGACAAGTTTACTTCCTCCTACTATGATACCATCTCTAACATCATATGTAAAGAATGTTGTTGACCACATTCCCACTCTAACTATTCTACTTGGTTTTCCATCTACTTCTACAACATCATCTTCGTTGTAATCATTACCCATAAAAATCATTAAACCCGCAACAGAGGTTTCAATTGTTGTTCTAAATAGAAGTACGGCTGCAGCTGCTAAAAACATCCAACCATATTTCCCTATCATTCCTGTAACCTGTTCTTGGATTAATTCTTCCATCCGTGTTTCTCCGTTATGTGTTATATACATTACAGAACCGATTACATAACTATTTATTCACCAAATACTTTTTTCTTCTCTCCGTGATATTCGTAAGCATGTCCGTTTTCTTTCAGTAATTCATTTACTGATTGTTCGTGACCTTTTACAAATAGTTCACCTAATACTCTACCATACTTACCTTTTCCGTGAGATATGATTGAGAATTTACCTTCGTCTGAATTTTCAAGTAAATCTTTCACATAAGCTTTTGCTTCTAAACCTTTTTTCTTTTCTTCTAAGTCACGAGTTCTTGATTCCCAAGTATCTACACCATAGAATCTGATTCTTTCTTTTACCCAAACATTGAATCCTAAATCAATCATAGCATCTGCAGTATCACCATCAACTACTCTAACTAACTTACAACTATATCCGTGTTTCTTAACTTGCTTTGCCATTATTTTTCTCCCACGTTAACTAAATCGTTTCTTATTTTTAACTAATTTCTTTTGATTTTTAATCCAAGTTTTTCCGATTGTATTTTTAACTGGTTTTGATACAAATTTATCTATACCATCACCCATTATTTTTGAAAATTTTGCTTGTGCTGCTTTTATAGATAAGAATTTAGAATTATCAATAATCTTAAAATTTGCCCTAAATAGTGTTTGGAATTTTCCAAGGTTATCTTGTACATCTTGCCAAGATTTTTCTAATATATCTTCCGGTAGAGCTCTCACTCTTGTCTGATTTCTTGATTTAGCAACATCAAGAGATGTATTGACTACTACCATATAACAATCATACCCCATGTGTTCCATTTTTTTCTTTTCTGACTTTATTTTAGCATAATTATGACCAGTTCCATCTATAATAACACCCAATCTTCCTTCGGTATATCCTTTTAATCTTCGTTTGGTAATTCCTTTTGCCTTTTCTCTAACACTTACTTCATCTGGGTCTAACTTATTACCCTTACTATCTTCACCAGTAGCTACCATAAGAACTTCGTCAGGCCATTGGTCAATATCAATTGTTTCCCAACCTGCTGTGTCTAATCCATATTTACTTATTAGATGTTCAAATTCAGTATCAGAATTTACAACTTTCATATCATTTTTTGTTGTTACTGCACGTTCAGTTGGTATCCCAAATAGTTCTTTGACTACATAAGATTTTCCACTACCAGGTCCACCGGCCATGAATACACATTTAAGTATTGATTTATCAAAGACACTTTCGTTTAATAAATCTTCGTTTAATAAGTCCATCAGTTTGAGCATAAAGTTCTCCAAATCTATATAATTATTCATATATAAATATAAAGAAAGAAAAGAATTAGGTTTATTTTATTATTATACCCCGATTACTTTTTCGATGTTTGCCGTTGCGACACCGTTTACTTTTGCGATGTTCGCTACTGCTACTCCCATTACTATATGACCATAATCATCACCGGTTTCTTCTTCTTCTTCTTCAACCACGACATCGGTTGGTCTATAAGGAATTAAAGTAGAAATCTGACCATTCTTAATTACAAATCCTTTTTGTTTACCCTTTTTAGTTGGTATATGGTGTATCTGTCCGTTTTTTACTATCAACGCCATTATGTAATCTCCAAGTCACTAAATGTACTAATTGAATCTGAACCTGTTTGTTGGTTTATAAACAATAATTCTAATTCTGTTTGTTTAGTAAATGAACCTGAAACTGATATTGTTTCGAAAACATCATCATCAGCAGTTGATGTTACAGATTGTATGGTTAAATTTGAACCACTTAAATGTTGTAAAGCTGCAGTTGTTGTATAAGTCGATGTGGCTGAAGCTGTAACATTATTTTGAGAATATCTTAATTCAAATTTTGGTTTAATCGCTATACCATCACCCGCATTATGTCTTAAACCTATACTAGCAGTTACCGCGGATGAAGCTGAAACAGTAATTGGTATTCTAAATATTCCTTCATCTATTATAGAAAAGCCAGGTTGACTTGATGAGACTGAACCTGTGACTTCTACGACTGATAATTCAGCGTGTCCTAAATCTCTACTTGATGTTATACCTCCCTCATTATACCTATCAAGAATAACACCCATTTTTCTCGGATTACCAAAGAAATCTGTTACACCTGCAAGTGTATCCCTATCCGTTGTTGTAGAACCACGTAGTGCAGTTGATGATAATGTGGGAGTCACAACATCTGCTAACTTTCTCACATTATTTATACTGTAAAGAGGTTGAGGTGTCATTGGCCAATATGTAGTATCACCTTGCATATCTGTTGAGCCACCAGCACCAATAACTGGATCTCTATTATTAAGCCATTGATTATTACAACTTGCAATTTTTATTCCATGTTGTTTACCATAATAAGTTGCAAATCTGGACATAACTACAAGAGAACCACTTATTGTTCCGTTAGATGTTGCATTTGTGCTAGTACCACCCATGAATGCATAATAACCATTTATTGCAACTGAGTCATAAATAAAATCATCTGCACCAGTACGGAATGATGTAGAACCACCAAACGATGTACAATTTACAATTTCATCACAATTCATAAAACAATAATATCCCGCACCTACACAATTTCTTGCTAAATCTACTGAACTTATACCAATATAAGGAGCTATCCCTATAGATCTATCTGCGATATAACCAGAAGATATACCATAAGCATGCCCCATCATTACTGAATCATAAACATAAGCCACTCTATAACAAGCATGTGACAGGTGTTGACCCATACAATTTATTATTTCCATATGATCGGTATCGGAATTTGCATAAAATCCGTATGTATTATTGCTATCGTTGTGGGCAGCGACACCCCCACTCCCCCCATCTACATATACATTCTTCCAAGTTATATAATCTTTACCATTTGATTTTATACAATATTTATTACTTTGATTCGTTGCCGTATTATCAGAATCAGATATGGTAACTCTTATTATACCAGGAGTAATAGCAGTAAATATTTCACAATCAGGGTCACCGATAAAATAAATTCTATCTGCTGCAGTTCCACTATATCCATGAACCACTTGTTCTCTATAAGTTCCAGGTGCGATGTAAACTATATCACCTGCAGATGTGGCTAAATTCTCACCAGCACCAATAGTCGCTTTCGCCGCACCAATAGATGTTCCAGCGTTAGAATCATTACCTGTTGTTGCACTAACATAATAAGTCGCCATAAATTATCCCTCTAATATTGTTAAATCTTTTACTCGTGTTCCCACTATCTGTAAAGTTGGTGTTGTATAAGAAGAACCATATGAACCACTCGAATAAGTGGTAGCTGTTCTCGCCCTTGCTACTAACACACCATCTTTTGTTTCATTCCAATAATGATATGTTTCTATAAATTGTTTGTTTTGAGTTTCACTTTTATAAACTCTCGCCATTACAGTTCCAAAACTACCAGTAGTCGTGTGAACAACCATTTCATAATCACTTGATTTTATTGTAGTTGTCATATCTTGTTCAAATAAATAAGCTGCTGATGATGTAAAAGCCGCTTCTTCTGCCGCTCTCTCCTCATCATCTTTCTCTATTAACATTTGTTCTAGTTCTTCTCTTGTATAATCACTCATTTTATAACCTCCTATTAACTATGTTCCACCCAAGTTGAATCGGGATTAAAATATACATGCCCATCTAAGCTTAAACCATATCCAACTATTCTATTTATATTACCAGTTCCTGTGTCCTTGTCAAATGTTGTGGCACCAGTTCCTGCTCTCATATAAAGTGCAGCACCAACAACAATTGTTCCAGCTGGATTTAAGTGTACAAAACCTTTCAACAACATACCATCAATGTCTGAATTTGTTCCTAATGCTATTGCTAATAATTTATCAGCTCCAGCTGAATCATCTGTAGCATTAGTGAGTGTCCAAGTTGAATCTGTGTCTAAATAATACATATTACCTTTGATTGTTGTCGTTCCACCTATTTTAACAATATCACCATAACCATCACCAACAATCCCAATCGAACCAGTTAATTGTGTATCATTTCCATAATTAACAGAAAGTGCACCTAAATGAGTTGCCATACTTCCTGCATTATCTGAATTTATCATCACATTACCACTTGATGATACATGAAAGCCACTAAGTGATAAAGTTGAAGTTGATGAACCACTTATGTCTCCACTTGCGGTTATGTGTCCACCAACATGTATCCCATCACCAAAGAAAACACCTGTTTTAGCATTATCTACTCGGTCAATTCTGTTTGTAAGTTGAGTACCATGTATAGTTATACCATCTGTTGTTATTGCTCCACTTGAACTTATGTCACCACTTGCGGTTATATGATTAGCATTTTCAATACTAAAACCAGCCATTTTTAAATTTGCTGTGGCTGTATGATTTCCTAAATTATCACCACCAGCAACTGCCGCGGCTAATGAAGCTGAAACATCAGTAAACTCTCCAAGTTTAAATGTACCATCAAAATCTACATCATCGGTTACATATAATTTTCCACTTGCACTTATGTCTCCACTTGCGGTTATGTTTCCAAAGTTTACATTATCACCAAGAGATACATCACCACCTCCACCACCTCCACCAGCGGCTAATGATGCAGATGTAAATGTTCCACCACCAATGACAAGTTCATTACCAATTAGATTACCACTTGAACTTATGTTTGCACTCGCAGTTATATCTGAAGTTACTTTCATATCACCAGTTACAGTTACATCATTACCTGTTGGTGAATTATTTACAATAAATTTACTATTATTAACATTTAATGCTCCTGCAATATGTAAAGTATCATCTGTTTTAATGATATTATTACTAGTCATATAAAAATTACCAGAATAACCACTTCTATCAGTTCCATCAGCTCCATGTGTGATGGTTATAGTACCTGCGTGAACATTAGCAAACGAACCAGTTGATGTTATAGAACCACTTATGTTTCCACTTGCGGTTATGTTAGTTCCTGTAAGTATTGAAAATGTACCTACGGCTGGTGTACTCGCACCAATAACGGTATTATCAATATTACCACCATCAATATCAGGTGTATTTATATCTGGACTTGTTAAGGTTTTATTTGTCAAAGTATCAGTTGTAGTTTTTCCAACTAATGTATCTGTTGTTGGTGGAAGAGTTACCGTAACATTACCACTAAATTCACTATGTTCTGGTGCTTGTAATTTTACATAATGTGCGTTTGAAGATTCACAATAAAGTTTTATGTTGGATTGTGTACCTGTATTTTTTAAATCTATTGTTCCACCACCCAATAATAAGTTACCACCACTCGCACTTATGTTTCCACTTGCGGTTATGTGATTACCTTTTATAAATCCAGTAGTTGTAAAATCATTCATTGAAGCTGAGTAGAACCCACCCATTGAAGCGGAGTCAATATTAAATGTCCTAGTCGCTGCGATTGTTCCACCACCAGTCAATCCAGCACCAGCAGTCATTGTAAC
>Ga0206126_10005126_pt1 | contig 12167 bp, 14 predicted proteins | sample Helgoland_Spring_5_FD_148621 | JGI IMG/M metagenome (GOLD analysis project Ga0206126, IMG submission 148621) | Pelagic subsurface seawater microbial communities from Kabeltonne, Helgoland, North Sea - Helgoland_Spring_Bloom_20160412_1 | ecosystem: Environmental > Aquatic > Marine > Epipelagic ...
GCACCACCACAGCTACCACAGGTTACCGGCTTCGTGCCCGGCTTAGCGCCACTACCATCACAGGTATTGCAGTGCTGCAGTGTGGGTACTTTAATTTCTCGTGTCGCACCGCGAACCGCTTCCTCGAGGCTTACCTCCATGGTATAGCGCAGATCAGAACCGCGTTGCGGACCTTGTCGCCCGCCACCTCCAGCACCACCAAAAATATCGCCAAAAACGTCGCCAAAGATGTCACTGAAGCTGGAGCCGCCTTGAAAACCGCCACCCCCAGCGCCCTGCTCCAGGCCCGCGTGACCAAACTGGTCGTAGGCCGCGCGCTTTTCAGCGTTCATGAGCACGTCGTAGGCCTCGGTCGCCTCCTTAAATTTTGCGTCGGCGTCCTTGTCGTCTGGGTTGCGATCAGGGTGAAACTTCATCGCGATACGGCGGTATGCCTTCTTGACATCCTGATCGGATGTAGACCGATCAACCCCCAGTACCTCGTAATAATCACGCTTGGACATTGCTGCTTAGCCTGTAGTCACTAAAAGGGGATGGCACTCCCCATAAAAAAATACGCGGGCCTAAAAGAACCCGCGTTGAATTTACCATGTTACTCCCTTGTGCGGGCTGTGGGTTCGGCCCAGCTGCAATGCAGCCAGGCGCCTCCCTTATGGCTTGTCGTCTTCTTTCACTTCCTCGAACTCCGCGTCAACGACATCACCATCATCCGCAGATTCTGCTGAAGCACCTGCCTCGGCACCAGCACCTTCTGCCGCGCCTTCTGCCTCTTGAGCCGCATACATCTTTTGCGCTACTGGCCCGGTCGCTTCAGTGATCTTAGTCGTAGCGGCCTCGATTGCCTCTTTGTCATCGCCCTTCATGGCCTCTTCGGCCTCGGCAATGGCAGCTTCAATGGCTTCGCGCTCATCTACCGTTGAGTGCTCTCCCGCTTCTTCTAGCGTCTTGCGGGCAGCATGGATCATGCCGTCACAGCTGTTTCGAACAGTAATCATCTCCTCGAACTTCTTGTCGGCCTCTGCGTTGGCTTCGGCGTCTTGCACCATTTGCTCAATTTCGTCTTCTGAGAGACCGCCAGAGGCAGTAATGCGAATTGACTGCTCCTTACCTGTGGCTTTGTCCTTAGCCGAAACATTGAGAATACCGTTAGCATCAAGGTCAAAAGTGACCTCTACTTGAGGTACGCCTCGCGGTGCTGGCGGAATATCGGCAAGATCAAAACGACCTAGTGACTTATTTTGGACCGCTTGCTTGCGCTCACCCTGAACCACGTGGATGGTTACCGCGGTCTGGTTGTCTTCTGCCGTTGAAAACACCTGAGATTTCTTGGTGGGAATCGTGGTGTTCTTTTCAATCAGAGGCGTTGCAACACTTCCCATGGTTTCAATACCCAAGGTTAGCGGTGTTACATCTAGCAGTAAAACGTCTTTGACATCACCGGCCAGAACAGCACCTTGTATCGAGGCACCCATCGCCACAGCCTCGTCAGGGTTCACGTCCTTGCGGGGCTCCTTGCCAAAAAAGTCTGCCACTGTCGTTTGCACCATGGGCATACGCGTTTGCCCGCCCACCAAGATAACATCTTGAATCTCAGAGGGTGACAGCCCAGCGTCTGCCAAAGCGGTCTTTACGGGCTCCAGTGAGCGCGTAACGAGCTCCTCCACGAGAGACTCAAGCTTAGATCTCGAAAGCTTGACCACCAGGTGCTTAGGCCCTGTGGCATCAGCCGTAATATAGGGCAGGTTAACTTCTGTCTGCTGCGAGCTAGACAGTTCGATTTTGGCTTTTTCCGCAGCCTCTTTAAGGCGCTGCAGCGCGAGTGGATCGCCATGAAGGTCAATACCATTTTCGCGTTTAAATTCATCGGCCAAATACTCGATGAGCCGAAGGTCAAAATCTTCGCCGCCTAAGAAGGTATCGCCGTTGGTCGCCAAAACCTCAAACTGGTGCTCACCATCGACCTCAGCAATCTCGATCACTGAAATATCGAAGGTACCGCCACCGAGGTCATAGACCGCAATGGTGCGATCTCCTTGAGATTTGTCCATGCCATAAGCCAACGCCGCAGCGGTCGGCTCATTGATAATGCGCTTAACCTCAAGCCCAGCAATTTTGCCTGCGTCTTTCGTGGCTTGGCGCTGAGAATCGTTGAAGTAAGCAGGCACGGTAATGACGGCTTCAGAAACTGTTTCACCTAAAAATTCTTCGGCGGTCTTCTTCATCTTACGCAAGACTTCAGCAGACACCTGTGGCGGCGCCATGCTATTGCCCTTTGCTTCCACCCAGGCATCGCCATTGTCAGCTTTGACAATGTTGTAGGGCACCATTTTGATGTCTTTTTGAACCACTTTGTCGTCAAAGCGGCGCCCAATGAGACGCTTGACCGCATACAGTGTATTGGTCGGGTTGGTGACCGCCTGGCGTTTGGCCGCCTGCCCTACCAGAATTTCATCATCGTCGGCATAAGCGACAATAGATGGCGTCGTGCGTCCGCCTTCTGCATTTTCAATAACTCGCGCCTTTCCACCTTCCAATACCGATACACAGGAATTGGTGGTTCCAAGGTCTATTCCAATAATCTTGCCCATTGTTCTCTCCTCTTAACGGGGCTTCTGCCCGCCATCCTTGCTTGCCTGTATAGATGGGTCCAATTTAAAAAAATTCAAGACTTTCTCTATGGATATTAATCGGCGGCCTTGCTCACCATGACCATTGCCGGGCGAATCAACCGTCCGTTTAACTGGTATCCCTTCTGCATGACAGCAATCACCGTATTCGGTTCTACCTCGGGATTTTCAACCATGCTCATTGCCTGGGCGATTTGAGGATCGAAGGGCTCACCCATAGGATCCACCGGTTCCACGCCATGTTTTTGCAACGCATCGATCAAACTCTTTTGCGTGAGTTCAACACCTTCAACAATGGGCTTTACCGCCTCATCGGTGCCGGCAGCCTCAAGGGCGCGTTCCATATTATCGACAACGGGCAGCAGCTCGCTGATGAAGCGCTCTAATGCAAACTTTCGCGCCTTATCAACCTCTTGCTCAGCACGGCGCTGAACGTTGGCCGCATCGGCCTGGGCCCGAAGCGCGGCATCCTTCGCCTCGGCCAGATCTGCTTCAAGTTGCGCAGTAACTTGCTCTGGGTTCAGCTCTATGGGTTCAGCGTCTTCATCGGTGACATCTACGGTGCCTCCCACCGCAGCGAGAGATTCATCGTCAGTATATTCGGTCTTGTCGTCTGCCATTTCCGGCACCCTCTGGCATAGTTCAATCATAATGTGATCAGGCTACGCAGCTTGCGCTGCCCTGGTTTGGAATCGGAAATGGGGATGGATAGCAACAATTTCAAGCGTCAAAGCCAATTTGTAGCGGGTTGATTACCCGCCAGGACCCTAAGGCTTTGACGCGGCATGAGCTTACCGCTTGGAGATAAGCCTCTGCGTGCGGGTGTCGGTGAGTCAGAAATACGGGCGGGACCCGTCATAAACGCTACGTTATTTAGCCAAGGCACCGCAGGTGTGCTGGAGCTTGCTAGAACTCGGTGATTCTCAATCAGAAAAAAGTTAGATCAACCTCACGCCACACGCTCGTGCTGGCCAGGCGCCGGGGCAGTTAGGCGCGCGACAGTGCGGCACTCAGCATCTTCGCCGTCACGTCGACCATAGGTATGATGCGCTCATAGGCCATCCGTGTAGGACCAATTACGCCAAGAACACCCAAGGTGCGGCTACCCTGAGCGTAGGGCGCTGTCACCACTGAATAGTCACCAAATACGTCGTATCCGGCTTCCTCGCCTATGAAGATTTGTACTCCCTGAGCACGATAAGACCGTTCAAGTAGCTCGAGAACATCTCTTTTATGCTGAAAGGCATCGAAAAGCTCTCGAAGTTTGTCCATGTCCTCCGGGTGCGCTTGGCCCAAAAGATAATTCTCGCCGGCAACAACATAGTCCTCGCCGGGCTCACCGTCATCCAGTGCCTGATTTGCCAAGTCGAGAGCCGCCGCCATGTATTCGTCGATACGGCTTCGCGCCTCTGCCATTTCCTGAACAAGCCTAGCCTTTACCTCAATCAAATCGGCGCCGGCATAACGCTGGTTGATCAAATCGGCCGCCGCTTTCAGTTGCACCTCAGACAGCGGTTGAGCCAGCTCGATCACCCTATTTTGTACTTCACGCTCGTTAACTACCAAAATCACCAAAACTCGATTTTCAGATAATGGCAGGAACTCGACCTGCCTGAGTTGATTCACTTTGGTTCTTGGGACGGTGACAATGCCAGCCTGGGAGGTCACGTGAGCTAGCAGTGTCGATGCTGTCTGCACCAAATCCTTCGCCGTTCGATTGGGGTTGAGCTCTTCTCGCAGGGCGAGAACCGCATTTTCCTCTATGGGCTGAACCTGCAGTAGAGTGTCGACAAAGAGCCGGTACCCCCTTGCGGTAGGAATTCTTCCCGCCGAGGTATGGGGTGAGGTCAAAAATCCACGCTCTTCAAGGTCAGACATAATGTTGCGAACCGTCGCCGGACTGACCGACAGAGCGCTGTGTGCCTGCAGGCTCTTTGAACCCACCGGTTGCCCATCTCGAATGTGCATTTCGACCAAGGTTCGAAGCAAATCCGTCGCGCGGCCTGAAAGATCAGTGGTTGGCATAGCAAATAACGTCAATAGTCATCCCTAATTAGTAACACAGCCGCCGTTCAGGACAAAGAACCGTCTTCGACCGTTCCCGATTGGGCCATGTTGCGCTATAAGAGAGGAAAGAATCGGAACCACTTTATGCTAAAGCAAATCAGTATCCGTGATTATGCCGTTGTCGCCTCTCTGGACATAGATTTAGACGAGGGTATGACGGTGATTACGGGAGAAACAGGCGCCGGAAAGTCTATTATGCTCGATGCATTAGGGCTGTGTATTGGCGACCGCGCAGATGCCAGAACCGTCCGACCAGGGGCCAAGCGCGCCGACATTACGGCCGTGTTCCAGATTGACCAGCTTCCTGCCGTCACCGCCTGGCTCAAAGAACGAGAACTCGACCTTCCCGCCGAGGAATGTATCTTACGGCGAGTGGCCGGCGCCGACGGCCGCTCTAAGGCATTTATCAATGGCGCACCGGCAACACTGGTCGATTGTGCCGCTGTTGGCGCACTCTTGGTTGATATTCACAGTCAGCATGCCCATCAATCTCTACTGCGCAAAGCCAGCCAGCGCGCCCTCCTAGACGCCACCGCCAATGCCACTGAGCTAGCGACACAGGTCGCCCAGGCCTCGGCGCACTGGCATAAGCTCGCTACAGAGCTCGCGCAGAAAACAGGACAATCTGAAGCCGATACCGCACGTTTTGATCTGCTCAGTTATCAGGTTTCAGAGCTCGACACCCTGAGCTTAGGCGCCGAAGAACTACAGCGTCTTGAGGCGGAACAGAAGCAACTGCTCAATGCAGACTTTCTACTAGACAGCTCTGGGCAGGCACAGGAGCACTGCGAGCAACAGTTGGAGCAACTGGGGCGCGCCCGACAACTGGTGTCTGATGAACGGCACGAAGGCTCCGCTATGAAGAATATCCGCGAGATGCTTGAGACCGCGGAAATTCAATTGCAAGAAGCACACAGTGAGCTCATCAGATACACCGATCAACTCGATCGTGACCCAGCGCAGCTGCAGTGGGTTTCAGATCGCCTTGAACACGTTTACGACTTAGCGCGCAAACACCGCGTCATGCCTGAGCAGCTCAGCCACCGTCATGGGCAACTTGCAGCTGAGCTTGAGACGCTCAATGCCGGCCCCGATCAACTGAATCAACTTGAAGAAGCCCTTCAAAACGCTCAGCTAACCTGGGAAAAAAGTGCCAAAAAGCTAACCACGAAACGCAAAAAGGCGGCCAAACAGCTCATCGGACACGTTTCAGCAACCTTGGGCCGACTCGCCATGGAACGCTGCGACTTTCAGGTAGTGCTAACCCAACACACGGAGGGCACGCCCGATCCAGCCGGTGCGGAAGGGGTTGAGTTTCTTATTAGCACCAATCCGGGGAGCGCGCCGGGGTCTCTGGCCAAAATCGCCTCAGGCGGCGAGCTGTCTCGAATTAGTCTTGCCTTACAGGTTGCCGCAGCGGAGAGCGCCACGGCTCCCACCATGATTTTCGATGAAGTTGATGTCGGAATAGGCGGCGGGGTTGCAGAGGTTGTTGGAGAGCTTCTGAGCCAGTTAAGTCAGCGGGTTCAAGTACTGTGCGTCACGCACTTGGCTCAGGTCGCCTGCAAGGGTTCACACCACCTGCAGGTCAGTAAAAGCGGTGACGCCTCAGCGGTTTTCACTGAAGTGCATTTGCTGGCAAGTGAGGAGCGTGTTGAAGAAATCGCGCGAATGCAGGGTGGGTTGACCATTACGGAGAGCACCCGAGCCCATGCCCGGGAAATGCTCAATGCAGATTAGCTAGCGTTGCTTGCGCACATACAACACCAGTGAGTGATCGATAATGTCGTAACCATTAGCTTCTGCAATTTCATGCTGTCGCGCTTCAATAACTTCGTCGAAAAACTCGACAACCTCATTGCTTTCCACGTCGACCATGTGATCGTGGTGGTCATCAGAGGACAACTCAAACACCGAATGCCCTGTCTCAAAATTGTGACGGGTCACTAGGCCTGCGGTCTCAAACTGCGTCAAGACACGATAGACCGTAGCCAACCCCACATCCTCACCCGTGTCGCGAAGCCGCTGATAAACATCCTCAGCACTCAAGTGCTCTGCGCTCTCAGAGGTAGAGTCGAGCATTTGCAGGATCTTGATACGGGGCAGGGTGACCTTAAGGCCAGCCTTGCGTAGCTCGAGGTTTTCACTAGGCATAATATTTTTCCGTGACCGTTGTGGGTGATTACGGGGTATCATGCCCGACCAGATCGAAGCTTGGAACCAAAATCCGATGGCATTGCATTTTCGCAGCCCCTTAGTCCCCCTAACGCTCGCCCTAGTCCTACTATCGGGCTGCAGTGGTAGCTTGAGTTTTCTCAGCGCCTACCGAATCGACGTTGAGCAGGGAAATATCGTCACCCCCGAGATGATCGAGCAACTCAAGCCTAATATGACACGCAGGCAGGTGCGGTTTGTCATGGGAACACCGCTTATAGAAGACACCTTTAACACCGATCGCTGGGATTACCGTTATTTTTTGCGCAATGGCACTAAAACCCTCGAGGAAAGCAAGCTATCCGTATTTTTCGAAGGCGACGCCTTGGTTAACGTTACGGGCAGCGAGGTTCCCGACTGGGCCAACACGGAAGACACAGATGCACAGGTAAACCCTGAAAGCGAAGAGGAAGAAGAGGTTTAATCGAACCTTAACCCTCGGCGCGCCGCTCTTTAGCTTCAGCAGCTCTGCGCTTGCGCACCTCTTTGGGATCAACCTTCAAGGCCCGATAAATTTCCACACGTTCCCCGGGCTTGAGCACACGATCCCCCTTAATAGCCTTTCCAAAAATACCCAATTTAGGACTGTCGCCTAGCGTCAGTTCCTCAAACTCCCCTTCAATGCCCGATAAAATGACCGCTTCAGAGGCGGTTGTACCCTCGGGGACCGTCACTGCGCGAATGAGCTGCCTATCGGGAAGTGCGTAAGCTACCTCAATGGTCATTGAATCTGTCATAACGCGGAATCTCCCAACACAGTCTGAGCTCGCTTGACCACTGCATCGACCAGGTCGTGAGCAACACGGTCAAACAACTTCCCTGCGGCTACATTGATCAAGCTGCTTTTGAGTCGAAAATCTAACAGTAGAGCCACTTTACAAGCCTCCGGCGCGAGTGATTTAAACGTCCAAACGCCAGAAAAGCGCTCAAACGGGCCGTCGATTAGCCGCAAATCAATGGTTTGGGCGCGGGCTAGAGTATTTTGAGTCATGAAGCTTTGAGTCATACCTGCCCGGGACAACGCCAAGCGAGCCGTGACGGTATGGGTATCTCGCTCAATGATCTCGGCGCCTACACAGCCGGGAAGAAAATCGGGATAGCCCTCGATATCGGCCACCAAATCGAAAACACTCTCAGCAGAAAACGGTAAAAGCGCGCTGCGATCAATAATAGTCATGCGGTTTATATTACCTCAGCCTGATCACTGGGGTGCCACAAACCGCCAAATAAGCACCAAAATCAGCACGGTGGGAACAATAAAGCGCAGACACAACCACCACAAAGTAAACAGCCAGCGGGGCTCTCTGTACAACTCGGCTCTAGCGAAGGGTCTGGGCATTCTCCAAGCGACAAACACGCTCAGAAGCAATAAAACCCCGACTATTGCCATATCGAGCAGAAGGGGTAAAACCACCAGGTGTTGCCCCACACGCTCCAACCACAACACCCCTAAACCAAGGGCAGCACCCACCATGAGCGCGGCCAAATTCCGGTTAACCCCGCCGTCCTGATGTAACAGCATGACCGAGGGCTCTAGCAAAGCCAGTAATGCCGCAAAGGTTGCTAATGCCGCGAAACCAAAAAATACGGCGCCGTAAACCTCCCCCAAGGGTAAATTGGCAAACGCATAAGGCACGGCGACAAATAAGAACATCAGCCCTTCTGCGGGCAATACATTGGTGGCGCCTAACAGAGGTATCAGCGCAACGGCTGTGACCAGCATAAAGGCGACATCAAGTATGGCTGCGGCAATGACAGCACGAAGCAGGGGCAGATTTTTGGGCGAACGCGCCCCAAAAACACTGCCCACACCTAACCCTGCCACCAGTGTTAAAACACCACTTAGCATACCCATCATGGCCGCCTCCCAGCCAAAATCGGAGTAGTTAACCGCGAATAGCCAGTCACCTGCTGACTCAAGGTCACCGAATTCAATCCCAAACTGCAGCAGGCTTAACAAAGCGACGGCCATCGCAGGTAAGGCAACCCACCCGATTAACGCCATAGCAACCTGTGGGCCCAAGGCCGCCAGCAGAGTGACCAACCCTACAAGAGCCACGAGAATCGTTAAATTGGGGCTTTCAACCAGCTGCTGAAAACTCATGGCGACTTCGGCAGCACTGGCTGACGCCAGAGGTCCTGAATTAAGCACGACCGCCCGATCAACCATCCAAGCGATCATAGGCAAACAATAAATAGCCAGCGTGACACCTAGCAGGCACTGGATAACGCCCAGCAGACTCCAATGAGTGGAGCGACCCGACTGATCACTAGCCCACCGTAAAGCGCCCAACGGCGACGCTCGCCCCTTGCTGCCCAACATCACTTCAGCGGTCAACAAAGGCACCGCAACCGTGAAAACGGTGGCCACGTAACACACAAAGAAAGGTGCGCCGCCATACTCCCCAAGCATGTAGGGCATGCGCAGCACATTACCTAAGCCTATCGAGCAAGCTGCCAGGGCAAATACCAGGGTCGTTTGGCCCTGCCAAGGTTGCGGAACATTATTATCTAGCACCCAATATGATTCCCAAGGCCTGTGAACCCGTATAATGCACCCTATGGGCAAATCGAAAAAGAAAATACAAGACAATACGATCGCGCAAAATAAACGTGCTCGCTTCGACTACCACTTGCTGGAGTCTTATGAGGCAGGGCTGTCTTTGGCCGGCTGGGAAGTCAAATCTATGCGGGCTGGTCGAGTCCAGCTGACAGATTCTTATGTATTAATGAAAAATGGGGAGGCTTTTTTGTTCGGCGCGCAGATATCGCCGCTAGAAACCGTATCCTCACATTACGTCACCGACCCCACACGCACTCGGAAATTGCTGCTTAATAAACGGGAGCTGGCCCAAATTAATGCGGCGCTGTCTCAAAAGGGACAAACTTGCGTCTGCACGGCCTTGTATTGGAAGGGCCATTTAGCGAAGGCAAAAATTTCGCTCGCGGCGGGTAAAAAGCAACACGACAAGCGCGATACTGAAAAAGCCAAAGACTGGGATCGTCAAAAAGCGCGTATTGTTAGAGATAACGTCAAGCAATAAACCCCATGGCGAGCAACGCTTTCACCGTGATCGCCAAGCCAACGCCTAATGAGACCGCTAGCGCTACGGGTCGATAAGCTTGACCGCCAATACGAAGAAACAACCAAGTCCCCAATCGATCGCCTACTAACATCGCCGGCAGTGCGAGTAACAGCAGATGAAACGGTGTCGTTGTTACCAAACCTGACACCGTAAACGTGGTCAGCGAGATCAGGCTGGACATCATGAAAAAGGCCATCAGAAAGCCACGACTATTTGCGGGCTCTGGTATGCACGCCATCGCGTAAATAATGACCGGAGGACCGGGTATGGCAAAGGCGCCATTCATCAAACCCGACAAAGTGCCAGTGCCGGCCGCTATTTTAGGGCCGCCCACATGGGATTGAGGTCTATAACGACTCAGCACTAGGCATAAAAAAATAACGATGAGACCAATCCATAACTGAAACTGCGCCAGCGACAGCTGGGTGAGAAAGATGACACCCACCCCGGTTCCCACAACAGAGCCACCCACCATGGGCAAGCCATCACGTAATCCAAAACGCCCCCACCACGCGCGATAAGTCACCAAGCTTGTCAACAATGTAAGCAGCGCGACAAGGACCACCGCATCGGTTGGCAATAGAAATAGCGACAAAAGAGGAACCGCCATGAGGGCAAAACCAAAACCGGTGAACGCCCGCATAGCGGCTGCACACAAGATGCCCGAAGCCATCAAGGTCATTTCCACTGGGGAAAGCTGAGTGAAGAGTATTTCCATGGGTTTAGTGTAGCGTCCCTTGGCGATCGCTACGATGAAAGAACAGCCTAAGACGTGGAGAAACCCTTAAAACCACGCCAGCAGACAGCGTTAATTTACAGCGGCCCACAGACCCAAGGTATTTCTGTTTTCTCTAGTTCGGTAGGTCTGCGCCCCGTGTCGGCGAATAAATCTAAGCAATGGCAACCTGGGCATCACCACTGTTAAGCAGGTGCCCGTCTCGCTCTGGTGAACCCAGCTGACCATCAAGCACCGTGTTTTGCAGGGGGTCGATCATCCGGCGCGTGCTCAGGACTTTGGGGTGGGCGAGAACGCTCGCCCTCAGGATGATTGGGCCTGCGATCGTGTAGACCCGCGCGCCCTGGTCCTGCTTGAAGAAGGGCATGAACAGCTCGGCGTCGTTGCTTGCTGGATAGCTGCGGTAAAATATCGAGTGCGATGGTGTGCAACTGCGACTGATATCGCCGGCTGACATCTCTGAGGGTGATGAGCGCTTGAGACAGCGCCGCTTCATCCAGTGGATCTGAACTGACAACCCGCTTCAATTCCATCTGACTCTGCCTAAACTCCCGACGCACAGGGGCCACCTCTTGCATACGTCCACGCAAGGCCTCTCCCATACGCTCGCGAGTGTCGGAATCCATATCACGCATTGCCCATGCCATGGGTGCCTGGGGTCCGCCCATTGCCCATCGTGCTGAAAGGGCGCCCACACCCAGTAAATTGAGCGCCAGCGAGACCACCAGCACCCCTGCAATCCAATGTCGCTTAGCCATCGGCTTGAACCTCCTCAACAAGTGCAAAAACATACTGTTCTGAGGCGACCCATTCGTCCTCAGAAGGCACTGCAATGCCCAGACCCAAGCCGATGCCCACGGCTAACGACAGCCCAGCCACAGCAAAACCACGTTGCGCAGTGTGGGCGCCAGAAAAACATAACCAATCAATCAAGCGCTCCAATAGCGCGCGGCTAGGCTCCACACTCAGATCTAACGGAGTCTGCTTTATATCCGTTAGAGCAACAGTCCTGTCCGTAGCATCCAAAATCGAGTCAACGGTTATCGGCAGAGGGATGGGCTCCGAGGTCATTAGCTGATCGAGTTTCGCCTCATCAGCCGCGCAAGCTCGTAAGGCCGGATCGTTTGCCAACGCCAAACTTAGAGATTCTCGATGCTCTAAGGGCCAACGATCGGGGTCAGCGCCATAGGCCATGATGAGCGCTCTAGCACGCTCTTGAGTTAACAGCTCGTCAGTCATTGGGCTATCTCCAATTGGATTTTCATGGCGTTACGAGCACGAACCAGTAAAGACTCAACCGCACGCGTGCTCAACCCCATGATGTCGGCCACCTCTCGATTTGACAGGTCTTGATAATAGGTCAATGCCAAAGCACTACGCTGCCGTTCGGGCAGTTGAAGCAGTGCTTGGGCCACAGGACCCACAGGGTCCTCCGGA
>Ga0206126_10005138_pt1 | contig 12149 bp, 10 predicted proteins | sample Helgoland_Spring_5_FD_148621 | JGI IMG/M metagenome (GOLD analysis project Ga0206126, IMG submission 148621) | Pelagic subsurface seawater microbial communities from Kabeltonne, Helgoland, North Sea - Helgoland_Spring_Bloom_20160412_1 | ecosystem: Environmental > Aquatic > Marine > Epipelagic ...
CCCATGATTGCCGCCATTTGCGCGGGTGTTACCTTGACGTCATCCATCATCCAAAATCGCATGGCGACGGACGGAAATTGGAAACAAAAGCCCAACAAAAGATAGAACAGTAATAAAGGCAAATGTTTCATACGAATATCATTCTAAAAAGGAAATACATTATTTTTGGTTTATTCTACGGATTTAATTTTCATTTTCGTCACGGCATGAATCGGCCGTCGGGGTCCAGAATACAAAAGTTGACGCATCTTTAGGTTTAAACGTAATTTTATCTGGAGCCGTTCCCTCAAAATACAATGCTAATTGCATTGTAGGGAAATGTTGACATCTGTTTGGGTCCCAACTAACACAATCTGTTTTGGAATTCCAAGTCTGATGACCATTGCCAAATTCGTCCATTTCGATCTCGTGCGTAAACACACTATAATGAATATTGGAGAGGATGGCATTGCCTACATCCTCTAACGTAACACCGGCTGTATCGGGCACGAAATTGGCCTGATTTTCCGCTGAGTTTTTATTGGCTCGATGATCGGCGACTGCTTCAAACCATCCGATAATAGGTTGTTCCTTTTCCGGCATGTACGACTCTCCGCCCTCGTTTAAATACCACATGAAACCTACAGCACCACCTTTCGCCAAAGTAGAATCGGATGACTTTTCAGGTTTAAAAGGGATATTACGAGCTTCTTGCAATGGAAATAAATGTTGATGGAGGAATTGTGGCTTGGCTCCTGCTCCTACGCCCTTAGAATCTGTTCTAGAATGTTCTTCACAATAGTATGACTTTATATCATGCGTTAGACGGCCTAAAAGTGCATCAATATCGTCAAATTGTTGACGATAAGATCTCGTTAATTTGTCTGGAATCTCGTGTTCAGCCGCCGTTGCGCCAATGAGGCCGATAAGGGCAAGTGTACATTTATACATTTTGTTGTTATGACATTATCTTTTATACTGGTCTTTTGATGTTTTTGGTGGGATCATCAGTTCTTCTTTTGTCCATGCTATTTCCGCACCCTTTTTGTACCAAATGGTGCCGGTCTTTTCACATTTGACTTGAACAATTTCGAGTGGAGCTTTGGGTTCACTGAACGAATATTGACTAAACATTTAAGATACAAATACTCAACTTTATATAGGTACATATGGTCCAGGTCCGCGGGTCCAATGTATTTAAGGTTATATTGTCAGATTATGGAATGCCCTCATTTGAATGTCCGATATGTTATCAAAATCGCAGGGCTAAAATGACACTAGAATGTAACCATGTTTTATGCAAAGAATGTTGGAAGAAATGGTCTAAAAGAGAACAGTTTTATTGCGAACACATGGTCCCGGTATGTCCTACGTGCCGTCATCCTCAGGGATTACACCGGCAACCACCAACGGATTATCGCGTGCTTGTTCTGCTGGTCCTGTGCTTTCTATGGCTTTTTCGACAGAACGAGCAGATAAAGAGTGCCACGCCTGCATGAAATTTTCTGAAGGTCTTTTCACCCTCTTACTTTCTCTAATTCCGCCGTCATAAGGGCTTCCGGGCAGGGGCAATTGCAAAGCCTCTACAAACTCCATTTCTGGCCCCTTTACAATATACGGCTCCCAGGCATATGCCGCCGCCAAACATCGTCTCGACGCCAAATTTGGCGAGATCTTTCTGGGACCCCCTGATTGCGAATCAATATAATAGAGTTCTTGTTCGTCGCCCGCTTGTTCGGGACGTAGACATGTAAAGTGTCTGTTCATGGGTTGATGTACGATCATTCCGCGAAAGTCATTGTCCTGTAATAATTCTGCAATAGGGGGCCCGACCCATTCGCGCTCATTTTTGGAAGAGATAGCCGGCTCTACTGTATAACCATGACGCACCAACGTTTGGAGGACTGCCTGTACACTCCAATCGCCGCCAAACGATTCGTGATTATGTATATGATCTCCGGTTTTATCATGTATGTCTTTGCAAGTGTCGTGCATATCTTGATTTGTAATCTTGGCGCTTTTGAACATGTTTTGGATGGCATGCAAGCCACACTGGTTTGTTTTTTGGCGAACGAAAAACATGATCTGGCCTTTTATGGCCATACTTAAATACAAAAAAATATATGTTTATCTTATTTTCAAAAGTTTATTTTTTGAGTACTGCCATCCGTGTATTTGATTATAATATACAAAGGCGAGGGGCTAAAAAAACGCTTGGGTTCCCCCAAAAACACAAATGCAATGGTCTTGTCCGAGTGGTGGACACCGCTGGCGGTCAAAGTAAAGCGGATTTCCGGTAACCCAACTATATAAAACTGGCCGTCGCTCTTTTCTACAGCGAGAACTAATTTCTCAAAATAAGACGTTTCCATTTTTTCACCGTTTTCCAGGCGCCAATACGGCACAATGGTCTCGGTTTCTAATTTATAACAGATCACATTGCCGTTTTTGGGTCTACCAACTATGAATAATACGTCAGGATCATCGCGGCGACACAGACGTCGGATCTCTGGCATGTTTTCGATCAAGGACATTCGTAAATACAGTGAACGTTAAATACCATCTTCCTCAAAATCGTGATGAACTTCCTTCCAGATCGGAAAGTTGGCCACTCCATAGCACCGACGTTTAAGTTTATTTACTTTCGACTGCATAACATCAAACGGAACATTCTTCAGACGGAAATTCTCCAACACTTCCAAACACAAATTCCAAAAAGAACGATTAAACGGAATACGCCACATACGTGTCAGCAAAGGTGTCCAAACCACGAATAGCGTCTCAGAAGTCTTTTGGGCCGCCATCTCCATATGAATCTGGATCATATAATATACGGCGGGCGTCTTCCACTTTTTTTCGAGCATAGCGCGCATTTCTTGATGGGATTTGCCAATGCCGCCTCCAGGGCATTTGATTTCAACGTTGGCGTGCCATGCCACGTCTTCTGGGCGCAAATTCTCTTTGGAAACGCGCTCTTCGGACCCAGACTTGAGGACAATGAGCGAACCGTCCGGACTCGAAGCATAGATCTCGTTGATAGGGATCTGGGGACATTCGAAAAAGTGCGCACCAGGTATATTGTCTACGATGACTTGGACGGCCGTGTCTTCATGTTTGGAGCCCCATGCCATTCTACTGCGCGCAACGGCGTCAAAATTTTCAACGGCATCCCCAAACCATTTTTCGAGAATTTCGTCCCAATCCGATTCTTGTTTAAAGTTGAAATAGAGATCTCCGGGTTTGCTGCCGGTAATTCTGCCCTTTCGTCCGTCGAGCCATTCTTGGGTGCCTTGTTCGGGCATAGATAATCCTTGATCCGACAATGAATATATTCTACTCATATTATATATTTAAGTGATGACCTTATTATTATACAAGATAAATGGACCCGTCATATTCCTTACGTATTCCACAAAAGGAGGTTCCAAAAACAAGACGTCGAAAGCGAAAGGTGATCCAAATTCCGACTCAGATGACAAGTTCCTACAAGTATCGTTGTTATCAGTGTTCGGCGGACGTCTATTTTTTGCCGGGACATGAGCTTGTATGTGCGACGTGTGCATCGCGGATCGTTGAAAAGGTCCGGCTTGTCGCCCAAAAGCGTATCATCGCCGCAAGATAGTTTTTGACACTATTTCTGGCCCCCTTTTTTTGACAAGATGTTTAAATTTTTAGTGGGTATGGCTGCTGGATGGACTGCCGCGCGAACGATCGACCCCAAGATAGAATCTCCCTGGAAACCGCCGACCTATGAGGAATGTATTGTATTGGGACATAAGGCGAAGAAAGCGTTTGAACATATTACTGAAAAATTAGAGGAAGCCGCCAAAGAGGAAGAATCCGATACTAAAGATAAATAAAGATATATAAACTATCGTTATTTTAATTGAAATGCCTCACAAAGATTTGCCTAGTTATATGGTTATGTTTGGTGCATGTATTTGTATCATTTTGTTGGTGGCTGCTCGACATCATCCGCCGTCTCGGCAAAAGATCAAAGAGATCTGGCATGGCCGCGTGTACTGGCTTGACGACAATACAACTTTAACGCCAAATCTGCGTTCTGTTGCGCCCATGAATGAAACGGTGAAGGAAGTGCAGAGACCAGAACCTTTAAGGGAAGTGACCATCAAAACGGTGACCCGGAAGATTGACTTGCCATCAGACAAAAAATCGATCGTTATGATGGACGATCGCCCTTTTTCATATTGGCAGCCGACCTTAGTGTCAGCTATAAAATATACTTCAAATGATTGGGGTATAGAGATTTTTGTTTCGAAAAAATATGATCAGTTCGCTCTAGTCAAAAAATTTTTAGATTCAACTGGTCGCCGAACACGTTTGAATCACTATGACATGCATTTCAATAAAAAACATAAACACCGTTCCATTAACTCTCTGTTAAAACAAGAAACGTTTTGGGAAACTATTGAAGCAGAGTCTATTTTTTTTATACAGCCAGATGGAGTGGTTTGTCGAAATGGTATTGATGAATTTCTGAAATATGATTATGTTGGAGCCCCTTGGTCGCATCGTCCGGACGGTCTTGTCCAGGGGAATGGTGGTATGAGTCTTCGTAAACGTTCTTTCATGTTGGATTGTCTTAAAAACTATCATAAACATGACAACGATCCGGAGGATGTTTATTTCTCAAACTGTGCTAAAGATCGTGGCGTTTCGGCAGATTTAGCCAATAGTAAGCGTTTTGGCATGGAAGCCATTTGGAGTAAAGACTCTATAACGATTCATCAGTTATGGTTTCAGCCCAAATTAACTTTGGGGCGAACAAAGGCGAAAGTTTTTGAAGATATTTGTGCTCAGTGTCCTGAAATTATGGAAATACCATATTTTCAGGCAACGCCATATTTTAAGGCAAAATTTGTTATTAGTGATGGTCGTCCCCTTTTAAATATTTTGACAAGGACTACTTCATCGAGAGTTGAACAATTCGACAGGCTTTCAAAATCTATTGAAAAACAAACGATAGCTGCTCGTCATATTATATCTTCAGAGGATCGAGCCACGGACAAAACAGATATGACTGACATTTTTTTCGTTGAGCATGAAAATAGGGGGACTGGATGCCATAAACAAGTTTCATTGAGTGCCGGAAAAGGTTGTTGTCCATATAATAAACACTTGAATGTTTTGAAAAATCAAGTTAAGAAAGGCTGGGTCCTCATACTTGATGATGATTCACTGATTCTATCCGATACTTTCGTCGAAAGACTAACAAATCATTTGGAAAAAACAAAAACAAACAAAATTGTTGTTTTTCCCGTAAAATATGGACCAAATAATCGTCAGCTACCAGCTGCTCACCATATAAAATTTGGAGATATAGATATGGCAAATTTCGTCGTACATATCTCCAATATACGTGATTATACGTTTACTTCAGATTGTGGAGGCGATTTTAGATTTTTGAAACATTTGATGCAAAAAGGTCTCGAGGTGGATTGGTTTGACATGAAGGTTTCCATACATGCGAATACAAATGGTGCACAGCAGGGAGTTTTGACTTCAAATCAAGAATGTCCATGTTATGAACAGCGTATTGATAAACTTGATGTCGTGGGAATTGATCGACGTCCAGCTAAGTTTAAAGGGTTATTTGAACGTCACCGTATGGTATGTGCCGTATTCAAACATAAATTAACACCGAATGGCAATTGGTTATATTTTGGTCCCGAAAAAACACATATTTCAATATTACGTCAGAAATGGCCAGATGTGACGTTTACTGGTATAGATTATTTTGCAAAGGGATACCACTATGAAAAAGATACGTTACATGGCGATGTGCAAAATTTATACAATATTAAATCAAATACTTATGATGGAATTATCATATTGCATGTGTTGGAACATGTACCGTCGATAGAAAAGGCTCTTTCGGAATTGCATAGAATATTAAAACCAGGTGGAAAGATAATACACGAAACACCTTGTCAAACGAAATCTAAATCTTTTAATTGCGATGGTCATCGCAATTATCTCATATGTAAACAATTCGATCATTATTGGGGTTATAACTGTAACGATTTGCATCGTTTATTTTCACAGAAATTTTCCTGTGAAAATATAGAGTTTTCAAATACGTTAATAAAAACATATGCGCTATTTCATGAAAAATCTAAATTAATGGTTGATCGTACAATTTGCACGGAAAATGAAAATAAATCACTGTATTCCAATAAAGAAGCAGTCAAATACGATAAATCGGACGAATATGATGTAGTGTTGCCCGACAGACTTTTGAAAAATGGCGGTATGACTCCTGCTGAATTTCAATATCTGGCCAAAACATATAAAAAAGCTAAACGTGTTTTTGAGTGGGGCATTGGAACATCGACAAAAATAGCAGATTATGTCGGTGTCCCATATGTGGTAGGTGTAGACAGTTCAATTGAATGGGTATCAAAAGTTTCAGCTAAAGTTTCAAAAATTGACAGAAAAATTAAATTTGTCAATATTGGTCCAACAAAAGAATGGGGTTATCCAAAAGACGATTCGCATAAAAATTTATGGCCAACATATCCCCTTGCTGTTCAACAGGAATCCTCTTCCTTTGATGTATATTTAGTTGATGGGCGCTTTCGTGTAGCTTGTGCATGTCAAGCGCTTATGCACGGGCATGCGGACTCACGTATAATGCTTCACGACTACGATTTGTCATGGGATATCCGAAAACATTACCAAGTCGTTGAAACATTAGCTGATCTTTTGCACAAGGAAAATAATTTGGCAGTGTTCAAACGAAAAAAAACAATTTCAGATGCCGAAATTCGAAGCGTTTTTGAGAAATATAAATTTCACCCCTGATCACATATACTTTGTAGTGTATTTTAAAAAAAAAATAATAAAAAAACCAAAAATCCAACTAAAATAATACCATTTGAATTATATGGTTGTCAGTTTAAATATTAAATGTCTATACTCGTCACAGGCGGTTGCGGTTTTATCGGCTCCAATCTTGTTCGTCATTTGTTAAAAAAGGGTGCGCGCGTCATCAATTTAGACTGTATGTCATATAACAGTCGTACACCTGATATTCCTGACGAATCAGAATACGTCTTTATTCAAAAAAATTTGAGAGATGCCGACATTTTAAAAATTCTCATAGATCACAATGTCCAGTACGTGTACCACCTTGCTGCACAAACCCACGTAGATTTATCCTTTCGCAATTCCGTTCATTTTTCTCAGGACAACGTTGTAGGTACCCACAACTTACTAGAAGCCATCTGTAAATACGGTCGATGCAAACGCTTCGTTCACATGTCCACCGACGAAGTGTACGGTCAAGTATTCGATAATGTCACCGAAACAGCTATCATGAATCCGACAAACCCATATGCTGCCACAAAATGCGGTGCAGAAATGTTAGTTCGTGCTTACGGCCATTCTTATGGCCTCGAATACGTGATTGCGCGTGGAAACAACGTGTATGGTCCTCGCCAGTATCCTGATAAATTGATTCCTATTTTTTTGGGTAAAATGTTCCGGGGAAAACCTTGTGAGATCCACGGCGACGGGAACGCCCAACGCCATTTCGTGTTTGTGAGGGACGTGTGTGAAGCCCTCGAAACAATGATGTCTTCAGGAACCCCTGGAGAAGTCTACAACATTGCGAGTCCAGATGAATTCTCTGTAAATCAGGTTTTTGATATTCTTAAGACGGCCACCGGGTCAAAATCGGAAAAGTTAAATGTCTCTGACAGACCCTACAATGACCAACGGTACCATATCGATTGTTCGAAACTTTTAGAACTCGGGTGGGCTCCCAAAGTGACTTGGGAAGACGGACTTACCGAGACCATCGCGTGGTATCGCGAGCACGGTGACACCTATTGGCACAGAAAGCCGCGATGGCTTATGTATGGCGCGCGCGGATGGATAGGACAAAAATATTGTTCGATAGCTGCCGAACACGTGGAACTTATCCACGGGAAGGCACGTGCCAATTGTCCAGAAGCCGTTCGTGCAGAAATGGACGCCGTTGGTGCGGAGCACGTTGTGTGTATCATCGGACGTACACATGGCCCGGGATGTGGCACTATAGATTGGCTTGAACAACCGGGCCATTTGCGCTACAATGTACGCGACAATCTATTCGCGCCGTTCGTTCTGGCGACAGAGTGTCATCGTCGAGGTATTAAAATGACCTACATGGGCACGGGATGTATCTTTAAATTCACTGACGAACAAAAAATATTTACAGAAGAAGATTTGCCCAACTTTTTCGGGTCTTCATACTCGATAGTCAAAGGATTTACAGATCAAATGATGAAATTGTATCCCGAAACAGTTTTAAATTGCCGTATTCGAATGCCAATTTCCTCTGACAAGTCGCCGCGTAATTTCATTACCAAGATTACGACCTATGAAAAGATTTGCAGTATGCCGAATTCCATGACGGTTCTCGAAGAGATCCTACCCATCATGGTAGATATGGCGCTGAACGGACGAACAGGCACATATAATATGACAAATCCAGGTCTCATTTCTCACAATGAAATTCTAGAAATGTACCGCGAGATCGTAGACCCGGATTTCACATGGAAAAACTTTTCACAAGAAGAACAGCTCAAGATTTTAGCAGCAGATCGCTCTAACAACGAGCTTACAACTCAAAAACTTCAAGATTTGTATCCAAGTTTGCGGCCGATTCGGCAAGCGGTGAGAGAAACTTTATTGTCCTCTAACACCTAGTGATATACCAGACGAACGCATTCAACGTCTTCTCGACATAAGACCTACTAGGAGAATAGAAAAAACGGACATGGAACACATTTGGCCTGACTGGAACTGTGAAGATTTCTAATTATTAAATAAACTTCAAGATTTGTATCCAAGTTTGCGGCCGATTCGGCAAGTGGTGAGAGAAACTTTATGAAAAATCCGCCTAAACTTAATAATTAGAAAAAAAAAGTGTATAAACTCAAGTTATTTTAATTGAAATGTCTGGAAAAGATTTGCCGAGTTACATCGTTATGTTTGGGGCATGTATTTGTATCATTTTGTTGGTGGCTGCTCGACATCCGGGGCCGGGTCGGCAAAAGATCAAAGAGATCTTGCACGGGCGCGTGTACTGGATTACTGACTCAGATGAAATTGACTCAAACAAAAACGCGTCTATTCCGTCAAAACTACGTTCTGAAAAGCTAACAAAAGTAGAGGCCATACCAAAAATAGTAGACGTGTCACACGGGACAGCGCCTAAATTATGGGATAAGAAAGACAATAATAAATACGACGAAGTGGCGGCGATTATGAAAGCGTTGGACGATCAAGGCATAGATTCTTTTTTAATGGGTGGATCAGCCCTCGGCGCACATAGAAATCATGGATGGATAGTCGGGGATAAGGATGTGGACCTTATTGTTATGAGTACCAATACCGCTGAGATAAATCATGCATTGAAAATTGCTGGATATATCTTCGGTAGGACGACCCCTTTAGCAGGGTCTTTTGTTTTACACAGCGCTGGATTTGGTTATCATATAGACCTCTGGTGTCAAAAGAAACAGGATACCAACTATATGGATTTGTGGCTATTTGAAGAAGTTTCGGACGATGAAGTGCAACTTATTGGATATGAAAGAGGTGCGCATCGTTGGTGCAAAATGCAATGGAAGGAAACGTGTTACCCATTTCCAAAATCATATCTCTATCCTGTGAAATACGTACCATTTGGCCCGTATTTGATGGCGACGCCGAGTGAAAAATATTTGGAATCGAACAATGTATTTGGTAAAACGTGGAATACAAAGTGTGGCGGGTGGTCTCGGGGTAATGTTGATTGTTCTAGATATTATAATTCCCAAACGTTTGTATTTTGGTCACAAGACAAGGAAGGTAATCGAGTGGCAACAGCCAAAAAAGGCAATAAAATTCAACACCAATTTGTTGTAAAAAATGGAGAATTTACACCTATATAAAATCCGAAAAAAAAAATAAAATAAAATCGTATAATAATGTTGTTATCGTGTTAGAAATGCGTATTTTTGCCGACGGTGTATTTGATTTTTATCACCAAGGACATAGAGAACATTTCAAACGTTTGAAAAATATTGAAGAGGACGTAGAGCTGTTTGTAGGAGTCATTTCGGACGAAGAATGCGCGAGTTATAAGCGCGTTCCAAGAATGAACGAACAACATCGTCTCAAACTCGTTTCTAAAGACAAACATGTAGATCAATCGATGATTACACCCTTGCAGATCACCGAAGAGTTTTTGAAAGTCCATGAGATTGATTTTGTATATCATGCATTTGCTACACCGGAAGACGAAGAAAAACAAGGCGAATGTTTCGCGGTGCCGCGCGCTCTGGGCATTTTCAGAACTATACCCTATGTGAAAGGTATTTCTTCCACTGAAATTTTATCGGAATGGGAACATATATGGCAGAAAAAAGGGACCGTGGTGACAAACGACCTTCAGTTGCTCAGTGGTTACGAAGGGACAACATTTGACCCAGCGCTTGCATGGGCGCGTATGAAAGAAACCCTCCATATCCGTGACACGGATGAAATTTTAGAAGTAGGGTGCGGCGCAGGTTATATTGCGCAACACATTGACAATGATTATGTCGGCCTCGATGCGTCTCAATCGTTGGTCTTAAAACATCACCAGATATTGAACAATGCTGTTTTTCGGGCGTATGCACACAACATACCATTTGCAGATAACTCATTCGACGTGGTGATTATGAATAATGTGTGTGGCTATTTCAAGGACATTGATTATACGAAATCTGTCATCCGAGAATTAGAAAGAGTTGCTTCCAAAGCGGTTTTTATAGGCGATGCTCGACACGCTGCACAGTCTAAGCGTTCCAAACATATATACAAAGGCCCTACACAACATCTAATTAACACCCCGGAAGATTTTGAAGGATATACAATTACACCAGGTTTTTACGACCCCGAATATTATTTTTGCGCTCATAAACTAAAAAATAAATAAATTTGTACGATTCACTATTTACCTATAACTCTGCCTAATTCTTTCTATAGGCCCAACCGAAAACGCCCAATATAATCATAGCGATCCCAGAAACAACCGAGTACGTGTACACTCCATTTTCAATAGACAGTAGTAATATTACTACGGCCGCCACCATAGAACGAACCACTGAAGAATAATAGACAAAAATAGCTCCCAATGATAAACCTTGCACGACAGATAATAAAACAATAAGACTCGCCAAATTTAAGGGTATGTCGGACCGACCCGCTCGCGTATACGAACCAACGATATAAATGGGAATGCCAAACATATACATTTGAAAAGAATCGTATAGAAACCAATACAATTTCTGCTTTGTTTCGTCCTCCGACACTTTAGGTCTATCTTCCGCCTTCATCATTTTTTCGATCCATACAGAAGAAAGTGAAGAGCAAATACCTTGCAAAACAATGAGAAACACACCAAAATCGGAAAATTCAGAAGACGAAGGCGTGAATTTGACCAATATACATCCGGACAATATAGCGCATAATGACATATATTGTTTCTTGGAAAATGTTTTTTTGAGTATTACGATTGAAAAGAGAACCACCCACAACAATTTATGTTGAATCAACGCATTGTACAACGCCACTGGGACGATACCACTTATAATATGGGTCAGTATATTTACTACAGAATATAATATAGCATTGACCAAGAAACCCCACCTTATTTTGAAATGCGGCTCTTTTGAAATATATTGCATACCTAAAGAACATATTAACAGTTTAAGACATTCTACAACCAATAAAAGGAATGGCGCATTGTAAGTATATTTGGACGCGGAAATTCGTATAATCAAATTGAGAGCAGTACTGCAAATAATCGCCAATAAAATAGAAATCATTTATATTGTGCGTACCGCCTAGTTATACCAATATTAACAAATCCATATTAATGTACCTCCATTATTTTACCAACACCTTTACTTTTAGACTCTCTAAACACAAAATGATCACCCTTCAGAACAAACACCGGCACACTAAAACGCATCTTCACCTTGGCATAATCTCCAGAACGAATCAACTCCTTATTCATTTCCACAATTTCCGCCGCTCTCTTGACAGTTCGACAATGAACAACGGGCTTGTATCCAACCTTAATCGTTGTCGCATGATGCAATATAAAAATTCGAGCCGTAATCTCTTGAACA
>Ga0206126_10005141_pt1 | contig 12143 bp, 13 predicted proteins | sample Helgoland_Spring_5_FD_148621 | JGI IMG/M metagenome (GOLD analysis project Ga0206126, IMG submission 148621) | Pelagic subsurface seawater microbial communities from Kabeltonne, Helgoland, North Sea - Helgoland_Spring_Bloom_20160412_1 | ecosystem: Environmental > Aquatic > Marine > Epipelagic ...
TATTTTAATTTTTAAAAATATTTTAAAACTTAATATTACTTAGAAAATAATTTCGTTGAATAAAAACACACTGAAAAATAATTTAATTTTTTCGATACAATTTTATGGTCACAAAAGGTCATAAAAAATGTATAAATATTTGAAACAATCATTAAATTCCTTAAATTCGCGAACATTATCTAAAAAATTAAAGAATTCTTTACATTTTCATAAATCCTTTACATTTTTAAAGATCATTTCAAAAAAACTTAAAGAATGTAAATATAAATATGAAATGTAAAAGATATCTTTACAATAAAGATAAAAATCCCTTAAAGATCTCAAAATATAAATATGAAATGTAAAAGATATCTTTACAATATAAATAAATATCCCTTAAAGATATAAAAAAGTTAAAAGATTCTTAAATATTATAAATAAAACTTAAAGAATGTAAATAAAATTCCAAAATATTGTACAAAAAGTTAAAAGATATCTTTTATTGAATAATTATCTCCATTTTTAAAGATGAAATGATTATATAATAAATATTTTACAATAACTATAAAAAAAATTAAAAAGTTTTAAAAGATATCTTTACAGGTTACATTATTTTTATATATAAATATCATTTCATATACATATTATGGGTTTGTTACAAAAAACATCATATATTTTATAGTTATGGTGTTTAAGGTCATAAAAAAAATTTTAAAATAACAAAATTACTATATAATAAGTGTATATGTTACATTATAAATCTATACATGGTAAATCTATACAAAATCAAATAAATGGTAATAAAAGAATAAGTATCCGTATATTAATAACTATTCGGTTATATTACCCCTAACCGATTTCCAATCGTATTTAAATGACCCATACCCCATTCACCCCAACCGAGTGGTTCTCTCTGCGAAGGGAGTGATGGACTTCTAGATGAAGGATTAATAGATGAAGGACTTCTAGATGAAGGATTATCAGGTGTCTGGTCATCAGGAACAGTTTGAGGAACAGTTTGAGGAACAGTTTGAGGAACAGTTTGAGGAACAGGTTGGGGAACAGTTTGAGGAACAGTCTGTAGGACAGGTTGTTTCGGTTTAATTACACCATTTAATTTTAAGAATTCATACAATTCAACCATGAACGGGTTCCAACCACTACTTAAACTATCAGCATTATCAGAGAACATAGCAAGAACATAAAATAATTGTTGCATTATAAAAGACATGCGTTGTTTTAAACAATGACTATTTATCAATTCTCTTTTACGGACCTCTGCTGCGCGAGAATGAGTAGCACGACCATTTCCACCAGAACCATTTCCACTATTGATTTCTGTAAGTATTTCATCATAAATTCCTTTAGATCCTTCAGTTGTATTGGGTCTTTCAAGTTGATTATCAGTAAATATACCATGTTTATTAAAAAGTCTATAAACATATTTTTGTATTTCCTTTTTGTCTTCCAATTTTGATATATTATTAAACCATTCAATACATAGTTTATGAACGTAACTCCTATTTTGTGGGTGAAGGTATATGATCTTTAACATTAATGCGAGAAAAATAGCAGAACCAGTCCTTCCATATCCTCCCCAACAATGGATAGCTATTCTCCTACCTTTTTCGTAGCATGTTGTTCGTAAAATACAAGATGTTAATAATGACCACATTGTTTCATTACCGGCAGAACCATCTGACCAATGTATATTCCAGTTTTCATAATCTAATGGAATTGCTTTTTCCAAATTTTCACCATCGTTATCAAAACTGACCTTATAATCAAGGACAGTATTGCTTTTTGTTAGATAAGACATATAAACATGGTCCTCAATGAATGTATTTTCATGTCCGGTCCATACTTTGTCTTGTAGGTCAACGAGTGGTCTTCCGTCTTCGTGTTTTAGTAACTTGTCAACCACGCTTTGATCTACTAAATCACCTTTAGCATCAACCAGATCTCCATTTTCATTCGTTTTTGTATATAAATATTGACAATTTGACCATAATTCTGGACGTTTTGGATTATAAAATTCTAATAACCAATTTCTTAACGCTTGAGGACCTTCATTTGATTGTCGGATTCCAGCACATGATTGAAAACTGACTATATCCGTTATCCCATACCCTTTCATTAAATTAAATAATTTATTCAACTCACCTTTATCACGTTGATTTGGTAGTGATAAGAAATATATACCACTTGATACATTAACTCCCTTGGAAACCACCTTTAATTCTGTTAAAGGACTAGAAGCAAATAAGTTACCCCCACCATCCAATTCTTCGTATCCATCCAATTCTTCGTATTCATACATTTTTTCTTTTTTATTATCATCGTAATAAACCACTCCATCATTATAAGAACGGTATGGTCCATTAATAAAGATAGTCGGTAATGACTCATACCACAAAATATGTTCACTTATATCTTCTCCGTCGCCTTCACATAATAAATCAAATAAATAATAAACACTCTCCCCTAAGATTTCTTTCGGAAAACTATATATATCTATTTTATCCGATTTGTATTTTTCATCTATACTCATTACTTTATGTGGGAACTTATAAGTATATTCTCGTGAAAAATCATTATAAGTTTTATCTTTGATATCTAAGACACTTATATCATTTCCATAAAACCATCCGTAGAAATCAGATTGTCTTTCAGGTGTTTGTAATGAGGGTATGTCTTGTAATATCGGTTTGGTAATTAATGGTGTTTTCATACCGGGTACATTGACTTCAATTTCATTAATACCCGATAAATCCAATCGGGGTTTACTAAAAACACTCGTAGTCCTATCTGGTCCATTTGAAACATCGCGACCAGCCAGTTGATTACTATTCCGTTGCGATCTGCGTTGCGATTTCCGTTGCGATCTGCGTTGCGATTTCCGTTGCGGTCTGCGTTGCGATTTCCGTTGCGATTTCCGTTGCGATTTCCGTTGAGATTTCCGTTGTGACTTTCGTTGCGATCTGCGTTGTGACTTCCGTTGCGATCTGCGTTGTGACTTCCGTTGCGATCTGCGTTGTGACTTCCGTTGCGATCTGCGCCTAACTTTATCCTTCATATATATATATATATAATAGATATATTATCATATTGTGAATTCTGAACGTTTAATTCGCGTTAGTATACCTATATCATAATCTGACCATGTTTCTTTTATATCTCTTTTCATATTCTTTTTCCAATCCTTTTTCTTTATATCATCTGCGGTTTTAAACCAGTCTTTGATACGTTCAATAATTTCATGTCTATATAACTTATCATCTAGAAGAGATTTATCTACATTAATATTTTCTGAATGTATCATTCTAAAAATTGTATTGAGTTGCTTTACAATATTTACTCTACGTTGTGTTAATGTTTCCATATTTACAGAACTTTCTTTAATAGACTTATCTGTATGTGATAAATTATCCCTCAATTCTTTTAAAAGAATATTATAAATGTTGACTTTATTTTTATCACTTTCTTTATCTGCTTTTGAACGTTTATTATCTCTTTCAAATGATTGAAATATTTCTTCTAAACAGTTTTTAATCTTAAATTTCTTTTGTTCTTTATCAAGAGAATCAATGATACCAAAATAAATTACTTTATCATTTTCTTTGTATGTTGGTATAATTGCTTTACATTTTTGAGGTATCTGGGGTGTTCTATAAGATAAAAATAATGCTAAATCTACTTTATCTTCTTTAAAATCTTTCGTATAATGTCTTTCAAATTCATCAACATCTGTTTTTTTAACAGGATCTTTATTTTTAACTTCAACCATTAAACGACAACCATTACCAAAAGTTATAATTCTATCACCGGAACCACCATAATCACTTGTATCTTCTATTTTAATTTTATCATCAAATGGTAATCCTTCATTAATTATTGTATCTAATATTTTTTCAGCATAGTCACCTTGTTCCGTAGGGTTATTAAACTCTTTTTTATCACAGAAACGAGTTTCAATCAATTCTTTAACAGTTTGTCCTTCCTTTAGGGATGTAATTTGGTTTATTAAATTTTGTTTTTCTAATTCATGGAGCATGTTGTTTTGTTGTAGTGCATTTTGAATATTTTCTGATTCTGATATTTTCATACTATGTATTTGATCATGTAAGTCTTCTATCATAGAATGTTTATGTTTTAATATTGAGTCATTATTATCCCTTATTTCGGATAATGTATCGTTATTTACTTGTTTTATAAGTGATAACTTTTCTTCATAATTCTGAACGATATCCTCTACAGAATTATTAGAACAGTTCTGGAGGATATCTTCTTCTTTTAATTTATGAAAATTAAATTTAGTAAAAACATATAATCCTATGTTTTTAATAAAATCTTGAATCTCTGGAGAATAATCTTCAAACATAAATAATAATATATTATAAAAATATCTTTAAACTAATATGATTAATCTGAACTATGCGAATCTAAAATTTCACTTATGAAATTATTGTTTTCTGTATTTTGTTGTTCCATATCATATTCACGTTCTTCGTTTTCTTCTATGATTTTTAGGCCATCTAAATCTATATTAGGGAATTTATCATTTAAATGTTGACGTATTTCATTTATAATTCTATTATACTTATTAACATCGTCATCATTTACTGCTTGATTAAGAAGTGCTAAATAACTAGACATATCTGGATATTTAGAATAATAACCACACTCTTTTGAGAGTTTCTTAACTTCTGTAAGTATATCTATTAATAAATCATCCCCTTTGTCACTACTATCATCGGATCCCGTACTAACATCATCATCCGTTCTAATACTACTAGCATCACTACTAGCATTATCACTTCTAATACTACTAACACCACTACTAGCATCACTACTAGCACTTTTCCCCTCATCGCTGTCCACTGATTGAATGCCTTCATTGCCCTTTTTCGTCGCCGCCAGCTTCTCCGCCGCCTCTTTCTCCAACTGTTTTGTTTTTTCCTCCTCCTCCACCGCCTTCTGTTCCTGGTAGATACTTGATTGTTGCGCTTCGTCCCCCTTCGTCCATGCCAGCACCGCGTTTTTAACTTTGGCGACCTTGTCTTTTTCCATAGGTGTAAACTTGACATTGCCCGGGTCCAAGACTTCCAAACCGGGCCTAGCACTGAAAAACTCGTCGCTCACGTCCGGCACCTTACCGTCTGGGTTTCTGTTAAGGTATTCAATCTCAATCTCAATACTAACTTCAGAATCACCCGCACCCCCGTCCTGTATATTGGAGTCAACCTCCTCAGCGCGCGCTACTTCTCTTCGTGATAGGACATCTTCCACCTCCTCAACCGGCGGTTGCTCCTGCGGACCCTCCTCCTCAACCGGTGGTTGCTGACCCTTCACCGGCACGATTGCCAGCGACTGGGGAGACGCCGGCGGAGCAGCAGTCTCTTCCTCCTTAGCGCGCTCTACTTCTCCTTGTGATAGGACATCTTCCACCTCCTCAACCAGCGGTTGCTCCTGCGGACCCTCCTCCTCAACCGGTGGTTGCTGACCCTTCACCGGCACGATTGCCAGCGACTGGGGAGACGCCGGCGGAGCAGCAGTCTCTTCCTTTTCTACATCCTCTCCATCTCCTTCTTTAATTGAAAAGAACCCCTCGCCGTCCACCTTGACGTTTGTAACATAATCTATGTCGTCGTTGTAGATTTTGATGTTGTTTTTTAACATTGCGGATGCCACCGCCACCGGATATTTTTTAATATCTTCTTTCAAGACCTCCGCAGTCTCCCCACTACCTTTCACGGTAAATGTATATGTGACTTGCCCCTCCCCCGCGTTCGCCACATCGCCGTCCTCCTTAACGGCAGCGTCCACCTCGGCATCCAGCTGCTCGGCATCCAGCTGCTCGGCATCCAGCTGCTGCTCCTGGTCCTTAGTTATTTTTACTACGTAATTTACAAATACATCTTCCGTCAGAACCTTTTCAGAGATGTGGGCCCCGATATTGAGAGCCTCTTCTCCCAAATGTCCTTCTAGCCCTTTCTCCTTCATCGTCAAGTGCCCTTTATTAAGGCGTTCCGCTTCTTCTCTTAGGCCCGTATCCGCATCTTGCCACCCGTCACTCACGTTCGCCCCAGCACCAAGAACGTCCTGTAAAACTTTCTTGACGAGTATCGGGGTTTTTTTACCGTAGATAATTTTTGCGAGTCCCGTCGGGCTGATCCATGGTTTTTTATCATGCGGAGACCAACCTGTCTGAGGACCGTCTTTCACCATGATACACTTATTCTCCGAAATAGGAGAGGCGCTCCGCAACTTCTGGTCCCACTCTTTACAAAATATGTTTAACCCACGAAATAATTTTCTTAGATCCTCTTTAAACTTTTCCGGAGCTTTATTTAATTTATTTTTCCTTTCATATGCATCCTCCAGATATGATTCCCACCAGCGGGGCGCATCCTCCAACTGCAAAATTTGTATCTCTGATCCCGCACCCGAATACGCGTCCCCCTGCTCCTCCGGTTTCGGGTTAGCAGGAGCGTTCTCCAACATTGTCCCGCCCGCTGATCCCCCTACGCGACGTCTTAATTTCTTTAAAGTCCTTCTCTTACGAGACGATCTTCTATCTTTACGAGATGATCTTCTATCTTTACGGGATGACCTTCTATCTTTACGTACTGATCTTCTGACTTTGCGGGATGATCTTCTGACTTTACGGGTTGAACGTCTAACTTTACGAGATGACCTTCTATCTTTACGGACAGACCTCCTAACTTTTCTAAAACTTCTACGAGTGGACTTATTACGTGTCCGTCTATTTTTACGTGTCATTATATTAATATACTAGATAAAAATAATATATATAAAATATATAAAATAGATAAAGATAAATTATTTAATACATAAAATGGTTAATTATAAGTATCTTATTATAAATGAAAAAGACAATACATATCATATTCTGAATAGTTTCAGAGAGATAGAAGAATATATAAATTTACAATATCCTGAAAATAAAACATCACATATGAGTGTGAGTAGAAGAATAAAAGAAAGTGATAATAAACATTATAATTATTATGATATAATTGTAAAAGAATTAATATGGGACTTTAACGATTTAAAAAAGAATTGTTAAATAAATATAAAATGAATATTCGTGCTTGTATTTTTGATCTAGGAGGAACAATTGTAGATAGATATTCGCGGACACCTTTTCTTTCTTTAAAAAATGCTTTTCAAAAAAGGAACATACGTATAGATGATAGACTTATCTTCAGAGATATGGGTATGCATAAATTAAATCATATACAAGAAATATTGAAAGATCCATATGTTTGTATAGACTGGATGAATAAATATGGTAATATACCTAATAATGGAGAAGAGGAAGGAATTTATAATGATTTTAATGAAATTCAAAAGTTAAATACAATTGAATATATGGATATAATACCTGAAACAAAAGGTATGATACAATATCTTCAAAATAAACGTATTAAAACTGGTGTTACAACTGGTTTTAACAAAGAAATAATGAAAAATGTTAAATATAAATTAGATGATAATAAAATATTTATAGATAATTATGTATCATCAACCTGTTTAAATAGACCTTCAAGACCCCATCCATATATGATATATGAAAATATGGAAAAACTTCAGATTAAAAATCCCCAGAACGTTATTAAAATTGATGATACCCAGGTAGGTATTGAGGAAGGTAAAAATGCGGGATGTATTACAGTTGGTGTTTATAAATGGTCAACATATATGAAAATGTGTGAAATAGATGATGAATATAAACTTACAAACGATGAAATGGAAAATAAACTAAATGAAAGTAAAAATATACTTTCTGAAGCAAACCCAGACTTCTTAATAAAGTCATTGGATGAATTACCTAGAATTATAAGATTCTTAAATAGTTATAAATAAATTTGATAAAAAAAAATGAATATAAATAAAAATGGATATCAGTAATCATTATAGAAACAATGTTATAATTGAATTAACTACTCTTGTGGGTATTGATAAAAAGAGAAAAGTATGTAAGGATTGTGGATTACCTGGTCATAATAATAAAAAGCAATTAATATGTCCTGTTAAAATAAAAGAAGATAATGAAAAGAAAGATAAAATTAAAAGATATATTATGAATATTGATTGTTTAGCAGATTATGATGATGATGAAATGTTTGAACTATTGGCAAAAACCTTAGGTATAAGTGTAAATTCTTGTAAAACATTATATTCTGAAATATCAGCAGATGTATGGATTGATAGAAGAATGGATATAAATAATTTCATTGATAATATCCATAAGTGTTGTTGTTTAAATTGTAGTGATGTTATTTTAGAGTTTTCAAAGAACCGAATATGGAGAGATAAAATTGTTTGCGACTATTGTTGGGATTCCCATATTGGGGAGAGAGAAATTATGTGGACAGAAATAAGTGAATATAAAAAAGTACAATGTTGTATTTGTAATAAAATAAAGAGATGTAAGGGTGAAAGATTTCATTATGATCATTTGAATATGTTTGATAAGAATGATTCTATATGTTGTATGGTTGATAGAGGAGATGATATGAAAGATATCTTTTCGGAAATAGATAAATGTCAAATCCTTTGCCTTGCATGCCACCATATAGTAACATCAATAGAACAAAAAACAGGATTTACAAGAATAAAATCATGTCTTACGAGGAAATACAATAATGGAGATATAACTGAAGAAAAATATAATGAAGAAAAGAAAAAATATCAATTCATATATGAATTGAAAATGAAAAGTATTTATGGAGAACTAAAAAATAAATATATTAATGGACATAAATAGTATCTATATACATGAAGATATTATTAATAAAATTTTTGGTTTATTAAATTTCAATGATAAAATAAACTTTACCAAAACAAATAAGATATCATTTTTTTTATACAAAGGTATGGTTAGAAACGAAATATTTCAATATATTAATCATGATTACTTACTTTTTCATGATTGTTTGAAGCGATTTAAATATACAAAAGAAGAAGAAATAATGTTAATGAAAAAATCTCTAGATGTAAATACAGTATTTAATGTAAGAGGTGAGTTTTATGATATCCGTTTTATTTTTGAATTATGTTATTATTTGCGATCCTACTTTTATAAGAATATATATAAGAAATGTAAGATGAGAAATATAGATACATTATCATTAATGATAAAAGAAATTTGTAATAGTATTTCTTTTAATAGATATGAAACAATTCTAAATGTAGAGAAAAAAATGATATTATATTCGTTAAAAAGAAATTTTAAACCTATTTTATGGAAAACAAATGATCCAAAATGGATATATCTTGTAGGAGATTAAAAAATTTGAAATTAATCTAATTAATATAGTAAAAACTGACTATGAAACATCGTGTTTTCAGTCCGATTAATAATTCAAGGTTGAATATTGTAAGAGCATTCACCGTTGAAATGTATGGTTATGTTTTGACCGACGATACATACTCAAAATTGCTCAGAAGTAGGAGTAGTGTATTCGATAAACTTCTATGCGAATATACGAATAAGAAGTTCTTTTCAGTAAAAACAAATGAACGTAATCTACATAGATGGAGTCTTGAAAATCGCGAGAAGACAAAAAATGAGAATTATTATCCTTGGTGAGGATTTATTCTAGGACTATCCTGACACCCTTATTAAGTTGTTCCGGTGGAGGAGCACTAGCCAATACTGCTGCTTGAGGAGGAGGGGAATAAGGTTGTGCTTGAAATCCATCTAATTCCCTTTCTTTATTTTCTGAACTACAGAAAAATTTTTCTTTATGCTTACAACATACCAGTAACCCTGTACTTAACCCAGCAATATATGATAATACATTAATTAAAAAAAAATCTAAACCGCTTATTTCCATTGATATATATTATCTATTATTTTTTTATGCTGAATTAATATGTTCTAGATGTCTTTCATAATAAGGATTTGTTCTATTTATTAGAGGAATTGCATCAACTGTTTTCATAAAACTTATCATTAATATGAAAGACGTATAAACTACGATATATTGAAGAAAGCATATAACAAGAAATTCTAAGCGTGGCATTTTGTTTTCTAAAATATAAAGATATATTTCAAATTTATATATATAATTATAAATATGGATCAGAATATAGAACGTATATTCAAGATAAATGAAGTCTTACAAAAAAGTAAAATATCAAATGAAGGATACGATTCAATGAATGTTGGTTTTTTCCTTCAAGATGAAAATAAGGGACTATTCAACATTGATTTTAAAGAAATAAAAGAACTACCACGTGGTTTAAATTGTAACGTGAAAAATATTTATGAAATAATCGGAAATATGGAAAGAGAAGTTTATTTAGGAGAATGGACTATTATGACCATACAAAGAGCATTAGAAATATATGAGCAATATAAAAATAATGATCAAGAAAATGTATTTGATTTTGGATTCCGATATATGGGTATGGGTCATATAGAAATAGTATCATGTAATTTGGAAGATTATTCTATATTTTTTCATCCTGCGGGTGGAAGCAATGGTTATGACCGAGAAAGTAATTTTCAGGATATAGTAAAAAATGGTCCAAAAAAATACGAACATAACAAAAAAAATTTTAATGATTGGTTTTATAATATTAATCTAGAAGGATAACTCAAAGGTTCATGAAAGTCTTAAGCATCTTACTAAGAAGGTGATTCACGTTCTTATCACTCAGGAGAGAACGGTTCCTGAAAATGATAGTTTCAATCATGAAACGCTCTGCTTCCTTTTCAGGCGCAAGCATGTGCCATAGACTAGAATCTCCATAGTAATCTACGAATTCAGACTTCGTGAACCATTCACCACAGAAAGGATCGCAGCGGCGGAGACGCAGGACTGAGGGATCCCAGTCATCATAACCTTGGTCGTATGTCCAGTCGTCAGAGTATTCTGAACTGGAATCGCTTGGAATGTAGGATGACTCCGAACTAGATGTGTATGATGAAACACTCCCTTCTACTGATGAGGGTGATGGAGAACCATAATCTAGAACCCGTGCAACTGGACACTCGTCATCACCCACTTGACTCCGGGAACTGGATGATGATGATGAAGATGAAGATGAAGATGATACTCCGCTGTCTGAAAGTGAGTCAGGAGTAGTGAACCCTGTATCATCGTCTTCGGGTCCTGGTTCCTGTTCATCGGGATCATTCAGGATCTGGTCAACGACACTCTGAACTACTTCATTATCAATCTCCTGATCAACAGTTTGCCACGAGTCAAACTGATCTGGTGTCTGTGGTTCCTGATTTGTGAGATCTGTCCAACCTGCGAAACCAGTCAGCTCGTAGGAAGTTGGATACTTGTTATAGGATGTTGGACAGAAGACTGGGAGATTCTCAACAAGCGCCGAATTGTAGAATGCCTGGTCGTGATAGGATGCGTTTGTTGGCAGACCAGAATATTGGTCATAAACTCTACCAGGAATAATGTTCCAAGGCGACGCGCCAAGTTGACTCGGAATGAGGGGGTAAGTGTAACCTACGAGCATATTTTGGTTGTCCTTGAGATACAGGTAAATCCACTCGCGCTTCTTAAAATCCTGGAGAAGTGGTCCATCAACACCACCAATTTGAAGGTCCTTCGTATTGTACTCCTCGGGACTGAATGAAGGACATGTGCTGAAGGTTACATCGCTCATCTTGAAAACGAGACCATTTCCAGGGTAAGCATTTACGTGAGTATCCCCGTAAATGTTAACAGTCCTGCTGGAGACTAGACCTGAGGTAACTGGATCATTGACTGTATGGACGAATGGTGATTCAACATGATACCAACCGACCGCGTTGAGGAAGTTGCCCAGGATAAGCCATACCTTGTTACCAAACTGATCGCTATGGCGACGGTAGACCATACCCTCTTGCGAGAAGAAGAGAAGGTCATCCCTCTGAGTGACTGGAGGGTTGGAGTTCTCCGGATCAATGGTCTGGAAGTCAACTGCCATCTGGAGGAGTTCCTCCTGGTTCTGAAGGGAAGAGGTGGTGTTCATGCTGAAGTTTGTTGAGAGTTGTTTTTTTTTCTTTCTTTATTTTCTCTGGTGTCTTTGTTTGTTGTTGTGCTTTCTCTATAAGCAAAGTTTCAAATTTTAAATTTGATGGATTATTAAGGGAACATAAAAATGCCAGATTACTACTCTGAAGG
>Ga0206126_10005143_pt1 | contig 12142 bp, 10 predicted proteins | sample Helgoland_Spring_5_FD_148621 | JGI IMG/M metagenome (GOLD analysis project Ga0206126, IMG submission 148621) | Pelagic subsurface seawater microbial communities from Kabeltonne, Helgoland, North Sea - Helgoland_Spring_Bloom_20160412_1 | ecosystem: Environmental > Aquatic > Marine > Epipelagic ...
ATAACACAAGAAAAGGTAACTTTCACTCCCTTGTTAGAAATATCATCTATCTCTTTAACAACTGCAATCATTCTTAACGCACTATTTACAGGAACTGGATTTGTAAAACGAACTTTATTCAATCCATAGTTCAGTCCCATTTTCACACTTTTTATGGAGAAAGATGCTTCTAATAATTTGGAAATCATTGATACAGACATAAATCCATGAGCAATAGTACTTTTAAAAGGACTCTCCTTCTCCGCTCTCTTTTCATCAACATGAATCCATTGTTTGTCTAAAGTGGCATTTGCAAAATCATTAATCATTTGCTGACTGATAGTATACCATTCTCCTATTGGTAGTTGTTTACCGATCATTAGTTTAAACTCTTCAAAATTTTTAAATTCTAATGGTTTCATCTCTTCGTTTTTGTAAATAAATCGTCTTTAATTCTAGGTAGTTGTAACTGAAATTTTATGGCAATCACTCTAATAATAACAATTACAAAAGCAGAAGTAATAAAAATAAGGTTTTGAGAGATATTAAAATAACTCAATAATAAATATGAAAATCCACCTACCAAACAGGCTGAAGCATATATTTCTTTCTCAAAAATTAGTGGAATTTTATTTGTTAAAACATCGCGCAATACACCACCAAAAACTGCAGAGATCATTCCCATAATGAGAGCTATAAATGGGTTTAAATGAAGTGTCAAGCCTTTTTCCAAGCCCAATAATGTAAAAACACTCAAACCAATAGTATCAAATAAAAACAGGGTTTTGCTTAAATGTGCTATTTTACTCTTAAAAAGAAAAGTAAAAACAACAGCTATAAAAATTGTGTATAAATAATTTAAATCTCCTATCCAATTAATTGGATGAGCATCAATTAAGACATCACGGAGCATTCCTCCTCCAACAGCAGTGACAAAAGCGATGATAATAACTCCAAATAAATCAAATTTTTTGTCCGAAGCCACCAAAGCCCCACTAATTGCAAAAGCAAAAGTTCCTAAAATATCCAAAATATAAATGAGTTCCATTTATACGGTAACTTCTGTGAATTTAATGTTTAATTCTTTTTGGATTTCATGAATTTTCTCTAATTCTGATGGCAAAATAAAAGCGATTGAAATTCCAGTTTTTCCAGCTCTAGCAGTTCTTCCACTTCGATGTGTGTAATACTCTAATTGTTCAGGTAATTGATGATGAATTACGAACTCTAACCCTCTTACATCAATTCCACGCGCAGACACATCGGTAGATACTAAATATTGTAAATTTTCTTTCTTAAAGGCGCGCATTACTTTATCACGTTCTTTTTGTTGCATATTCCCTTCCAAAGCTGCGGTAGAAAATCCTTCTTCAATTAAATACGTTGCTAAATTCTGAGCACCCGCTTTTGTTCTACAAAAGATAATTCCTCTTTCTGCTTGTCTCTTCTCTAAAAACGAAACAATATCATTTGTCTTTTCTTTTAGGGTTGTTTTTGTAAAGTGATGACGAATATTTGAGTTGACCAAAGAATTTTTATTTATTTCTACTCTAGGAGCGTTGGCATTCATATAGGTCTTAACAATCCTTTTAATTTCTTCAGGCATGGTAGCAGAGAACAACCATGTTTTTCTATCTGTTTTTGTGGTAAATTTTAATATTCTATTTAAATCTTGTTTAAATCCCATGCTCAGCATTTCATCAGCTTCGTCTAAAATAATAGTTTTAACCTGACTAATATCAACACTTCCACGTTCAATTAAATCGATTAACCTCCCTGGTGTTGCTACAACGATATGCGTAGTTCTTTTAAGATTATTCATCTGACGGTCTATCTTTTCTCCACCAAAAACAGCCTCAACAAAAATTTTATCTTCCCTAAACTTCGTGAATTTAAATAATTGTTTTTTAATTTGCTGAACGAGCTCTCTAGTAGGCGATAGAATTAATGCTTGTATATGATCAGAGCTAGCATCAATATGGTGTAAAACTGGCAAGCCAAAGGCTGCTGTTTTACCAGTTCCTGTTTGTGCTAAACCGATAAAATCTGTTGCAGATTTCAATAGAACAGGAATGGTTTTCTCTTGAATCTCTGAAGGGTCAGAAATTCCTAATTCTTTTATTGCTTTTATGTAATCGTTGTGAATTCCTAAGGAAGAAAAAGTTGACATTTTGGATCTAAATTTTATGCAAAGATACTTTTATTTAGGAGCTTGTAATACTTTTAAAACATTTTCTCTAATTCTTGAAGGCTTATGGGTTATTGCGTCTAACATTGCCCAAGTTGTTTTTGCTTTCACTAACAAAACATCGTTTTTATAAAACTCCATAAAACGAACAGAGGTAACCCCTTTGGTCTCTCCTACCCATGTTTTTACAATAATTTCATCCCCTAAAATTGCTTGTTTTAAATAGTCGATTTCATGTCTAACCACCACCCAAACATATTGAGGAAGAGGAGTGTCTTTTGTTAAATGAGCCCAATGATTTGTGGCAATTTTATCCATCCATTTAACATAAACTAAATTATTTACATGGTGTAAAAGATCTAGGTCTTCTGGAGAAACTGTAATCGTAAGTGTATATACGTTTTTCATTTAGTGAATTTCCACAAAAATAAAATTTTTAATATCCACCTAGTAAGTATTCCCTATTAATTTACATAAAATTTCTTATTTATGATGATATTTGCAGAATCTTATGACAAATTTAGCAAACGATTTAGGGACCCAAAAAATTAATAAATTATTAATAAAACAAGCCGTTCCGGCTACCATTGGAATTCTTGTAATGTCTTTAAACATGATTGTCGACACCATTTTTGTGGGACAATGGATTGGTGTTTTGGCCATTGCAGCAATTACAGTTATACTTCCAATAGCTTTCTTAATTTCCTCCATTGGAATGGGAATTGGAATTGGAGGTAGCTCGATTATATCAAGGGCTCTGGGGGCTAATAATACTGAAAAAGCATTTCTTACTTTTGGCAATCAAATTTCATTGACTGTAATTTTAGCGATACTATTTGTAACAATTGGGAATGTTTATAGTGTACCAATTCTAAATCTATTTGGAGCAAAAGGAGCTATTTTACCCATAGCTTCAGAATATTTTAATATTATCATTTATGGAGTTCCTTTTTTAGCTTTTGCAATGATGGGAAACCCTACAATAAGGGCTGAAGGAAAACCAAAGTTTGCAATGTATGCCATGATGGTTCCTGCTGTTTTAAATATTTTATTAGATATTTTATTTATTAAAATTTTTGATTGGGGTATGTGGGGTGCAGGTTTGGCAACCTCAATAGCTTATGCAAGTTGTGGTTTATACATCTTATATTTCTTTTTATCTTCTAAAAGTGAATTAAAGATTATTCCAAAAAACTTTAAATTAAATTTTAAAATTGTTCTTGAAATTTTTCAATTAGGAGGAGTATCTATTGTTAGACAAGGTGCAATAAGTATTTTAATGATTGTTTTGAATTTTTCACTTTTTAAATATGGTGGAGAAATAGCCATTGCTATTTTTGGCATCATCAATAGAGTTCTAATGTTTGCATATTCTCCAATTATAGGAATTAGTCAAGGTTTTTTACCCGTTGCCGGATTTAATATTGGAGCAAATAAAAATAAGAGAGTTCAACAAACAATTAAAAAATCTATTTGGTTTGGTACTATCATTGGAACTCTTGTATTTATTGGGATTTTTCTTTTTAGAGAAGAGCTTATCTGGATTTTTACAAACGATACAACTTTGCTGGACAAAACACCAAATGCTATGTTTATTGTCTTTTTAGCAACCCCTATCATTACAATGCAATTGATTGGATCTGCCTATTTTCAGGCGGCAGGAAAAGCACTTCCTGCATTATTTTTAACCCTTTTAAAACAGGGTATATTCTTAATACCCTTAGCATATTTACTACCTAAATATTATGGTATAGAGGGCGTTTGGTGGTCTTTCCCTATTTCAGATTTATTGTCAACAACAATTACTGTTTTGGTGTTAAAACGTGAAATTGATAAAAATCTTAGATAAGTTGTTCACCATTTAAATTTGTGGTTAAAATATCGCTGAATAAATTAAAAAAAGGGCGTAAATTTTCTAAGATATTACATAAACACCTTTCCGATACTATTTCTATTTATATTAATTGTTGCAATTTTTGTATTTCTATTTTCACATCCTTACACTGTAATTTTTTTTTCAATACAACAATCTGAGCAAAAATCTTGTTAAATTCTTTTTTAGTAAGTTTTTTAGATTCTTTCATTTAACTATGATTCAAAAAGGTTTCTAACGTAGTTATAAACATTTAAAACTTCTCCCTTCATTTCATCAGCTTTCTTTTTATTTTTTGAGTTTAAAATTAATTTAAATCTGATATTATCTTCATTTTGAATTAATATGATTTCAAAAAAACCATGTGGAAAATAAACTTTTAAACCAGAATGACTTGGATTATCCATTTGGTATAAATCAAATCTTCCCATTAATATATTTAAATACTTGAAGTAAATACTCATATTACTAAAACTTAAATAGTCCTCAAAAATAAAATATGGAGGTTTATGTATAAAAACATTATTATTCATTTTAATTATATCTCACTTTTCATCAATAAATCCATCTAACAAACGCTTCCATCGCGGCATATCTTGCCATACCCATATCATGATACAAATCAGATGTTTCTTTATTTCTTTCTTCTGCTCTCTGCCAAAATTCTCTTGCATCACCACCCTGGAAGACAACACCATCTTTTTGGGATTGGTGTTTAAAAATACCATACCTTTTTTCAATAACTTGATCAGGACTCATAGGAACTACCATTTCTATTTCGTCAGCATTCCATTCTTGCCAAGCTCCTCTATACAACCATACCCAGCAATCTTTCATGAATTTTTTAGATTTCAACTTTTTTACAGATTCAAAAATCACATCTAAACATACTTTATGGGTTCCGTGTGGATCTGCTAAATCTCCTGCTGCATAGATTTGGTGGGGCTTAACTTGTTCAATTAAATCCATAGTTAATTGAATGTCTTGTTCTCCAATAGGTTTTTTTTCGATCTTACCTGTCTCATAAAATGGTAATTCCATAAAATGAATCTGCTCTTCTTTTAATCCTACATATTGAGCGGTTGCTCTTGCCTCTCCTTTTCTTATCAATCCCTTGATAGATCTAATTTCCGTAGTATCGCTTTCACTATCTTTCTTATTATTTAAAAATTTGACAGCACCTTTATATATGTCTAATGCTTCGTCACTTCTAATTCCAAACTTATCATTATAATCACACACAAAATTGGCATACCGCAAAGCTTCACTATCCGTTACTGCTATATTACCAGAAGTTTGGTATGCTACATGAACTTCATGACCTTGTTCTTGTAAACGAATAAAGGTTCCTCCCATACTAATGATATCATCATCAGGATGAGGACTAAAAATCAATACTCTTTTTTTAGCAGGTTCGGCTCTCTCTGGTCTTTTACTGTCATCTGCATTTGGTTTTCCACCTGGCCAACCTGTAATGGTGTTTTGTAGATCTTTAAATATTTTGATATTCATATCATATGCTGGTCCTAAATCAGCTAATAATTCACTCAATCCATTCTCTATATAATCAGTATCTGTTAAAGTTAAAATAGGTTTTGAAACTTTTTGTGCCAATCCTAATACTGCTTTACGAATCATTTTATCATTCCATTCAATTTTCTCTACCAACCAAGGTGTTTTTACACGTGTTAGTTTTGAAGAAGCTTCTTTATCCAATATAAACGTCGCATTGTTGTGCTCCTGTAAAAATGAAGCTGGTACTTGATTGGTTACAGGCCCTTCAACTGATTGTTGAATAATATTTGATTTTCCTTCTCCCCAAGCAAATAAGATGACCCTTTTAGCTTCCATTATCTTTTTTACACCCAATGTAATTGCTGTACGTGGTGTATTGCTCAATCCTAGAAAATCAATACTCGCTGCTACTCTAGTAATATGGTCTAATGCTACTAGTCTTGTTTTTGAATTTTGCAATGATCCAGACTCGTTAAAACCTATATGACCATTTCTTCCAATTCCTAATATCTGAAGATCTATTCCTCCTAACGCTTTTATTTTAGCTTCGTAATTAGCACAATAATCTGCAATTTCTTCTTTTGATAACGTTCCGTCTGGAATATGATAGTTTTCTGGAAAGATATCAATTTGATCAAACAACAGTTCTTTCATAAACCGAACATAACTATTGATTGAATTTGGTTGCATTGGATAGTATTCATCCAAATTAAACGTAATTACATTTTTAAAACTTAAACCTTCTTCTTTGTGTAATCGTACTAATTCAGCATACAATCCTTTTGGTGAAGATCCTGTGGCCAACCCTAAAACACATGGTTGTTTTTGAACTTGCTTTGCTCTTATTAAATTTGCTATTTCTCTCGCAACTGCATATGAAGCCGAAATCGAATGGTCATAAATAACCGTTTCTATATTTTCAAATCGCTTTTCAAAGCCAGTAGCTTTATCTATATTGCTTTTTAACATTTTTCCTTATTTTTTTGTTTCTATGATTTCTTCTTTCCCAATTTGTGCCCTGATAATGCAAAATATAAGATAATAGTATAACAAGGAATTAATATCCAATAACTACTTGTTGAACTAGATGCTAAAGCACCTGCTTCATTTACTCCTTGTACTATTAATTCTTCCTTTCTAGAATCAACTAATCTTCCATACAATGGCGGAATAATTGCTCCTCCAGAAATGGCCATTATTAATAAGGCAGATGCTTTTTTTGTAAATTTTCCTAAACCATTTAATGTTAATGGCCAAACTGCTGGCCAAACTAATGCGTTTGCGATTCCTAATGCAGCTACAAATAATACCGATGTAAATCCAGTAGTTAACAAAATACATGCACTAAAAACTATTCCCAATGCGGCGCTAATTTTTAAAGCTGTTCCTTGATTTATATATTTTGGAATTAAGAAAACCCCTATAGCATAAGTAGCAACCATAGCCATTAAAGTTAGCGTAGTAAAGAATTTTGCTTTTTCGGCAGTAAAACCAAGAGAAATACCATAAGCTATAATTGTATCTCCGGCTATTACCTCCGCTCCTACATAAACAAATAATGTTAATACACCCAACCATAAATGTGGAAACTGAAAAATGTTTGTTTTAGTATTTTTTCCAGTACTATTCTCTTCAATTGGAGCCGCTTCAACATCTGGAAGTGGTGCTTTTCTAATTAATATACCTAAAACAAATAGCACAACTGCCATAACTAAATAAGGTGTAAACACACTATCTGCCATTGTATCTAATAATTGATTTTTTTCTTCTCTAGATACTGAACCTAATTTATTTTTTACCTCGTCAATTCCTGATAATAATAATGCCCCAAAAATTAAAGAACCAAGAGCTCCAGCTGTTTTATTTGCAATTCCCATAATTGCAATACGTTTTGCTCCACTTTCAATAGGTCCAAGAATTGTTATATAAGGATTGGCCGCCGTTTGTAGTATCGTCATACCCATACCTTGAATAAAAATGGCTAATAAAAAAACCCAATAAGTTCTGACTTCGGCCGCTGGTATAAAAATTAAAGCTCCAATACCCATAATAATTAGTCCTAAAGACATTCCTTTTCTGTATCCAATTTTATTCAAAATATATGAGGCTGGCAAAGCCATTACTACAAACGAAATGTAAGAGGCTGAGGCAACTAAATAAGATTGTGCATCAGTTAATTCGTTTATAGTTTTCATAAAAGGAATTAAGGCACCGTTTATCCAGGTTACAAATCCAAATATGAAAAATAAACCTGCAATTATTATAATCGCAATTAAAGTATTTGATTTTTTCACTATCATTAGTTAATGAGTTTAAATTTTATTTTAATATGATTTTTTCGACATGAATCTTTCTGTTTTGAAATATTTTAACAAAGTAAACTCCTGATATAAAGTCCAATGTGAGTGAATAATCACTTAGATCGTGAGTAAAATCTGTCTGTAAAATTTGACCTTGAATATTATAGACTTCAATTCTAGAATCAACATGCCTCTTCAGTTTTGTGGTTTTAATTTTTACATCTTTACCACGCATAACAGGGTTTGGAAATATATAAATCTGATTATCACTTTTGATTGAATTATTTGAAGACAGATTTTGTTTTGGCAAATAATGAGCTCCTAAATCTTCCCAACTAGAATTTACTGAATTGTTATAATTATTTAGTGACCAAATGTCTCCTGTATTAATATCTGCTATATACAAATCGTATCCACCATACCCGCCGCTTTTAGAACTTGAAATCACAGCGTAATCTAAACCAACAGGTGTGGCATCGGAAAAATTAGCATTTGATTGATTAAATGGTAAATAAATAGATGAATCAGAAGAATAATACTTTAAATATATTTGATCATTTAAATTACTAGAACTTACCCAACCAGTGTAAAAGAACGATTCATTATCTCTGGTAATTGGATAGTATTCTTGATAATTGGATTGAGCAACTAGGGCTTGACTATTAGCACCATCAGCATCCATAATATAAACATCGGATCCTGCACCGGCACCCGGCGCATATAAAACCTTGCTTCCATCTGAGGTGTAATATGGCATTGATTCCTCTACGCCGGGGGTATTTGTAAGAGTAGCAATAATATTTCCTTCAAGATCCATTGTTACAATATCTCCGTTCTTTTTAAAAACAATGGTTTTACCATCTGGAGAAAACTTTGGATCTTCTTCTCTGTCTGTACTAAATGGCCCTGTAAGATTTACAGGTTCTTCATCTCCAATGGTCCAAAGAAATATGTCCCAATCTTGAAGCCACCCGTCTTCATCTGCCATAAAAACAATCTTTGTTCCATCTGGTGAAAACATACCGTTTATTGCATGACTTACACTCCATCCTGAGCTAATATTTGTAACTGAATTATCGGATAAATCTAGAATAAACAATTCACCATCCCAATTATCGTAACTAGAATAGGAGTGGTACAAAATTTTTCCATTTAAAGCGGGAGCATTCTGTGCATATATATGTGTATTAAGCAATAATGCTATAATAGCTAGATAAATGTTTTTCATGTTTATTGTTATTGAACAATTAATTCATCTATGAATGTCCAACCTTTTTCAGTTGTTCTCTCGTTAGATGAGTTTTCAATGATAATTTTTATATAGTTGGCTTCTAATGAAGTACTCTTTTTATTCAAAGGCACTATTTTAATATCATTATTTAATGTTTCATCATTTACAAATGTTTCTAATAATGTATATTCTATATTGTTTGTGGATACTAAAAATTGAACTTTTTTAGGTAATAAAATCTGATTTTTTCTGTCCACCAAAAAACGAAGAGAAATTTCATTTAATTCCATCTCTTCACCAAGATCTAAAACAAATTCTACATCTTCGTCAAACCAACCTTGCCACTTTCTATCATCAAATGCAGTAGAACCAATTTGCTGGTCAACCAAACCATAATCTCCCCCTGAATTGTACTTCTCAGTATATTTGTTTGTATAACTCACCCTTTTTCCAAAGGCTTTATTGTGCGAAATTATAATGCTATCAGTAAGTAGTGTTCCAATGACGTTTTCATCTACAAATGTTAATGCTTTCACTATCGAGTTTTCTTTTATGGAAAGTGGTGAGGTATATTGTATGGAGTTTTTAGTAGGTGTAGATTGATCTGTTGTATAACGTATTTCCGTGCCTTTAAATTCGTTAAAAAGACTAAGTTCTAACTGCTTAATTTTTGAGTTGTATTGTATATCTGATCTTAATTTATACGAACTTTTAGAATAATTTACATCCATAAAATCGAATCGATTCATCATCAATTCAACTCTTTTTGAAAAACTCCCCCAATTTTTTTGTTTATTTTCTATCCAAACTGATTCTGACAAAGCTAAAAGTCTCGGAAAAATCATGTATTGTAAATGTTTATAATCGGTCATGTATTCTGTCCATACATTCGCTTGACCACCTAAAACATATTGATGAAAATCTTTGGGCAGATCATTAGGAATAGGGTTAAACTCATACACCTTACTCAATGGCAAATAACCTCCAATTGCCAATGGTTCTGTCTCTTTTGCCGACTGATAATAATCAAAATACACATAAGTGTTTGGGCTCATTATTACATTGTGCTTTTTTTCTGCTGCTTCAATTCCGCCTTTTACACCTCTCCAACTCATTACAACAGCATCATCTGCTAAACCTCCTTCTAATATTTCATCCCAGCCAATCATTATCTTGTTTTTTAATTGAAGATATTCAGCAAAATGTTTGATCATATAACTTTGTAACTCTTCTACATCTTCAAGAGCTTCCATTTTCATTTTTAATTGGCAATGCTTACAACTTTTCCAGTTTGTTTTTGTGGCTTCGTCACCTCCGATATGGATGTATTTTGACGGAAACAAATCAACTACTTCATCTAAAACATCTTGAATAAACGAATAAGTTGTTTCTTTTCCTGCGCAATAAATTTCAGTTATTGGCCAAACTCCACCAGAAGGAACCATGATTTGTTGTTCATTACATGACAAAAAAGGGTAAGCGGCAATTGCACTCATAACATGTGCAGGAATTTCAATTTCGGGAACAACAGTTATATATTTAGATTCTGCATACGTCACAACCTCTTTAATCTGTTCTTGCGTATAAAAACCTCCAAAATCAGCTTTTTCTTGCACGGTTGGTGTTTCTCTTTCGTTCCAATGTTTGTCTTCTTTATTAACTCTCCATGCTCCAACATCTGTTAACCTTGGATATTTTTTTATTTCAATTCTCCAACCTTGATCATCTACTAAATGCCAATGAAAGGTATTTAGTTTTAAAAACGACATTAAATTAATTAGTTCTTTTACTTCTTCAACAGTAAAAAAATGACGAGACACATCAAGCATCATTCCTCTCCATTCAAATGTTGGAGAATCCGTGATTTTAAGTTGAGTTATTTTAATTTCATTTTTATTAAAGGCACCTTTCTTCTCTATCTCATGAGGTAAAAGCTGACGAAGACTTTGCATACCGTAGAAGAACCCCGAATTTGAAGAAGCTTTTATTTGTATTTGTTTTTCGCCAATATGTAATTGATAGGCTTCATTTTTGATTTTATCATCCGTAATTAATTGAATATCAGGAGTATTTGAGTCATTAATACTAACTGTAGTAATCCAATTTGCCGAAGCATTAATTTTATCTGATAAAAATTTAGCAATTTTATGCTGCTCCTTATTTTCTACTCCAAAAACGGTATTTTTAGTTAGTTCAAAATAAGATTCTTTGATTTCAATTTTTTGAACTTGAGGTATAATTGATAACTCATTCGATTCACTGATTTCGGTTTTGCAAGAAATACAAAAAAGAATGAAAATAAATTTAAGTACAAGTATTAAGTTACGTTTTAAAATAATTTTCATTCTTTTTAAATTATTAAATGTTTTGAAGTGATTTAATTATTTAATTATCACTCTTTGGGTTGCAATTTTATCTACATTCGTAAATTTTATAAAATAAATTCCTGCCGATACTCTAGCTACATCCAATGTTCCAGAATTTTGATCAATATTTTTCGATACAATAACACGACCAGCAATATCAAATAATACTACCTCTCCATCAATAAAATCCTCTGTGCTTAAATTGAAGCTCACTTTATCATCAACAGCTGGGTTAGGAAATACTGTAATCGTACTGTTTAGAGCAACATCATCAAGCCCAAGAGCTGTTTCAGCTGTAAATGCGCTAGTCCAATTAAAAGAATCACTCGTTGGCCCACCTGTTGCATCATTATAATGAACTATCGCTTTCCAAAAATACTCTCCTGCTTCAGAGGGTGTAAAAGGAATCGTATACAAACGTTCTGTACCTGAATTAATTTTCTTAGTCTCATCCATTGTATAATGGAAATCTGTTTCTACTTGATCTTTAGAAATCCAAACTTCAATAGCAGTCCATATATCTTCTCCGGGAGCATTGTTCGTTACATTAAAATTTATTGTTGATTCTTCACCTTCGGTGAGTGTAATTAAATCTAAATTATCTCCTGAAAAAAAAGGATAGTTTTGAGAAACTTGAAAATCTGTTGCTCCAGAAACAGGAATGTTCGTACCCCAACCCCAACTATGTCT
>Ga0206126_10005145_pt1 | contig 12137 bp, 10 predicted proteins | sample Helgoland_Spring_5_FD_148621 | JGI IMG/M metagenome (GOLD analysis project Ga0206126, IMG submission 148621) | Pelagic subsurface seawater microbial communities from Kabeltonne, Helgoland, North Sea - Helgoland_Spring_Bloom_20160412_1 | ecosystem: Environmental > Aquatic > Marine > Epipelagic ...
TCCGACGCGGCACACTTGCCAGAAACTCGCTCAAAGCTCCCATCTAGAAACTCCCCACAAATCAAAGAAGCCTCTGAATCGCAGATCAAGCGCTATGCCGTAAGTGTGGGGGCAGCGCACCGCTTACATAGAAACACAAAAATGGGACTATTGCGAATTCAGATTACAGGGGCAGAATGCGCACTATCAAAAAAACATCTACCTAATTGATTTTATTGCAAGATTTGGTGCGGGCGGTGGGAGTCGAACCCACACGGGCATACGCCCAACAGATTTTAAGTCTGGTATGTCTACCATTCCATCACGCCCGCATCTGGCGTTGATCTTTAGTTTCTCAACCTCTGTCTGTGTCTGAAAACAGACTTATAATCGCAATGCAACCGTGGAGCAAAGAATTTTCAAAGCAATCGCAAGAATTTTCAGGGAGAATATGCTTTGCTTGCGCAAACAATATCAATGACATGGCAGCTATCTTGCACAGTGCACCAAGAAACCGCTCAGATATCTTCTCCCGGTGGTGCCAGGGGCCTGCCCTTTTCCATCAGAGCGCGTTCCGACAGCCAAGGATTATTCTCAAGTGCGGCTTTCAACTGCATCCGTGCCGTATCGATCCTGCCAAGTTGCAAAAGAGTAAGCGCCCGCCCCGATTGCGCCCCAACATGGTTGGGCGATAACGCAAGCGCGGTGTCCAAATCCACCAGAGCCGCAGCAAAATGACCTCGCAAAAAGTTGATGTATGCGCGTTGATTGTAGCCTTCGGCATAATTCGGACAATAGTCTGCCAATCGCGCAAAGCTGGCATAGGCGCCCGAGAAATCATGGCTCTGGCGCTGGCGCATCCCCCGATCTAGCACCGCCTGAGACGCCGCATCTGGTGCACGAGGCCAAAGCTGCCACATTTTGCCCGACACGGCACGCCCTGATCTTTCATCAGGTGCGGCGTTGGCCTGGTCCGCCAAAGCGGACAATTCGGCAGAGTAATCCTGTCCCGGCGGACAGGTATCAGCCCAAACAGGTGCTGCAATCAAGGCAAGGACGGCTGCTAATCTCATAGGTAGTAAGGTGTTCCCAAAAGAGCTTACGTCAAGGCATGCGTCAATCAATACCCGGCAACATCACTTCCTTTACCGCTTCCATCGAAACGGTATGTCGGCGCTACTGGCTAGATGAGATAGCCCGTGACACAGGCGGAGGTTATGAAATCGATAACGAACGGCTACACAATCTCTTGTAACCCCAGCGGTATCAGTATTTATATCCCCGGTTGAGGACTGTATTCAAATCGGGGCAGGTATCGGAATGGCTGATCAAATGACGCGTTTCCATCAGGAAATGGCTGATAGAGCGACGGTTGTGCGCAAAGGCAAAAGCAAAGGCCCTCTTGGCGCTGAGGTCGCCAACGCGCACAAAGTGGCCAAAGCGATGCTTGCGGAAGGCGACAACCTCCTGAACAGGGACGTGCTGTTAAAGTACATGCGTGCGTTCGGATTGGTCAACAATGGCTGGCCTGGGTTCAATCATCTACAAAGTTGGTGCAACAGTTCCAAAGTCGGTTTGCTGCAGATACCGACCGAATTTGCGGACTTTCTGATCTATTGCAGCAAATACCGGCCTAACACGATGCTGGAAATCGGGGGCTTTACGGGCGGCACAAGCTTTATTTCAGCGGCATTTTTTAAAGCACTCAATCCCGCATTTAAATTGACGGTTGTGGACCTTGGCGATTACGTTTTGCTGGAACAGCAAACACTTGATCTGCTGGACATTATCATCAAAGCCCCAATGACCTCTAGGGACTTGTACGGCCAAGAATTCGATATCGTTTTTATTGATGGCGACCATAGTTATGGTTGGAGCAAGCTAGATTACGTCAACGTCGGACGCTATGCGCGCAAAGTTTGCGGCATGCATGACATCACTGCCAGAGAATATTTGAAGGAACAAGGCGGCGTGTTTCGTTTCTGGCGTCAGTTGCGCCATTCGCTCGCTCATGAGCTTCCCATTTTGCAAATCGGACATGCAGCCCCTAATTCGGGCGATAACAAAGATGGCGATTGGATGGGCATCGGAATTTTGGACTTTGGATCACTTACGGACGAGGGCCGCAAAAAACTGATCAACGCTATTTAAATGCTCAAAGCGTCTATTCTGGCCAGATAGACTTTTGAATTGACTCTTGCTTTGCGGGTGGCTTGTAGTGGCTCAGATATAATCTGACAATTGGCCGTTTTCCGGCGGCATCTGTGAGGCAAAGCATAGTTCACGAACTTTTCCCGCCAGATTTTTTCCGTCAATCATAGTTTCGACGGGTGTTCTGCCGCAACACATTTTGCCCTGATGCGTGCGCTCGTAGTTGTAGTGATGCAGCCACCCATCCAGATCGGCCTGCAACGCGTCGATGCTGTCATATAGCTTCTTGCGGAACGCGACTTGGTAGAACTCCTGCAGGATCGTCTTATGGAACCGCTCGAAGATTCCGTTGGTCTGGGGCGACTTCACCTTGGTTTTCGTGTGGTCGACGTCGTTGATGGCCAAGAAGAGCTTAGGTAAAGGCAGTCAATCAATACCCGGCAACATCACTTCCTTTACCGCTTCCATCGCCACAAATGTCGACGTTGCTGCAACATGTGGCAGCGTCGAAATGACATCGCCCAGAAAAGCGCGATATTGCGCCATATCACTAGTACGCACCTTTAAAAGGTAGTCAAAATTCCCCGCTATCATGTGAGCTTGCTCGATTTGTGGCACTTGCAAAACAGCACTGTTGAACGCACGCAATGCCACTTCGCGTGTGTCAGTCAGGCGGACCTCGACAAACGCGACATGATCCAACCCCAATGTAATCGGATCTAAAAGTGCACGGTAGCCCATTATGACACCTGTGCTTTCCAGTCTCCGCAGCCGGGCCTGCGTCGGGGATTTAGACAGCCCTATCCGGCTAGCAAGGTCTGTAATGCTGATCCGCCCATCCTGCGCCAGGATCGAAAGAATCGACCGATCCAGCCTGTCTAGATTGAGCGGGTCATTTAACTGTTTTTCTAACAAATTTCTGACCATATTTTCCGTTACTATACACCTATTCAGATTAAATACCTTTAAAATTGCTGATATACAATGCTAAACGGAAAGGAAACCTTCTATGATGCATGTCGTATCCTCTGACATCTCCGGCCATATTGACGCCGGGATGTACACCGACCCCAAAGTTATGCTTTCAACGCTTGTCGCGACTGCAAATCTAAGCCCTGAGGCGCGCGTTCTTATCTCGACCGACGCAGCCCGCCTTGTCTCCGCCATCCGCACCAACGCCACACCCAGCCTGATGGACGTGTTTCTTGCTGAGTATGGCCTGTCCACTGATGAAGGCGTGTCGCTGATGTGCCTGGCCGAGGCACTGTTGCGTGTTCCGGATGGCGACACGATCAACGCCCTAATCGAAGACAAGATCGCGCCTTCGGACTGGGGCAAGCATCTGGGTCATTCGACGTCCAGCCTCGTCAATGCATCCACCTGGGCATTGATGCTCACCGGGCGTGTGCTTGATGATGACCAACCAGGTCCAATCAAACATCTGCGCGGTGCCATCAAACGACTGGGCGAACCCATAATTCGCACCGCGGTAAGCCGCGCAATGAAAGAAATGGGGCGACAATTTGTACTGGGCGAAACCATCGGCAGCGCCATGGACCGTGCCGCCGGGATGGAAGCAAAAGGGTACACCTATTCCTACGACATGTTGGGCGAGGCCGCGATCACAGAGGCCGATGCGCGACGCTATCACCTAAATTATACACGCGCGATCTTAGCAATTGCCAGCGCCTGTATTCACAACGATATCCGTGCAAATCCCGGCATCTCGATCAAATTGTCCGCGCTGCACCCCCGTTATGAACGCGCCCAAGAAAAGAGCGTTTTGCGCCTTTTGGTACCACGTCTGCGCGCGCTGGCGCTGCTGGCGAAATCAGCAGGAATGGGTTTGAATATAGATGCTGAAGAAGCCGACCGGCTGTCGCTTTCACTTCAGGTGATCGATGCAGTATTGGGCGACGAAGCTCTGTCAGGCTGGGACGGATTTGGCGTGGTGGTGCAGGCCTATGCACCCCGCGCGGGCAATGTAATTGACACGTTGCATGCTATGGCCAAAAGGTACGATCGGCGGATCATGATACGGCTGGTAAAGGGCGCTTATTGGGATACTGAAATCAAGCGCGCCCAAGTCGAAGGGGTGGCCGGTTTTCCGGTATTCACCCAAAAGGCGGCAACGGATGTGTCTTATATTGCCAACGCGCGCAAATTGCTGGACATGACCGACCGGATCTATCCCCAGTTCGCCACCCACAATGCCCATACTGTCGCCTCAATTTTGCACATGGCCGGAGACTCACCGTTTGAGTTTCAGCGCCTGCATGGCATGGGCGAGGCACTGCATGACATCGTATTGCGCGAAAATGGCAACCGCTGCCGTATTTACGCCCCTGTGGGTGCACACCATGATTTACTGGCCTATCTTGTTCGGCGTTTGCTGGAAAATGGTGCAAATTCAAGCTTTGTGAACCAGATCGTGGACAAAGACGTTCCGCCCGAGGTTGTCGCAACTGATCCATTCATCACGTTGACTGAAAAGACTCTGGTGTTGCCGCAGGGACCAGACTTGTATACGCCGGAACGGCGCAATTCAAGAGGTTTCGACCTTGCCCATGTGCCTACAGTGGCACGTATCGAAAAGATGCGCGGCAGGTACAGTAGGCATATGTGGAGTGCCGCGCCGCTCACCGTAACGCCTTGTGACGGGCCCCGGCACAGCGTGATCAACCCAGCCGACCCGTCCGACACGGTCGGAACCGTAACAACCGTCCTGCCCTGTGCTGTGGCAGGTGCCTTTGCAGACGCACGGGCTTGGGATGCCCCCGCACCGATACGCAAGGCTATCTTGTGTGCTGTCGCCGATCTCTACGAGGCACATTTTGGTCAGATTTTTGCCCTGCTTACCCGCGAAGCCGGCAAGACCCAGCGCGACGCTGTAGCAGAACTACGCGAAGCGGTTGATTTTCTGCGATACTACGCGGCACAGGTCGATGACAGCGCACCCGTAGGGACCTATGTCTGTATCTCGCCCTGGAACTTTCCGCTGGCCATCTTCACGGGTCAGATCAGTGCCGCGCTCGCCGCAGGCAACGCTGTGCTGGCAAAACCGGCCGAGCAAACAACGCTGATCGCACATTTTGCCGTCAACCTTATGCATCAGGCCGGTGTGCCCCATGCCGCACTACAATTACTGCCCGGCGACGGCACAATTGGCGCATCACTGACAGCTGACACACAGGTTGGCGGTGTGGCCTTTACCGGGTCGACCACCACCGCCCTGCGCATCCGCCAGTGCTTGGCGCAAAATGCAGCCCCCGGCACGCCGCTGATTGCCGAGACCGGTGGGTTAAACGCAATGGTTGTCGATAGCACCGCCCTGCCCGAACAAGCCGTACGCAGCATCGTCGAAAGCGCATTTCACTCGGCTGGCCAGCGTTGTTCTGCGCTGCGTTGCCTTTATCTCCAAGCGGATATCGCACCCCGCTTAACCAAGATGCTGACCGGCGCTATGGATGCTCTGGTAATGGGTAACCCATGGGATCTTGCCACCGACATGGGCCCCGTGATTGACCAAACCGCTCGGGCAGCGATCGATGATCATATTGCAGTGGCGCAGTCGGAAGGACGGCTAATGCACCAGTTAGATCGCCCGAAGCATGGCAATTTTGTCGCCCCGACTTTGATCCAGGTAGACAGCATTACCGACATCAAACAAGAGGTTTTTGGCCCAGTGCTCCACCTTGCTACATTCCGGGCGCAGGACCTCGACCAAGTGATCACCGACATCAACACCACCGGCTATGGCCTTACCTTTGGCCTGCACACGCGCATCGATGACCGGGTGCAACATGTGTCCGATCGGATCGACGCTGGCAACATTTACGTCAACCGCAATCAGATCGGTGCCATCGTTGGCAGCCAACCCTTTGGCGGGCTTGGTTTGTCAGGCACAGGCCCTAAGGCAGGCGGGCCAGACTACCTTACACGGATGCGTGCAAGCACCCCGGCACCTGCCACCGTAGCCGCCGGCTGGAACAAATCAGCCAAGCTGCCCGACGGTCCAACATCTTTGCAAAGAATGCAGGGGCGCGTCGCTCTGCCTGGCCCAACCGGCGAATCCAACATGCTCAGCCTACATCCCAAGTCTGCGCTTTTATGCGCAGGCCCAGGCACTGCGGCTGCAACCGCGCAGGCAAAAGCCGTTCGTGCTTTGGGCGGCCATGCCATTGAGGCCAAAGGCCACTTCGATCCGACGTCTCTTACAAACGGCCCTGCCTACGGCGGCGTGATATGGTGGGGCGACCACAAAACCGCTCGGCGACTAGAACAGGCCCTTGCAGACCGATCCGGCCCTATTATCGCGTTGATCACTGGCCAGCCTGACCGGGCCCATGTTTTGCGCGAACGTCACATCTGTGTAGACACCACCGCATCAGGCGGCAACGCCGCTCTGCTCAAGGCTACCAGCTCTAGCGATTGACGAAATACCTGAAACATCGCGAATTGTATAACACTTTGAAATATTTAGTTTTAGGGAGCGACAGGTAATATATTTTTTTGCATATGCTTAAAGTTCAACCCCAGCGACGATGCTGCACCACATACTTGTGGCGCAAGTGTAACACCAAACAAAGCGCATCAAACTTCCAAGCGCTTGACGTCGCGCCCAGGATCGCCCAGCGTAAAGTCATGTTTCCAATCCGCGACCACAACCCGTCGGGGCGCACGCCCTATGTCACATATTTGCTGATGGCAGCAAACATAGCGATCTTCCTTGGCTACGTCGGGCTTTTCGATGATCCCTATGGTTTGGACATGTTCTTTATGCAATTTGCCGCAATCCCAGCCCGTCTGGCCAGCGGTAACGGGGCGGGAACACTGCTGACATCAATGTTCCTGCACGCAGGCTGGATGCATCTGGCTGGCAACATGCTGTTCCTCTACATTTTTGGTGACAATGTAGAAGACGAGATGGGCCATCTGCCGTTCTTGGGCTTTTATCTTGGCGCGGGGGTGCTTGCTGGACTGGCACATGTGATCTCGGCCCCGTATTCAGTTGTGCCGATGGTCGGGGCCTCGGGAGCAATTGCAGGTGTCATGGGTAGTTACTTGCTGCTGTACCCAAAGGCACGGGTTGATATCCTGCTCATCCTCATCATCGTCTTTCGAATTTTCCCAATTCCAGCATGGATCGTGCTGTTGGTCTGGTTCGGAATGCAGTTCATCGGCGGCGTCGGAGCCGACCCTCAGGCAGGAGGCGTCGCCTATTGGGCACATGCCGGGGGCTTTGCCGCAGGGCTGCTTCTGACCATTCCGGTCTGGTTGAAACGGGGCGGTCCACGCTTTTGGAGGCACACACATGGACACCCGCCGCACCCCGAAGCCCGCTACACCCGCTCAAACATCCCGCGCGTGCGACGATAAAACCTGCCAGCGCAGTGTTAACTAGAGCGTTTGACGGAATACAGGTAGCAACGGGCATCACTTAACACGTTGAGACCTTTGATTTCCGGAAGGGTTCCAAGGGGGCGAGATTTTCGCATGACCATTAATGTGACCACCTTGTCCCAGATCAAGGACACCAGCGCTTGGTCAATTCACGGCTTGCATCAACCAATGCCACTTTTGGAAAAACCGCGGCCTTTAAATGTCACAAAAGCAGCTGTGCGACTCACGAAGGCACAACGCGCATCAAACGCGGTCAAAAATATCCTCTGGCCGCATTTCGCGGCCAGACCTTTGGATCATTACAAGGCGTGGGGCGGGCCTTAGGTTCGTATAATCTTGGCGAGCTGCGGGAACATTGGCGCGTTGGCACAGATGATCTCACCATCCTCAAGAATGTCATTTCCCGGTGTCAGTGGCTCTACCAAACCGCCAGCTTCCCGCACGATCAGCAGACCGGCAGCAATATCCCAGGAATTCAAACGACGCTCCCAATATCCATCGTAACGCCCTGCCGCCACATAGGCCAGATCGAGTGCCGCGGCACCAAACCGGCGTACGCCCGAACAGGTCGGCATCAGTCGTGCTAGCTCCTTCAGCGTTTCCGGCAAATCCGATCGACCACCGAAAGGCAAACCCGTTGAGAAAAGCCCCTCGATCATTCGACTTCGCCCCGACACCCGCAAGCGCGTGTCGTTCATGAATGCACCGCCGCCCTTTTCAGCAAAAAACATTTCGTCTTTGGCCGGGTCATAGACCACACCAGCCACCACCTGACCCTTATGCTCGAGCGCGACGGACACCGCCCAATGGGGCAATCCGTGCAGGAAATTCGTGGTGCCATCCAACGGATCAACAATCCAGCGCCGTGTAGGATCTTCGCCTGATTCCTCGCCACCCTCTTCCGCCAACCAGCCATACGTCGGACGGGTGCCGCGCAACTCTTCGCGCAGGATTGCCTCTGCGGCCAGGTCCGCTTTGGACACAAAATCCCCTGCGCCCTTCATTGACACCTGAAGGTTCTCAACTTCGCGGAAATCCTTGACCAGCGACCGCCCCGCCTTGCGGGCCGCTTTCATCATGATATTAAGATTTGCGCTGGCAGCCATGGGGTCGCTCCAAAAAGGGGGATGAGGGATGGAAAACGCGATATACGCTGACCCGCCGAGCTTGCCAAGAGCGCTTAGACAGAAGCGTTCGCGCATACAATCACTGTATCGATAAAAGGAAAGCGAAAGGTTTTGCGTCGCGCGCAGTCTCGTAGCCCTATCCTTCTTTAACATCTAACTCCAGAACACGAGTCACCTTTCAAACCCTCTCAAACGACCCAAAATCCTTGCGTGGATATACGCCAGAACTGCCCAATTTGAATGCCCTTAGCCATCAACCACAAATTCTGTGTGCAAATTGTCGCTCTTCATGCGACCAGTCAATCAGGGATAAACTTTCAAACAGACAACATTGACCTTGGCCAACACCCGAAATGTATGATTGTGTGCGATATTTAAGGGGACTAATTCACCTAATACCGTTTCAGCGCCCCAATTTCGGGTCGCACCAAAATTGACCGGAGATCGCCATGACCGAAAATATGCGCCACATCACACTCGCCAGTCGCCCTACCGGCGCACCGACACTCGAAAATTTCCGTCTCGAAACCACCGATGTTCCGACGCCAGACCAAGGCGAAGTGCTGGTTCGCGTGCATTACATGTCGCTCGATCCCTACATGCGCGGCCGCATGGATGATGCCAAATCCTACGCCGCACCCGTCCCCATCGGCGGCACGATGGAAGGTGGCGGCGTCGGCGAGGTGCTCAGCTCAAACGCCGAAGGGTTTGCACCTGGCGATTTTGTCTTTGGAATGTTTGGCTGGTCCACCCACGCCGTGCAACCGGGCGCTATGTTGCGCAAGATCGACACGGCGCTTGTCCCTCTCACGTCCGCACTTGGTGTGCTGGGCATGCCTGGCTTCACTGGTTGGCACGGCCTGATGGAATACGGACGCCCGGTTGCTGGTGAAACTCTCGTGGTTGCAGCCTGTACCGGCCCGGTGGGGTCCATGGTCGGCCAATTGGCCAAATCGCTTGGCCTGCGCACAGTGGGCATCGCGGGTGGGGCCGACAAATGCGCCCTCGCCGTCGATACATTCGGATTTGATGTCTGCATCGACCATCGCACTCACGAAGATGCCCGCAGCCTCCGCACAGCACTGAAAAAAGCTGCACCCGACGGAATCGACATCTACTTCGAAAACGTGGCCGGCAAAGTGCTCGAAGCCGTAATGCCGCTAATGAACCCACACGGTCGTATCCCTGTCTGTGGCATGATCTCATGGTACAATGCAGGCGCGTTGGGGGCCGGTGCCGACACCCCCATGTCCGCCGCTGCACTCTGGCGGCCAATTTTGGTCAAATTCATCAGCGTCCAAGGCTTTATCATCTCAAACCACTGGAACAGGCTGCCAGCCTTCCTCGCCGAAGTCGCGCCGAAGGTGGCTGGCGGCGACATCAAGGTTGTCGAAGACATCGCCGAAGGGCTCGAAAGCGCACCAGAGGCCTTCATAGGGCTGCTGCAAGGCAAAAACCGCGGCAAACAAATCGTAAAATTGATTTGACGCGTCCAAGGGTCGGCGGGTGGGCGAATTTCGCGAACGCGAAACAGAGCCGCCGGTCGACTTTATGCTGCCTGCAACTTGCGCGCCTCCGACCGGGCCAGCGCAATTAGCTTTTCCACATATGGCTTGCCTCGGTCCTCGGACCGGACGGCAGCATATAGCCGTCGGCTCATGCCTGTCTTGGTCAAAGGTCGCGTAACATAATCGCTAGAGTACTTCACCTCACGCACCACCCAGTCGGGCAATACAGACACTCCACGGTTTGAGGCGACCAAAAGCAAGATTACAGCCGTCAACTCGGCCTGACGCACTGCCAAAGGCTCTACTCCTGCCGGGATCAACAATTGGCTGAACACATCCAGCCTGCTGCGCTCAACCGGATAGGTAATAAGCGTTTGATCGGCAAAATCTTCCGCTTCTATATACGCTTTTTGAGCCAAGGGATGCGTACGCCCAGCCACAAAAACTGGCGCATAATCAAAGAGCTCTATGAATTCTATGCCTTGCAGATCCTCAGGATCAGAGGAGACAACCAAATCCACCTCCTCCTTAATCAGCGCCGGCAAAGCATCAAAAGCGAGGCCAGGACGAATGTCTACATCTACATCGGGCCAGGTCTTGCGGAACGATTCCAACACCGGAAATAACCATTCGAAACAGGCATGACACTCAATCGCGATATGCATCCGGCCCGTTGATCCGTCGCGCAACGCAGTGAATTCGGCTTGCATCGCCTCTATCTGCGGCAATATCTGTTCGGCCAACCGTAACAACCGCATTCCAGCCGCCGACAGTTTTAATGGCTTTGACCGGCGCACAAACAGCTCAACCCCCGCCTGCTCTTCCAAGCCTTTAACCTGATGGCTAAGCGCCGACTGGGTAATGTGTAACTGCAAAGCAGCACGCGCCAATCCCCCCTCTTCATGGATGGCCCGAATGGTACGCAGATGACGGAATTCGATATGCATATGAAACTCATGTTCATGTTGAAAGTTATGAAATTGCTTCATCATAACCAATGAGGCATACACGGCACAACCACAAAGGAGCTGTCATGACTGCCCTGTCATTCGAAACCTTTCCGCCAAAATCACTGGACGCTTCGTTTCATCTTTGGGATACGGTGCACGCCCTGGCCCCGCTGAATCCACGTTTCATTTCCGTCACATACGGCGCCGGAGGATCGACTCAGTCTCTCACTCAAGAAGCAGCGCAAACCCTGCGCAAAAGCTCAGGGCTACCAGTGGCCGCGCACCTGACATGCACCGGTCAAACCCGAGCCGAGGTGCTGCGGACTGCGTCACGCTTTGCGGCCTCTGGCATTGACCATATTGTCGCTCTGCGCGGGGATGCCCCGAACGGTGATGCATTTGAGCCCCACCCCGATGGTTATGCCAACAGTGTTGAGCTGATCGCCGCGCTGGCTCAGATGGGCACATTCAACATCTGCGTGGGTGCCTATCCCGACAGCCACCCCGATGCTGCATCCATGTCCCAGAATATCGATTGGCTCAAAGCCAAGATTGATGCCGGCGCCAGCGAGGCGCTTACTCAGTTCTTCTTTGAAGCAGACAGCTTTTTACGGTTCCGAGATGCCTGTGCCGACGCAGGGATCAAGGCGCGCATTACGCCCGGGATTCTGCCAGTCACCAACTGGAAGCGGGCAAAATCTTTTGCTGAACGGTGCGGAACGCCCGTGCCGGTTACCATAGCAACCGCCTTTGACCGCGCAAACCGCGAGGACCGCGCTGACTTATTTGCACTGACCCATTGCGCAGATCTATGCGATACGCTGATCACCGAAGGCGTCGATGCACTACATTTTTATACCTTGAACCGTCCCGACCTCACGGTTCAGGTGTGCCGGGCGCTTGGCATGATGCCAGCGGCAACAGCACTGAACGTAGCGTAAGAAATTTTAGCGCGGCAAAGCGGCTGGTCCAATTGCTCCGGTCGCTCTAAGTTTTGGCATGTTGTAATCGGAGCGTGC
>Ga0206126_10005146_pt1 | contig 12135 bp, 11 predicted proteins | sample Helgoland_Spring_5_FD_148621 | JGI IMG/M metagenome (GOLD analysis project Ga0206126, IMG submission 148621) | Pelagic subsurface seawater microbial communities from Kabeltonne, Helgoland, North Sea - Helgoland_Spring_Bloom_20160412_1 | ecosystem: Environmental > Aquatic > Marine > Epipelagic ...
AAAAATGCGACCAATAGTAAGCACAAATGACATAAATCTACCGATGGCGAACTGTAACGTTGAGGTTTTATTGTAATATCTGGAATACCGTGGTCGATTAAAAAGTATCGTCTTTTTTGACAGACAATATATACGATTTTATCCAATGTTATATGACCATGTACGTAATGCACGTCACACTGTATCAAATATGATAATAATCTGGCCAATTGAGCCAAACATTCGCGCACAATGTTTATTTTGGAATCCACAGACGCACCATATAATAGACCTGACAAAGTACCGTCTATTTTCGTGGATTTTGCGTCGTTTGATTGGTGGCCATAATAATAGTCGTTAATGGGTGTGATGGCGTTGGTTGATATAAATGGAAATCCTATTGGAAATCCTATTGGAAATCCTGTCAAAAATTCCATTGAAAGGTCTGGTGGAAATTCCATTGAAAGGTCTAGTGGAAACTTCATCGGCGGTTTATTTCGTCGTTCGAATAAATTAAATCGCATAAGAGGGTCTTGCTGACAAGTTACAGTTAAAAGAGCTAAATCACGAATGGACGAATTTGTGCATTTTCTAGAAGTTATATCTGTCACGCGTTGTCGTTGAGAAATGGTCAACATTTTAATTAAAAATAACGACTATTTATATATAATATTACACGATATAAATGCTTCGTTTCATTATTCTGGCCGCCGCAGTATACTCGGTGGAGGGGTCGTGTCCGGATAGGAAATCGACAATGGCCTGTTTTTATAAAGTCGCTGATAAAAATCGTGATGGAGTTATAACACGCCATGAATTATCCAAGTCCGTTTTTCATGCTCTTGCATGGTATGAAAAAATACCTTTTCAAGTATTTGGTGGTATAGATAAAATAATAAAAGATTGTGATGTAAATGGAGATGGAAAATTAACACTAAAAGAATCTTTAACTTCAAAAACATGCATGGATTCTTGTTTTAAACGTCGCCACACTAGAGATAAATTTAATTGTTAATACAAAGGTCTGAAAATCCTAATGCGTTAGAAAAAAGTTGCCGAAAAAATTTCCAAAAATCCTAACGCGTTAGAAGTCTAAACCGTTAGAGGTCTAACGCGTTAGAAAAAAGTTGCTGAAAAATTTTCCAAAAATCCTAACGCGTTAGACTTCTAAACCGTTAGAGGTCTAAACCGTTAGGATGTCTAACGCGTTAGAAAAAAAAGTTGCTGAAAAATTTTCCAAAAATCCTAACGGTTTAGAAGTCTAACGGTTTAGAAGTCTAACGCGTTAGAAAAAAGTTGCTGAAAAATTTTCCAAAAATCCTTTTTTTTAAAATAGAAACTATTTCATTGTCTAATTTTTATAATAAAATGGAAGGATTTGTTTTTTGTATTGCTGGTCGTTTTGGGAGTACGCGTTCTCAATTGGCTAATACATTGCGCCAAGCTGGTGCGTCAGGCATTAAGAAAACTGTCACCAGAACGACGACACATTTGCTTGTCCCAGACCTAACATGCGTGGACGAAACAAATTCCAAGGTGCAAAAGGCGCGTGAATTGGGAACTATGATTGTTGATGAAAAATGGATTCAGCAGCAGCCGGTCGTAATTAGACCGGTGGCAATGCCCGCTGGCGTGTTATTGGCCAAGAATTACAAGCAACAAGACGTGAATGGGTGGTGGGTGTCTGAAAAACTGGATGGAATCCGTGCTATCTTTTCCGATGGAAAATTGTGGTCACGCTCTGGGAATGAAATATATGCTCCTGACGAATTTTTAGCAGAATTTCCCGCAGACGTAGTCCTCGACGGTGAACTGTTTGGTGGTCGAGGACAATTTAATAAGACGTCTGGTATTGTGCGCACAAAGAAGGGCACGTATGAACAATGGCGCGCGCTGGATTTTTGTGTGTTTGACGCACCCATGTTAAAAGAACCGTTTGAACAACGAATGGTCCATCTCTCCAAACTTATTACGACTAACCAACATCTGAAATTGTGTAAACAATCGAAGGTTGATGCCGCTTCACTACAAGGATTGTTGAGTGAAGTTGTTTCTGAGGGAGGGGAGGGCTTAATGTTGCGAAAACCTGGTTCTATGTATGAGTTTAAGCGGTCTTCAACATTACTAAAAATGAAAGTGATGCATGACGCGGAATGTGTGGTGATAGGATACGAGGATGGTCTTGGTAAATATAAAGGTCTTTGTGGAGCACTTGTTTGTGAATATCGTGGTAAAATGTTTAAAGTTGGTAGTGGTTTAACAGATTCCGATAGGAAAAACCCACCCAAAATGGGTTCAACCATAACATTTGGATATTTTGAAATGAGTCCAAACTGCATTCCAAGACATCCCACATTTAAACGTAAATTTGAAGGTCGTATATAAATATTAACTGTTTATTTTTAAAATACAATTATTTCTAAATAATGTTCTTAATTGCTTTACTTTAGTATTTTTTGCGTCAATGTGAGAGCAAGTTTTTTGGTTGACGTTACTCACTGCTATGTCGTAAATTTTTTTAATTTTATGGCAATTGTCACGGCTCAAGGATGTGGCATAGTCGAAAAATTGAAATGTGTTTTGGATGTTGGATGGCATATATTCATATTTGCGACATTTGTTATTATTACAATAACCATTTTCACAATCAATGTTGTGCCAACATTTTTTAGGAACGCATTTGCACCAATCTCCATTGGTCTCGGGGTCCCAATTCCAGAGACATTGGACAGATGTATATTTGTAATATTTGTCGTCACAATCTGAATTTAGCCAACATTCGTTCCAACTAGGATTTTTTACGTGATTACAAATTGAATCTGCGACATCTGCGACTTCTGGAATAGGTAATTCATATTCTTCTATGTCTGGTTCAATGTCGGCTTGATTCCAGATGATTTCAAGCTCTGTGTCTTGTTCTTTGAACATACTCGTAGTATCACTGAAAATTTCCACGGTTCCTGATTGCATTATTATAGGTGTATCAATCTCTCTATTGACTATGTTCATTGGATTAAATGTGGAAGCGCCGATGAAACTAGAAACCGTAATATTTAATCGTGACGTTGATTTGTCGTACATTAATTCTATTCGAGAATTACCATGGTTTTTCATATGGTCCCGTAAATGAAAAAGTCGAATGGGACCATGTGTATGGTAATTTTTGTATTCGGAACATTTGACCGAAAATTCAAGTACTTCGTCCACAGTCTGAAAAACCATGTAACCACATTCATCATCACCCACTTTTCCAATTCTGACGATTTCATGTATGACTTGAGCGTCGCTTTCTGCTTCCAACTCGTCGATTTCATCACGAGTCTTCTTTATATAAAAATCTTCCGCATATAATTCAAGTTTAATTGTTAGCTTTGTTTCAACCTTGTTATTTGAATCATTTTCGTCATTCCACCAACCAGTTTCGCCCACCTTTATTTTACAATTGTAGCGACAATCGGTATGATTCGCTCTGAGATGTGTAAAGCAATGCGAAGATTTGTTCATTGAAAATTTCCCGGGGTCACATTGCGAGCATAGGTCAGCTCCATCTACACGGTTGGTTTTGGAACCTGCATTACATATTTTGCACTCTCTTTTGTCCTGTTCGTCTTGATATTTCCCACGAGCACATGGTTCGCACACATTGGAATTATTAAACGTGCCAACGCCACATATCTTTTCAAAACGCCCATTTTTGACCATAAAAGTGGTAGAATCATATTTAGGTACACCTTGTATATTTTCCGACGTAATTGCATCAAAATGTACGTTAGAAAAATCGGCATCAGTCACCACAAGAGAATCCAATGTGGCTCCCGTGATTCTGGCGTTTTTGAAATTCGCCCCTGTGAAGTTAATGTTTTCCCATTCGATATTTTCAAATTGCTTGCCTGACAAATCTATTCCGGGCCCTAGTAAATATAGTTGACCGTCATAAGTCCAATTCTTAAAGTCTGACGTATCAGGTTGTCCATCTTTTACAGTCGTGACTATTGTATTTTCAAAAACGACATTGTTAAATTGACATCCTTTCATATCAACGAGTTGCAAATCGCAATTTTGGAAGGTGACGTCTTTCAAATTTCCATTTCTAAAGTGTGTCCCATCTTTGACAGTAATACCTGAAAATGTAACACCTTCTATCGTAGTTCCTAAATTCACAGCCACCAAATCGTCAGAAATAACGGCACCTTTCGAATATAAATGACCATTTTTAATAAATCCACTTGCAACACCAAACGTTGTCGCAGAGAGTCTGCGACCGACCGATGTAGAGCGCTTGTAGAGTCCATCGGTTGTGACATTGGTCAACAATAAATTTTCAAAAATAGCATCGGTTATATCAACATTACTTAGTTTAACATTTGTGAAAACAACACCTCTAAAATCGATAGAGCTCAAATCTTCATCCTTAAACGTTCTATCTGATACAACAGCCCCTGGTCCAATGACAACGCCGTCTATATTACGATAACCCGGTGGTAAATGATATCCCTGTTCCAAATTTTCAAATTGTAACCCAGTCAAATCACAATTGCTTAAATCCATTGGACAATTTCGCGATACACCGGGTCCAATAATATGGGAGTGTGTTCCTCGTTGACATAATTTATGTGTTGTAGGCAATAATGGACGTGTCGTATTGTTAAAATTTCCCTGTATACATGTGTTTTTAAAGGTTGATTGACTCAAGTCCAATTGAACACTTGGCGCTTTTAGGAAGAAGTTTAAGTTTTCCAAATTGTCTGGGCTAATTATTCGACTATAAGTGGCTTCGAGTTCGCAAAAATAGTTACTAGGCAATATCGTATCATCGTCACACGTAGCTCCTTGAAGAATAGCACCGGTTAGGGTAGCGTCGGTTAAATCGACATTTTCAAATCTGGCGTTGGTTAAATCGGCATTTTCAAAGTCGGCCTTCGTTAAATCAGCCAGACGAAAATCAGCGGCCCTTAATGTCGAACCTGCAAAAGTAGCATTGTTTAAATTGGCTCCAATAAATGAAACGCCAGGAAAACCATGCAGTATTCTTTTTTTAGTACTTATTCTTTTGGCAGGAGAATAATACATCTCTGCGACCGCCAGGACGTACTTTTGTACTTGTTTTACGGTTTTAGATTCTAAATACGTCTCTGCGGTAGACGTTATCGTTAATTCTTGTGTGTCTGCGTATGTTTTAAATGTTTTTAAGGCAGGGTCACCGACATTCGTGGACGCAAATGCACTCCATGCAGCGTCTTTATTTATGTTCTGCGTGGTTGCCTCTGGCAAAAATTTCTCAACAATTGAGTTGGTCAGTGCAAATTCTTCGCTCAATTGTTCCATTACGATTGAGCGTAGAATATCGCTGTTTGCCAAGACTTCGACAATATTTCTACCTGTAAATTTTGGAACTTCCATGATTAATTCGTGAAGTTCGTCGTCGTTAGTAGGTAGTTCAAAATAACTATCCATGATTTCAGCAAAATGGAGTGCAAATTTTGTGATGCCTTTTTGTATTGTAGTCAAAAAAATATTGTTCTCAAAATTTTGGTGAGATAGTTGCATGTTATTAGCCTTTTTTCTCCCAAAATTCAAGATACTATTTGCTACACCATTTTGGATTTGAGTTGTTCTAATGGCCAATGTACCATCGTTCTCATATCCTCCAGATGTTGCTTCACATGTGTGTGCCTGCAAGGCGGACGCCTGTTTTGTGGTAGGAACTTGAATTTTGTTTTTATTGTAAAAAATTTTATAATCGGTCCGTGTCCATTTGCCGGTTTCACATTTTTGACATTCTGACGTTTTATTAACAAATATGTGTCCCGGTTTACAAATATAACAATATGTCTCTGAAGGACGATTCTGCCAGGTGTTTGCAGGACACGCTTGACAATTATCCGCACTGTTCACAAATTCGCCAGGAGAACATCCCGATACATGACCAAGTAAAAACAAGAATATAATCAGCAACATTTTAAACAAATGGTATATACTTTTATAGTTGTTTATCCTAAATTATAATATTCACCGATTAATCAAAAAATGATATAAAAGTGTTTTCAATTTCAGCAAATGTTTTTTGTGCGTCAACAGACAAATCAGTGTGGTTTACATGCTATTCAAAATTTATTCAAATCTGCGGCTGTTTCTAAAGCTGACATACACAATTCCTGCCAAACAATTCATGAAAAAACCGGCGATAGTATTTTGAATCACGAATCACTCGGTGGTGATTGGTCAGTTGAGGCGGTCGTCGAAACAGTCAGACAACGTGGATATAAAGTCAAACGCGCGGTTAAATCAATCGACCAAAGACAGTGGTCTGGAGATGACATTGATAACCTAATGAAAAAGCCCTCCTTCCGCGGTTTTATTATTCATCAACCAGTGAACCGACATTTTACTTGTATACGACCGGAAGTAGTCGATGGCGAGAAACAGTTATTCTACGTTGACTCTCAATCTTCTGGTCCCATACGCATTTCACCGCGATTGGCATCAAGGCGTTGTTTAGCATCCGCCTATGCTTGGGAACCATTTTTAGTGGAGGGTGACGAAATGGAATATGTTGCCCCGGTTGAAACACCCGTTTCCACGTACAGTGACATAGCAGAATCTAAAAACCCCGACAAATTCAAACCTTCTGCGGAATTTCTGCGTGAATGGGATAATCTTTCGAAAACAAACAATACAGAAACAACATAATTACAAATATTATCAGTCCGTTGTACTTTTCCTTATTCGTTTCGTCGATTTCCATTCGACACATGGGACAAGTGGGGTATTTATTTCCAAGAACGTCACAACGTTCTTTCCACTTTTCCCAACAAAAAGTACATAAAATATGATTACATTCTAGAGTAGTAATTTTACGTCTTCTCTTATAACAAATAGAACATTCCATATTTTTATATTAACAACACTTAAATACACGAATCATGGTAAATGTCTTTCCAGACGGGTACATTTGCAACTCCCCACGAACGACGCTTGAGCAAATCTACTTTTGAATACATTACTTCAAAAGGAATGTTTTTTAAACGGAAATTTTCAAACACTTCCAAACACAAGTTCCAATAACTAGGATTAAATGGAATTCTCCACATTCGCGTCATTTTAGGTGTCCACGCCACAAATAACGTTTCTTTACATTTTTGACCCACCATCTCTTGATGAATTTGTGTCATGTAATACTGTTTGGGAAATTTCCAATCCTTTTGCAAGTACTGTTTCATTTCTTCCGGTGATTTTTCTTGACCATTTTTGCTATATCTGCCCGGACATTTGATTTCAATGTTCAGATGTTCTTTGTGTTGGCCATTTTCATCCAAAATGACTAGCGCACCGTCCGGCGAAACGGCATAAACATCGTTAATTAATATCTGCGGACATTCGAAAAAACGAGCTCCTGGCAATGATTCGACAATAACGTCGACCGCTGTATCTTCGTGTTTGCTCCCCCATGCCATACGATTTTTGGCCAGTTGGTCAAAATGTTGGGGTGTGTCATCAAACCATTTGGCTAAAATTTTATCCCAGTCGCTTTCTTGTTTAAAATCGAAAAAGAGGTCCCCGCCTTTCGAACCCGTAATGCGCCCGACACGACCGGCGAGCCATTCCGCACTACCTTGCTCCGGCATAGACAATCCTTGGTCAGATAAAGAAAATATTTTTTTCAAACTTATGTTAGACATTCTATTTTAATTTAATATATGTATAAATAGTGTATGTAAAATGGACCCATCTTATTCTCTACATGCTCGGATAATTCAACCATGCAAAAAAAAACCCGGCCGACGTCGCAAACGTAAATTTATTGTCATGACACCACAATACAGTTCGTTAAAATATAAATGTTATCAATGCGATGCAGACGTGTATTTTTTACCGGGACACGAGTTGGTATGTTCAAATTGTGCATCACGAATTGTTACAAAAGTGCGGGACCAGCCCCAAAAACGAATTGTCTCAGCTCGATGATTTGTTTATTTTTTTGGTTATATTTTCAAAAGCTGTTTGACCGAATTGTCTCAGCTCGATGATTTGTTTATTTTGTTGGTTATATTTTCGAAAGCTGTTTGACCGATAGATACTAAAGTTTGGATTTCATCCATTGTAGGAAATTTTACTCTCTCGGATTCTTTCGTTGGAGGAGGAAGAAGACGAGCCGCAGTCCAACCCGTTACAACACCTGCTAAAAATCTAAACATTCTGCAACGACATCTTTTATTTATATACTACATTTGGTCTGATAACCACTCTACCCCTATTTTTGCGCGATTATTACGAGTTGCTGAACATTCCACAATCTTCCACGGCAACCAATTTACGGAAGACAATCCCAACTGTTCTATCAGTGCTTCTTTTCGCAAGGCGTTTGGTAAATCTTGTTTGTTGGCCAATATCAAAAACGGTTTCAAGGACAACTCCTTGTGAGACATTAATGCATGCAATTCAGTTTTCGCCATGTCCACCCGGTCAATGTCATTTGAATCAACAACAAATATCACCGCATCCGATTGCCCAAAATAATGCGGCCACAAGTTTCTAAGTTTCGTTTGACCACCCAAGTCCCACATCTTTATGGTTAACTTACCCACTTCAATTTCCTCCAAATTAAATCCGATTGTTGGAATCGTATAAGAAATTTGTTCACCAAGTTTCAACGAATACAAAATGGCCGTTTTACCAGCGTTATCTAATCCCAATAAGAGTATTGACGACTCTCGATGAAACGACTGCCATAGCGTATCCAAATGACTAAAAATTATACCCATTATTCAAACGAACATCACTATAAATACTTGAACCCACCAGATGTAAAAGGTGTTTTGTCATTTTTGCCCTATGAAAACACAGTATATAAGAGTCTTTTTAATCAATATCAAAAATGGCAGGAAGATATGAAGATTCATCAAACAATAATGGCGTAGGAACAGCTTCCGCAAACCACGCACTGCAACCGTTCTTTGGTTCCGTAGAACCTCAGTACCAAAAAATGTTGGCCGAAGATAAATTCGCCCACGAGACATACAATCTCCCAAAAGCTTACGAAGGCAAAAACAAACACCTCGAGTCCGTCCTGGACTACCTCATCACAGAGGAAGATGCTTGGTACACCAGAGACGTCCTCCCATGGGTCTTGACCGATGACCTCTCAGTCAAGTGGGACATTTTTCGCTTCAATAAGACTCTCATGGACCTTGAACCACACCAGGGTGTCCCAAGGTACGTGACAGCCGAAAGAGAGTCTCGTTCTGACCGTTTGGTGCGCAGAGGACTCGCATTCATCATCGAACACGGTTTTTACAAAACTGACCAGGGTCGTCAGCATTATTTGATGAACTTGCGCCAAATCGTCGATTCCGTGAACGAAACCGCCTACCACGGCGTCATTCACGCTCTCCTCGCAAGCAAGAACCACTACAAAGAGTGGGAACGTCAACACGGTTCCACCGTCACTCGTGTCGGTCAGCTCTTGCGTCAACAGCGTCGCCGTTGGGCCGTTGTCCAGAAGCAAGAACGCGGACTCTACTTGTTGGATGCCGAACTCAAGGACCAAATGAAGTACGAGGGTGTCACACCCAATGTCTGGATTTTACCCAGCAAAATGTCCATCTATGTTACTATGGTGCCCTCCGCTGAAGTTGAATTCTACCGCAAGGGCTCTGGCGCCGCTGCCAACCTTGAAAAGGGTCCGGACAACCTCTTGACCTTCCGTGGCTCCAAGGTGTTCGAAACTCGTCCTTTCGACATCGATTTTATTGGCGAACCACGAGATATGCTCGTGCGACAGCGCCAAATTGGTGAGTACTTTATTTTCCCTGCTTCGGGCGCTGAACGCGACATCTACATCTACTCGATGGATTCGGACAGCTTTGAACGCATCTCATACGCGAACGCGGCAGAAGCCGCACAAGCCAATTTTAGAGAGGCCTTTCCAAACACGACATTGAAGGATGCGGGGACAGTTCTCTTGCTCAGACCTTTCCAAACATACAACATGGCTTCGGGTGTGCTCATGAAAGGCGGTCTCGACACCGGCTTTACCGCACACGGTCACCACGACTTTATGATGACAGACGACGTCATTCACAAAGTCCATATTGGCCACTACACTTTCTACCACAAATCTGTGATTAAACAGACCAAGAACGTCATTTTGGCAGAGGATATCTTTGCACACTCTTACATTTCGGGTGAGGGAACAGGTATCTTCCCGGCTGGAGAATTCAAGAATCAACTTTCACAGGATGGATTCGATTACGACATCATTCCAATTTGGCTCCAAGCCGACGAAACTGGGGGTATTACGGTCCAAAATCCTTTGGATATTACTGGTACCTTTAATTCGCAGACATTGGACGTCAACAATACTACATTGAACGACAACAAACCCCATTATCCCGGTGCTCGCGAATACGCAAATAAACTTGGATTTAATCAAATCCAAAACTACGGCGAAGAGGAGCAATTCTTGTCACCAATGCGCCATCTCAACACGGTGTGTTTCCAAGGACATCAACTCTCTTACGACGACAACAGCAAATCTTTCTCAAAGGTTACTGTCAACACTGGACACTGGGGTCCTAATGTATATCCAGGTTGTAGAGCCGTTCGCAACGGTGAAAATGCCTTCTTAAAGGACATGGAGTACGAAAAACTCGCTGTAGGCGGAGCACGTAATTAACTTATATTTAACTTTAATTAAAATCAATGTTTCTATATTTATAAAATCAATGTTTCCTGCAAATAGTTTTTTTTACGTGTTGTACGAAATGAGCTATTCGAACATATACAATTCCTTTGGACCAATCGTTCAACACCTTGTCCACAATTTCGTCTCGATTATTATGAATATTGGTTGCCATTTGATAGCGTTGGATGTCTTTGTCAATGAGTACATATCTTAGTTCCGAGTTGTTTTCTACAAACAGGACTTTTTTAGAGCCGTATTTAAAAACAGGCTTTGGCCAATGCCCATACATTTTCCATGTCATTCCTATCAAAGTTATTTCACTTATATATTCTTCTATTCTAAAAAAAATATTCCAATAAAATTCCTGGCCATGTCTTACTGTCAATTGTTTGATGGTCGTGCCTACCAGTACGGACCGTCCTTGATGGTTCAGAGCCTGTTGTTCGACCCGAAGAGTCCTCGCAGCGCGTTGGTTTATTATCCACTGGGTAGTGGCAAAACGCTGTCCGCCGTTCACGCCGCAAGAGTTTTTTTGACGACCCATCCAAAAAGTAAAGTCATTGTTTTAACAACAAAAACAAATATTGACACGTCTTGGAAAGACAACTTACAAAAGTACAAGGCGTCGGAATGCTTTGAATTCGACAATATTTGTGTAAAGAACGTAGACTGGTGGTTTTCGGAGGAAAACAAGCCGATGAAACATTACAATCGTTTGATTCGGTTGTTGACCAAAGCGACTGGTGCCACCCGTCAAACCTATTTTACAATGAGTTGGAACGCCCTTATAAACGAGATTCGGTTTTGCAAAAGCACGAAAAAACTGCGTCAGCTCCGCACGTTCCGTTGTACTACACCAAACAAGTCGTTTATGGACGTTTGTTGTCCGTCCGATTATTTTTTAATTGTGGACGAGTGTCAACAATACATCAATAATTGTGCGATGAGTACGTTCGTACAAAAGTTGTGTCGTCGGTCTGGTTTTAGATTGCTGCTGTCGGCCACACCTCTTGACAACACTACGCAACATCCTGGACTGTGTAAAATGCTTGGAACATGTCATTTTGATAGACGTATATTGTACGTGCCACCAATGAGACATCAAAACGTTTCTCATCGCTATATCGGTTCTAAGATGTTACCGGAGGAATGGCAAGAGTATGTTTTTGAGAAGAGTAAGCGCCAGGACGCTTATTTGAGCAGGTCACGTCAGTTTTGCAATTCGGAAAGCAAGTGGAAAAGGATATTTAAAAAAATTCTGACGGATAATTTCTCGCGAACGGTCGTGTATTCTTTTTTTAGGGAGCGTGGTGCCGACGGATTTTTCGATTACGCCTGTGGACAAGTAAAAGAGTTATCTTTGCCGGTACAGTTTCGGTTGTTTAAAGATTCGACCGATATCGAATGGTTTCACTTGGCATCAGGGCCGCCAAAGGTACTTATCATAACTTCGCGCGCACAGATGGGCATTT
>Ga0206126_10005148_pt1 | contig 12134 bp, 10 predicted proteins | sample Helgoland_Spring_5_FD_148621 | JGI IMG/M metagenome (GOLD analysis project Ga0206126, IMG submission 148621) | Pelagic subsurface seawater microbial communities from Kabeltonne, Helgoland, North Sea - Helgoland_Spring_Bloom_20160412_1 | ecosystem: Environmental > Aquatic > Marine > Epipelagic ...
TTCTTTCATTACTTATGTTTATTACGCCTGTTATTTATGATTCTACAGATAAGGTACTTTGGTTACAACAGTGTAATTTATATAACCCTTTAACATATTTGATAACAGGCCCAAGAGATTTGGTGTTAACAGGCATGATGAGTAACCCAGAATATTATTTGCTCTCAATCTTTATGGCCACAGGGTTTTTTATGATTGCCTTGCGCTTTTTTTACATCTCAGAAAAAAAAGTAATTGAAAAAATGATTTAAATAAATGCAAAACAATACATTAAATGAGTGAAGTTTTAATAAAGGTAGATCATCTTTCCAAAAAGTTTTGTAGGTCTTTAAAACGCAGTATGTATTACGGCGTAACAGACACGCTTAAAACAATGGCGGGTGTTAACTATAGAACAGATACCTTAAGACCTTCAGAGTTTTGGTCTTTAAACGATATTAGTTTTGAGTTAAGAAAGGGGGAAACCTTGGGCATACTTGGTGCCAATGGATCTGGCAAAAGTACGCTGCTTAGATTGCTTGCTGGCATTTTTCCTCCAGATCATGGCAAAATAGAGATTAATGGTAATATTGGGGCGTTAATTGCTGTAGGCGCTGGGTTTCATCCTCACATGACGGGGTATGAAAATATTTATTTAAACGGTACTATTTTAGGGCTTACAAAAGACAGAATTGATGAAATAATTAATGATATAACTGACTTTTCTGAAATTCCAGAAGACGCCTTGAACGCTCCTGTAGCAACCTATAGTAGCGGCATGAAAGTGCGGCTTGGTTTTTCTGTAGCAATGCACTGTGAGCCAGATATACTTCTAGTAGATGAGGTGCTTAGTGTTGGAGATATTGGGTTTAAGAATAAGGCGGTACGTAAAATGAATGAATTTCGTGAAAAAGCCAATGGGTTGATATTCATCTCTCATGATTTAGAGCAGATGCGCATGCTTTGCGATAGAGTTATTGTCTTGGATAATGGAAAATGTGTGTTTGAAGGTGATACAGAAAAAGGATGTATTGCTTATGAGCAAATTATTCGTAAGAGCAAAATGGAATTACATGAAAAATCAAAAATTAAGATTGAGCAGAGTTACAGCAAAGTTTCATTTATAGACTCCAATATTAATTTACTTGATATTGATATTGTTGATTTAAATAACAGAAACATCACTGATGTTGGTTTGAACGATAATTTAATTATTGAAGTTAGATTTAAATTAAATAACCCCATCAAAGATTTATCTATCTATGTACCCATTGCCAAAGAATCTAACCCCTTTTTTTGGTGTATTGACTTAGCTAATGATATTGATAACAACGCAAATTTTGGAAAGCTTGAGCCTGGTAATTATTCTGTAAAGGTTGCTCTAGAAAAGCATAACTTATCTCCTGGGGTTTATCTATTTGGAACGATCACTTTTCGCAATAACAAAACCTATGAAACATATAATAAAACTAGAATAGCAAAAATGTTTACTGTTAATTCTGGCAACAAGAAATTAAACAGAGGGGTTGTAAATGTTAATGATCAATGGTGTCTAACGAAAATAAAATAGGATGAGTTTTAAAGATAAAATAGGATTTCATAAAAAATGGCACGCGGGTGCTCAAGATTCTAGACCTAAAATAAAATATAGTATTAATGAACCAATTATTCAATATATTTTCAACACGTTAAATATTAAACAAGGATTTTTTTTGGAATTTGGTGCTTGGGATGGTATAAATCTCTCTAACGCACGATTATTATTTGAAAATAACTGGAACGGTATGTTTATTGAAGGTGACAAAACAAAATTTGAAGATTTGAGAAATAATTATTCAAATACAAATATTTTAGTAGAAAATATTTATTTAGATGACCAACAAAATAACATCAATGAAGTATTAAAAAACAATAAAATTAGACATATTGATTTCTGTAGTATTGATGTTGATGGTATGGATTTAAGGCTATTTAAAACCTTTAAGGAAGTTTTACCTACAGTTGTTTGTATTGAGGGAGCCCAGGTGTTACACCCATTATTTGAAGGTACCATCAGTTTTGAAATTGAAAGGGATAACGTTACACAGAGTCTTTACAAATACAATCAAATCTTTACTAAAATGGGGTATAGATTATTGTTTTCATATCAAGATTGTTTTTTTATTAGAGAAGAGTATTTTCATTTGTTTAGTGTTTCAAATAACTTAACTGAGTTATATCTTGATGGTCTTGAAACTCTTCCAAGAATTCCATGGTTGTTTGAAAAAGGGAAAAAGCACTTAATAAAAAACGAGATTATTGAATATATTATAAAAAAAACAAATAATGAGAATATTGACGACAGAAACTTGTGGGTTAGACAAAACAAAGATTCATTGTCTGTTGCATTTGATGAGTTGAGAAAAAAATTAACTTGATAAAAACTACATCCAATAATTTTATAGCAGTAAAATTAACCAATGGTTTTGGAAATAATATATTTCAATATGTTGCTGGAAGGTTACTAGCAGAATACCATCAGTGCTGTTTTTTTGCCATACCACCAAGTAAAGAATACTATGCCATAGATTCTTTAATAGCATTAGGTGTTAATTTTGACAGCACTATTATAGTAGAAGATTATCAAATAATTGATGATCAAAATTATTTACAAGCCTATGACTCAAAATTTGCATCAACAAACTTAATCTTGCAAGGTTATTTTGAAAATTACAAATACTATCTACCAAAAATAGAACTTATTAAATCTTGGTTCCCTAAGGTAAAAACAAGAACAGATAATAATTTAGTCATTCATTTTAGGGGGGGAGATAGGCTGTGTTATGCCAATGAATTTTATTCAAAACCAAACGTTCAAAAATATTTAAATGCCATCACACAGTTTAATTTTGAAAAACTACATATTGTGACCGATATGCCAAAGTGGGATTATTATACAATAAAGGAGTTTGAAAACTCAAACTTTCATGTATCTCTTAATAATCATGAAATAGTTTCTACAAAAGAATCTGTTGAGTTTTTTAATGCATTTGTTGAGGGTTTTAGTTCCTATAAACCTGTTGTCCATCATGGTGAATTAATTGACGATTTTAATTTAATTAGAGGCTCCAATAACATTCTTTTTGAGCATGGTACATCGTCCTGGTGGGCTGCATTTTTAAGTAATGCAAATAAAATTGGTGTATATGGACCATGGAGATCCTTCAAAAAGAATAATAATAAAAATCTTAGTCAAATACCAATTGATAATTGGTTCAAATGGGATTAAATTTATATGATAAATAAAATGATAAGTGATTTTTTCAATAAAAAAACTCCTAAACACAATATCAATCAGTTTGATATTATAATTGAGAAAGGAGATATATGTATTGATGCAGGTGCAAACGTCGGTAACATAACAGCACAAATGTTAGATTATGGCTCTAAGGTTTATGCTTTTGAGCCTAATCCATTTGCTTTCGCAAAATTAGAACAAAGATTTATTTTGAACAAAAATGTTGTTTGTTTTAATAAAGGAGTTTATTCAAAACAAGATAAAATGGCTCTTTATTTTCATGAAAACAGTCATGAAGATGAGGTTAAGTGGTCTACAGGATCATCTTTATTGGATTTTAAAAGTAATGTAGATGAAGGTAAAAAAGTAATGGTAGATATAGTTGATTTTGATTTTTTTATTAGAAGTCTAAATCAACGAATCAAACTAATTAAAATGGATGTCGAAGGAGTAGAAATAGAAATTATAAATAAACTTTTAGATACTGGCACCATACATCTTATTGATAAGCTAGTTGTAGAAACCCACGAAGACAAAATACCTGAGCTAAAGCAGAGAACAGATTTATTAAAAAAGCGGATACAACAAATGGGTATTCAAAATATTGATTTAAATTGGATTTAAATTTCTTAAAACAGTTTAATAATACTAAAAAAGTGTTTATACCTTTTAAAGGGTATGACTTTATTGGAGGTCCTTCAACGTTTATGAGAAACCTCAAAACCTACCTTGATGATGTTAGCTATAAATACAAAAGTGATATCTCTAAATCAAAACACATATTTTTTCCAATTTCTTATGATTTAGCATCTTTAAAAAAAATTAAAAAAGACAAAGGTGCAATCATCCAGCGCTTAGATGGTATTTACTATCCGCAAAAACATGGTGCTAGTTATCTAGAAAAAAATAAATTGATAAAAGATATTTATCTAAACCATGCCACTAAAGTTGTATTTCAAAGCCAGTACAGTAAAGCGCAGTGTTTTAAACTTTTTGGTGAAAAGGATACAGATGATTACGAAATTATCATAAATGGAGTAAATGAAGCTATTTTTTATCCAAGTAGCACCTTTAAAGAAGTTCCAAAAAAATTTAAATTGGTAACCACTGGTAATTTCAGGAACATAGATATGCTGGAGCCAGTAATAAAAGCGTTAGATACTATTTCTAATTTTGATTTTGAATTACATATTGTAGGCCCAATTGTAAATCATAAATTACATGATTTGATAAATCGTGACTATGTGATTTGTCATGGTACAAAAACGACTCATCAAATAGCTGATTTATTAAGAGAACATCATATTTTCATGTACTCACATTTAAACCCACCTTGCCCAAACTCTGTTTTGGAAGCAATTGCCTCTGGCCTTCCAGTTGTTGGTTTTAATAGCGGCTCTATGAGTGAGCTTTTACACTTTTCTCAAAATTTACTGGCAGAGGTTTCCAATGATGTATTTCAAAAATATGAAGACTTTTCTGCAGATAAATTGAAAGAAAAAATTATATACTGCATGACTCATTTTGAGAAAATGAGAGAAGTATCGCTAGTTAATGCCTCAAACTATTCTTTTAAGCATTGCGGTAAACAGTATCAAAAAATATTTCAAAATATTGGTTAGTAACACACCAAAAATTACTGTTTTAATGTCTGTCTATAATGGCGCTAAATTTCTAGCTGAAGCCATAGATAGTATTTTGGCCCAAACATTTACTGATTTTGAATTCATCATCATAAATGATGCATCCTCAGATGATAGTTTACACATAATAAACTCCTATAAAGATGCTAGAATTGTATTATTACAAAACACCAAAAATATAGGTCTTACCAAGTCTTTAAACATTGGTATTGCAAAAGCAAAAGGCAAATATATTGCCAGAATGGATGCTGATGATATTTCTATGCCAAAGCGGTTAGAAAAACAGGTTGACTTTATGGAAGAGCATTTAGAGTTTGCTTTTTGTGGGACTAGAGCAAAAACTATTAATGATGTTGGTGATCAGGTTAATTTTTTTAAAGAACCACTTGATTCTAACAAAATATTAGGTACACTTTTATTAAAAAACTGTTTTTTTCATAGCTCTATTACCATAAGACGTGATGCTTTATTAACAGTGTCTGGCTATGATGAAGAATTTATTTATGCGCAAGATTATAGACTCTATTTACAATTATTTGAATCACAGCTATATGGAACAAATATAAATGAATCCCTGTTAGTTTTTAAGGTGTCTAGCTCTGGGGTTAGTCAAACAAACACCGAAAGTCAAGACAATTTTGCATGCAAAGCCATTCAAAAAACATTAAAATCTAGTTATGGCATTAATGTTGGTGTTTCATTACTTAAGAACATAAGAAAATCCATAATATATTCAGAAAAACTAGGTGTAAAACAACAAATTCAGAGTGCATATTTTTTTAGAAAGTTATACCGTAATTATCACAACAGATTCTTTAACAATAAATTGGCTTGTGAAACAATACGCAGTTTAATAAATCAAAGTTTAAATAATACTGTACAACAAAATACCATAAATATGCTAATGAAACGTTTTGTATACTTTAAATCAGATTTTAATAACTAAGCAATTATAGCTACTCATATTTTGATTTCAAAGAACCGTTTCAAAATATTATGAAGAATGCCTCACTACCTTCCATCAAGTTTTATTACCAACAATTTTAGGAGCTCTTGTTTACTTTTCTTCATTAAACTTTAAGTATTAAAAATCATAACATCATATAAATAAATTTACATGTTCAAATTTTTATTTCCGAAAGCAAAAAATAAAAATAATCTCGAATTTCATCTATCAACTGTAAATAAATCTAAGTTACAAGATATTACAAATCGTTTTAGCGATTTTGATCCACATCCAGGTGCCAGTAAATATTTAGATATAGCAGCGTGGATTCCTAAATTCATTAACCACGCACAACATTTAGGATTAGAATCTAAAAAGAGTTTTAATATATTAGACATAGGTACTGGTCCTGGTTTGTTTCCTTTAGTTTGTAAAAACCTAGGACACCAAGTAAGAGCTATAGACTTACCCGATAACCCTCTTTATAATGAAATGATTTCTCTTTTTAATATTCAACGCCGTAGCAGTGCAGTTCGTCCTTTTTTGAATATTCCTGCCTTCGACACGAAATTTGATTTGATTACTGGTTTTGCTATATGCTTTAATGGTCACGCAACAGATACTCTATGGAGAAAAGAAGAATGGGGTTATTTTATAAATGATTTGAAAAATAATCACTTAAAAAAAAACGGTAAAATATTTTTAGAATTGAATCAAGAACCAAATGGTTTATACTATTCGCAGGAGTTATTAACTTTTTTTAAAGAAACAGGAGCTACCTTTATAAATAATCATGTAACCTACCAGTTTTGAAATTTAATTTTACAACTAAGAGAGTTAGCTTAAAAAACCATAAAACATTTTTTTATAAATTGTTTAGAATAAGAGCTTTGTTTTATTATATAAGTTCACAGAGAAAAAAAATTAGATTTTTTTTTAAAGAAAAAAAATTAAATCTTTTTCTTTTGAGATTAAATTATCAAGCATCAAAAATTATAATTGGTCCTCTTTTTTCTAATTTGGGAGGTGTGCCCCATCACATACTTGGTTTAAAAGAATATTCTTGCTTCAATATTACTTCCTATCCCGATAATACAGTACTAGCATTTATCAAAAAGAATAATCTTGTAGCTCATTATAAATCTAAACTTAATCCTCATAAAATAAGATTTAATGTTATCCATTCACACGTTGATCCGTGGTTTATTGATTTATGTAAAGAGGCTACATGTAAAGGTAGAAAGTGGGTACATACCTACCATACCTTATATTTTGAAAAGGATTGGGATAAAGGCTTAGCGCCGTGGCAAGAAGAAATTAACAATGCACTCATTAATAGAGCAAAACACGCAGATATAAAAATCTCAATAGCACATTGGTTAAAAAATTATTTAAAAACACATCATAATATTGATACTGTATATTTACCAAACGGTGTTGATGTAAAAAAATGTGATGCTTCTCTTGGTACAAGGTTTACATCAAAATATGGTATCAAAGATTTTATTTTATTTGCTTCAGGTATTTCAGATATTAAGAATGCCGGTGATTTTTTAAAACTGTCACAATCACTTCCCGATAAAACATTTGTCATCATTGGTAGGGGGATCACTGAAGAAAAATTAAAGCATAAATTTAAAATTGATTTAGGGACAAACATTCATGTATTTGGTGCGATGCCTCATGACCAATTATTAGACGCAATTGCTGCTTGTAAAGTGTTTGTGGTGACCAGTCACTCTGAAGGTCTACCAACGGTGCTTATGGAAGCCATGGCGCTTAGACGCTCGGTGGTAGGAGTAAATACTTATGGAACCAAAGAAGTAATACACTCAGATAAATTTGGTTATTTATATGCGCATGACAATTTTGATGATTTAGTAGCAAAAACTAAATTAGCCTTTGATGTATCAAAAGGTGTAAAAGCACGAGAAAGAATTTTAGAGCATTACGATTGGAAAGTAATTGCACCACAAATAGATCAACTTTATAATGATTTAATGAATGAGTAATTTAAAAGTAGCGATTTACACCCAGACATTCCCACCAAAAACAGGAGGTGTATCTACCTCACATTTTAATATTTATAATTTATTAAAAGATAGCTATACTATAAAAGTATTTGCATTTAATGAAAAGGAGTCTATAACTTCAGCTACCGTTGTTAAACGCAGTAATATAAAATGGTTGTCTAACATACTTTTTAAAGTAGTTCAGATTAAATACAAGAGCAAGTCCAAAAAATCGAAACTAGCTTGTGTTAAATTTATACTTGATAGCTTTATTCCGGTTTTGCGTTTAAATAAACCGTTAAAACAATTTAACCCTGATATTATAATTGTTCCCGATTTTAATATTCCAAGTTATTTAATTCGCAAGCCTAAAAAAACAAAAATAATATGGATGGCAAGGCATAATTATTTCAGATTTAGAGATAATATCCTTTTAGAGGGTTTAGATTTTTTAGATACCGATATTGCATCTAGCATGGAACGCAATGCTATGAGAAAAGTAGATGCTGTTATATCACCATCGCAATATATGATTGCAAGTTATAAAGATGGACTTTATGCTGATAAGCCTATTTTTTGTATTCCAAATTTTATGGAACAAAAGGTTTTTGATGTCATAAAAGAAAAGTCTACTAAAATTAGTGTTTTCCCAAAGCATAAAAAGGTGATTTATATACCTTCTGCAGGTTCAATTGTCAAGGGGAAACGCTATGTCTTTGAAATTATAAGACGCTTATCAAGTACAAATAATGACATTTATTTTTATTTGTCTGGAACTATACCAGGGGATTTAAAACTTGAACTACTTCCTTTTAAAAATCAAATTTATGCCCCAGGGCATATCAATTGGGATGATAATTTTATTAACGTAATGCAATGCTATATGGGTATTACTCCCAATCTAGAAGAAAATTTCAGTAATGCTATTTTAGAAGCACAAACATCTGGTGTGCCTTTTGTTGCATTTGATACTGGTGGGAATAAAGAAATCATTATTAACGAAGAAACTGGTTTTATTGTTCCCTATCTAGATATAGAAGCAATACTTAACAAAAGCACAATTTTACTTAAAGATACTCAGCTTCAAAAAAGTTTTGGAGATAACAGTAATAGTCTTTGTGCAAAGCGATTTAACAACAAACGCATCAAAGAAGAGTATAAAAAAGTGTTTGAACAAATTACTGGAAAATAATGTGTGGTATTGCTGGAATAATAAAGTTTAACGGTTCATCAATTTCAACTAATGAAATTGATGAACTAACAGATAGTTTGGCACATAGAGGACCGGATGGCAGAGGCACATGGTTTAACCAAAATAAAAACATAGCCCTTGGTCATAGGCGTTTATCTATTCTAGATTTGTCTGATGCAGGACATCAGCCAATGATTTCTAAAGACGGCTTTTTAACACTTGTTTTAAATGGTGAAATTTTCAATTTCATTGAGATTAAAAATGAATTAAAAGATAAAGGACATACCTTCATTAGTCACACAGATACAGAAGTGGTCTTAACTGCATATAAACAGTGGGGGCTGAAAATGTTAGATAAGTTTAATGGGATGTGGGCTATGGCAATATACAACTCGAAAACTCATTGCCTGACCCTGTCAAGAGATCGGTTTGGAGTAAAACCATTATATTATTTTTATGACGAAAATGAATTGGTTTTTGCCTCAGAAGTTAAATCGCTACATAAACATCTAGGTCAACGCGTTAGCATAAATGATAAAACAATAGAAGCTCTACTTCGTTTTGATCATTCATACCACGGCACAGACCAGACATATTTAAATGAGGTTAAGTCTCTAAAGGCGGGATCAAATTTAATACTCGATAATGGCAAAATAGAATTGTCTCAATGGTACAGTTTAGCAAAAACAAAAGTCCCAAAAAACTTTGATGAACAAGCCAGTGTGTTAAAAGAAATATTAAAAGACGCTATTAAAATTAGATTGCGTAGTGATGTGCCAATCGGAACCTGCTTGTCTGGGGGTATAGACAGCGGTGCTATTTCTTCTTTAATTAACACCTTTAATGCCAATGATGATCAGCGTTTTTCAAATTTTACGCATCGCAGTTTTTGTGCAGGGTTTCCAGGGTTAGATTTGGACGAAACTAAGGATGCTGAGCGTTTAGCAAACCAATTAGGTATTAATTTGGATGTTGAAATTGTTGAAGCACCATCAACCCATTTTTTAGAGCAAGCCATGCGTCAAACTGACGGACCAATGCCTGCTTTTGCATTTTTCCCGATATGGCAATTGTATGGCTATATTAAAAAACAAAATATTACTGTAACCCTAGACGGGCAAGGTGCAGATGAAATGCTTGGAGGCTATTATTTAGGTTATGAAGCTATGAAAGGCGCCTTAGAATTAGGTGATTTATTTTGGTTGTATGACTTAAAACGCACCTATGGTGATATACATCCTAAGGCTCAACAATGGGCAAGTGACCACTTTAATAATGTTAAAGAAGAAAAAATCCGTCAAATTACGCAGACCCTTAAATTACCAGTAAAAAAACTTTTAGCACTTATTAGATTATACACTTTTAAACCTTTAAAAGTTGCGAGAAGTAATATAACTGATCCTTCAATAAAAGATAATACTTTTGAGGATGCCTTGTACAACCAATTTTTTAAAACACCATTACCGTTTTTATTACACCAGTATGACCGTGCTTCCATGGCGAATGGCATAGAGTGCCGCATGCCATTCATGGATTATCGTGTGGTTGAATATATATTTTCTTTACCTGCTCAATCTAAAGTAGGTGGCGGTTATACAAAGCGTGTATTGAGAGAGGCGCTTAAAGGTATTTTACCCGATGAAACTAGGCTTAATAAGACAAAAACAGGTTTTAATGCACCAACTACGCAATGGTTTAAAACAGATCTAAATGAGTGGTTTGTGTCTCAAATTTCCAGCAAATCATTTATTGAAAACCCTTATTTTGATGGAGATAAAATGAGTAAAGAGTTTTTAAAGATGATTGAATCTGACAAGGCTGATAACTACAAATGGAAATATTGGGCATATATTCATGTCAATTATTGGTTGAACAATTTGCCTAAATAATTATGTTTAAAGTCTCTGTCATCATCCCCGTTTACAATGCTGAAGCCTATTTGCGCAAAGCAGTAGAATCTGCAGTGTATTTAGATGAGGTTGAAGAAATAATTTTAATAGAAGACCGGTCTCCAGACAATGCTTTAGTTCTTGCCAAGAAATTAGAACAAGAATTTGATAAAGTTAAACTTTTTCAGCATCCCGATAAAAAAAACCATGGTGCAGGCGCCTCCCGTAATTTAGGCATAGAAAAAGCAGCTTGTGAGTATATTGCCTTTTTGGATGCTGATGATTATTATTTGCCAAACAGATTTGTTAAAGACAAATTAGTTTTTGAAACTCATGATAATTGTGATGGGGTATATAGCGCTGTTGGCACACACTTTTACACCCCAGAAGCAAAAAAACAGTTTTTTGACAAAGGTTTTGGATACCAGGAGATACTAACTGTAACAGGGGAGGTTCCCCCACAGGAACTTTTTGCAGTACTATTTAATAGACATAAAACTGTAAAAGGGGAGTTTTGCACCAATGGCATCACTGTAAAGAAATCTTTGTTTAATAAAGTTGGTTATTTTAATACAGCATTAAAACTACGTCAAGACATTCATTTTTGGAAGCGCCTGGCGGGTTTTTGTGATTTATACCCAGGTGAGATTGTTACACCAACTGCTATGCGCGGTATACATGCCAGTAATAGAATGACTAAACTAGAAGACCATAAACAGTATATTAATCTGTGGTGGAAGAGTTTAAAAAAGGAATTTAAAAACAAACATCTAGAAAAGTCAAAATATAAAATTTTTGAACAAGCCTATTTTAATTATTTAGCAAATCAGCCTAATAAGGCAGTTGCTGTAGTTTCTATTTTAAGGAATGTACTTAAATATCCGCGTATTATTAAAGATGCTTATGGTGATTTTGATTTTAATTTTTGGAAGGTATTTGGTAAAAATTGGTTGACACTGAAGTTAATTTCTTTCAAAAACAGATCTATTTGTTTTTTTCGAAAAAAATGGTATCAATTAAAATGCCTGGAAACACCAAAACTAAAATTAGTTTATCCTATTAAAAGGATTCATTTTTATAATGAAGAGGGTCACTATTATATTTCGACGAATAGTAAAGTGATGTCGTCAACGCTTAGTGTCGCCAAAAATTTAAAGCAAGCTAATTTGAAGACCTTATTAGTTTGTAATATTAAA
>Ga0206126_10005149_pt1 | contig 12133 bp, 10 predicted proteins | sample Helgoland_Spring_5_FD_148621 | JGI IMG/M metagenome (GOLD analysis project Ga0206126, IMG submission 148621) | Pelagic subsurface seawater microbial communities from Kabeltonne, Helgoland, North Sea - Helgoland_Spring_Bloom_20160412_1 | ecosystem: Environmental > Aquatic > Marine > Epipelagic ...
ATTTTTCTTTTTTTGAATTACGTTTAGCAATAAAGCACCAAATTGTTCTGTGGGGTAAATTTTTATTTCTAAATCTTTTGCAGCTTCATTACTTTCCTTACCTTGATTTTCTTCTTCTTCACTCATGTCTAGAAAAAAAGTAACATCATTCCCGTTATCAAAAATACTAATTACTGTTGGAGTAATTAGGGTAATTGAAAACATAAGGGTAAATAAAAATGCAATTTTAACTCTCAATTATTTTATTTTTCGCTAAATTAATAAAGGTTTTCGAAATAGTTGTTAATTAAAAATTAAAAATTAGATAATATCTTTATGTCTTCGGCAATTATCCATCCTAATTTTCCATCTTTAATTTTAACTTTTTTCCAATTGTCTACAGCATCCAAAACAATAACTTTAGTTCCTTCGTGTAATTTGAAAACTATTTCTGAATTTAATGTAGGTGCATTTCTAATTTCAGTTTCTTCAGCAAAGACAATTGCTAGATTATTTGTTTTAGATGTATTGTATTGATTATAACTTATAAATAAGGACGCTAATAATAATATAAAACTCAAAATACTTGAAACAAAATAAAATCGTTTTTTAGATGGAATTTCAGCAAAATAGAATAATAAAAAGAATAAACTACCCAATACAGAAAAGGTAATTACAACAATAGCCCATTGATTATAAGATAGTTTTTGTAAATAATTTTTATTAAGTTTTTGAAAAACAGTTTTTGGTAACTCTTCAATATTATCTAATGCTAATCGTTTTGCAAATACCAAATTATTTTTTACATCTTCATTGGAAGGATCTAAGTGAAGCGCTTTTTCATAATAATAAATAGAAGGACCAACTTTGTTTAGTTTGTAATACGAATTTCCTAAATTATAATACAATTCTACAGATACTAATTTATTAGATTCTATTGTTTCATATTCTTTTATTGCGCCTTCGAAATTTCCCGCTTTATACAAGTTGTTGGCATTAACAAATAAGCTATCTAAATTTTGCGCGTTAACTAAGTTCGTAGTGATCAATAATAAAAATAATATTCTTTTCATTTTTGAGTAAATTATTTTACTTAATCCCACTGTGGGCATTTTTATAATTGTTTATCTAATTCAACAATAACCTGTTTCGCTCTCTCAAATTCGGCTTCCATTTCTGTAGTTGTTATTTGCGAATAACGGGCCATATCAGAATGTTCTAAGACTTCGATAAATTGACGAATAGTTGTTGTCTCAATGGATTTATTTTTTAAAATTCCAGTAATTTTTTCTTTACTGATATCTGTAGTTTCAATACCTAACTTAGCTTTTAAGTAATTGTGTAGTGCACGCTCTAAAGCTTCGTAGAAAGGTTCTTTTTCCCCCAGTTTCTTCTTAGCTTCAGATAGATATTTCCTAGCTAATTTTTCTGCTTTTCTTTGCTTGTTTCCAACAAGATCATTGTTTCTTTTTTGATTATTTTTGGCGATAATAATGCCAATCGGTATAGCGATTAGGGGCAGCAATAATAAAATATAAAACAAGTTCGATTTAAAAAAATCGCTCGTATCAACAACTTCTAAATTGGTTTTAGTTTGAATATATCTAAAATTATTCCCCGTAGAAGTAACATTTTGCTTTCTTATCGAATTTGTATCTACAACTGGTTTTAATTCTTTTCCCTCTAAAACATCAACAAATAAATCGTCAGTAACAATTGTGTGATATTTTTTTTCTTTCGGATTAAAGTATGAGAAAGAAACATTGGGTATTTTATACTTCCCTTTATATTGAGGAACAATAGTATATAAATCTGATACCGATCCTGAAATTCCAGTTGAATTTACCCGTACTCTTTCGTTTCTTTCTGGTTGATATTTTTCTAGTTCAGTAGGAGTTATAACTTCAGGCAATTCAAATAGCTTCAGGTTTCCTTTTCCAGAAATAGCAACTTTTATTTGTGAACTTTCATTTGCCTTTAAAATTTCTTTGCTAATGGCAACATTAAAGTTAAAAGCACCCACTGCACCGCTAAAGTTTGCTGGTTTTCCTTCTAAAGGAAGACTATTAGGTCTAATGATTTTTTTTGCAGAAGCAAATTCTTTTCTAACATTTCTGGTAATTACATTGCCAAAAAAATCTGATCTTCCTGTAGGAACTCCAATAACAATCTCCATTTTCATCGGATCTATTGTAAGTTTACCTGTTTTTGTAGGGATTAATAAAGCTTTCTGAAGTACAATATATCGATAATCTTCTCCATTATACTTGCCTATTTTAACAGGTGATTGTCCTTTTATTTTTATTTCTTGATTCCAAAAACCATTATATTTTGGCGCCTCTGTTACGCCGTAATTATAAACACTAACATTTTCACTTACATATAATCTGTATTCTACATAAACACCTTCACCTACATAAGGTCTAGTTTTAGAGATTTCTGCAACTAAATGTATGTTTTGTTGGGCTATGTAATTTGGGTCATTAGGGTTTTTGGGAATTTCTACAGCGTCTAAAACGATAATTTTTATTGGTTTAGATCTTATATATTTTCCACCTATTTTAACACTAGCGGTTCCAATAGTTATCTCACCTTTTCTTTTTGGTTGAATAATGTATGTGTAAGATTGAGAAAAGCTAACCTTTCCATTAACCCAGGATTGGCTAACTGATTGGCTTGGACCACCAACTACTTTAAAATTTGTAAATTTAGGAGGAGTAAATTGATCGCTGCCTTGTTTGTTTATTGAGAACTCTATTTTTAAACGTTGGTTTAAACCCAACTTATTTTTACTCACTTTTGCTATTAAAGTTGCGTCTTGAGCAGCTGTTACAAGGGTAAGTAAACTTATAAATGTTGTTATGTAAAATTTCAACTTCATCTTCATTTTCTGAGATATTGCTAATCTACCAATCTTTTTCTTGTTTTATTTTTTTACCTTTTGCTTTTTGAGCATTCATTTTCTTTTGGGTTTTTTTCTCTTCATTATTTAAACTTTCTAAAAGTTGTTTAATTTGTTGAGGAGTCATTTTTCCTTGTTGTGGCTTAGGTTTTGATTTGTCTTTATTCTCGTTATTTTTAGAATCTTTATCCTTGTTTTTCTCGCCCTTATCTTCCTTGTCTTGGTCTTTTTTATCTTTGTCTTTATTCTTTTTGTCCTTATCGTCTCCGTCCTTCTTATCTTTTTTTTTGTCTTTTTTTTTGTCGTCTTTATCCTTGTTATCTTTGTTGTCCTTATTATCCTGTTTTTCTTTGTCTAATAATTTTTGAGCAACGGCTAAATTATAACGAGTTTCATCGTCATTAGGATTATTTCTTAAAGAATTTTTATAAGCATCAACAGCTGGTTGATATTGTTTTTGCTCCATCATAGCGTTACCAATGTTATGATAAGCTTCGGCCTTCGTAAATTTATCTTTTGCAGTTTGTGCTGTTAATTCATATTGGGGAACAGCTTCTTTGTAGTTTTTGTTTTGATACAAGGCATTTCCTAGATTATATGATGCTTTGCCGTATTTGGTATTTTGTCCTAATGATTTCTGATAAGCAACTGAAGCATCTGTATACTGTTTTTTATTGTATAACTCATTTCCTTCTCGCAACAACTTTCTCGCTTTCCGTTGCAAAGCAATAGAATCTTTTTGTGCTAAAATTTCTTTGGATGAAAATAGCATCAAGATTAATAAAAGGATGTATTGTATGTTCTTCATGTTACTTCTTTACTTTTTCTTCATTAAACAAATCGACCTTTGTTAACCATTTTGTTTTCTTTTCAAATAAAAATACATCAACGATTATAAAGAACAATCCAATGACTAAAAACCATTGAAATTGGTCTTTATAATCAGAGAATTGTTTTGTTTCAAATTCATTTTTTTCTGCATTTGCTATAATTTCGGCAATCACTTTTACAGGTTTTTCTGTAACATTGCCGTCTATATATTTTCCATTAGCAGCATCTGCAATACCTTGTAAAACTTCTGGCATTCGTTTGGTTAGTACAGTTTCTCCTTTTCTGTCTTTTTTGTACCCAATCATAGAGCCATTTACACGCATAGGAATTGGGCTACCTGTTTCTAAACCAACACCGATAGTATAAATCTTTACACCTTCGTTTGCTAAATTTTGCGCTACTTGTTTTGTTTCTTCTTGATGATCTTCACCATCAGAAATAATAATTAAAAAACGATTTGTTTGTTCATCATTGTTATAATACGTTTTTGCTAATTCTAGCGCTCCATTAATATCTGTTCCTTGGCTAGAAACCATATCTGGGTTTGCATTTTGCAAAAACATATTTGCTGCTGCATGATCTGTTGTTATTGGTAAAAGTGGATACGAATTACCTGCGTAAATTATTATTCCGACTCTATCTGAACCTAATCTATCAATGGTTTTAGATATAATCTGTTTTGCTTTTTCTAATCGGTTAGGGGCAATGTCTTCTGCCAACATACTTTTAGAAACATCTAATGCAAATACAATATCTACTCCTTCTCTTTTTACTGTTTTCAGTTTAGTTCCCATTTTGGGATTTACTAAAGAAATAACTAAAAAAGTGATTCCTAAAAGTAAAATCACCAACTTTAAAACTGGTTTAAAGGTTGAATAATTAGGAGCTAATTTTTTTAGTAAATTTAAATCCGAAAACTTACGTTGTGTTCTTTTTTTCCACCATAAAACCAACAAAAAGAAAACAATCATTACTGGAATGATTATAAGTAGGGAAAAGTAAATTGGTTCTTCTATTTTGTACATGTTTATATAAAACTCTTAAATAATGTGTTTCTTAAAATAAATTCTAATAATAAAAAGCTTAACCCCAAGAAAACAAAAAACCTATATTTTTCTTGATAATTGTAATATTTGAATTCTTCTATTTTTGTTTTTTCAAGTTTGTCAATTTCATCATAAATCTTTTTTAATGATTTATTATTTGTTGCTCTAAAGTATTTTCCTTCTGTTTCTTTGGCAATTTCTTTCAACAAATCTTCATCTATTTCAACCTGTTGTTTTCTAAACTGTAACTTTCCAGTTCTAGGGTCTCTACTGTAAGGAAAATCTGCCATTCCATTTGTTCCAATTCCTATTGTGTAGGTTTTTATACCTAATTCTTTTGCCAATTCAGTAGCAGTTCTGGGATCTATATTTCCTGAATTATTCACTCCATCAGTTAATAAAATAATTACTTTACTTTTTGCGGTACTTTCTTTTAATCTGTTTACTGAAGAACCTAATCCCATTCCTATGGCAGTTCCCCCTTCTAATTGTCCCCATTTTAATTCAGAGATAGTGCGTTTTACAATTCCTTTATCACTTGTTATAGGTGTTTGTGTAAAACTTTCTCCTGCGTAAACAACAATTCCTATTCTGTCATTTGGTCTTCTGTCAACAAAATCTACAGCAACTTTTTTTAACGCCTCTAATCTGTTGGGCTTTAAATCTCTCGCTAACATACTCGCAGAAACATCAATAGCCATAACAATATCTATTCCTTTATTTGATTTTATTTTTCTGCTTACAGAGACATTTCTAGGTCTTGCCAAGGCAATGATTATTAGTGCTAATGCTGCAATTCGTAAGAGGTATAAAACAGGTTTTAATTTTGATAAAAGCGTATCTGGTTTAAAACCTTTTAAACTAGGTATTCTTAAGTTTGCAGCCTCTTTTTTACGCATCATAAAGTACCAAACTGCAACTAATGGAATTATTATGAGTAGCCACAAAAATCCAGGATTATTAAATTCAAAATTATTCCAATTCATCATCTTCTTCAATAATTGGTTTAGGTTTTAAATCACTCACAATATCTTGAGCATCTTTTCTGTCTTCTTCTATTTCTAGAGCTAACGGTTTAGATTTTGCAAACTTGACCAAATCTGCTTCACGTAACAAATCTCTTAACTTCGTAATAGTATCTTCGGAAGTCAGAATTGTTTCTGCGTTTTTAAACTCTTTTAGCATATCTAATACTTCATCAGTCGTTTTTTCTAATGCAGGAACTTTTAATTCTCGCTCAATGTAGCCACGCACAATTTCAGTTAATTCACTGTAATATTCTTTTACTTTATTGTTCTGCCACAATAATTTTTCATCTAATTCATTCAGTTTAAAAATAGCTTCTTCATAAGGAGGTAAAGCACTATACGTATCTTCTTCTAATTCTTCTTTCTTTTTTCTGATAACAAACCAATAAATCCAGAAACCTATTATTGCCAAAGCAGCTAAAAGTATGTAAATGTAAATTCTAAAATCATCAAAAACATAAGGTTCACTTTTAATAGATTTAATAGGAAATTTTTTTACTTTTGTAGTGTCAATAGCTATTGTAGCTACATTTACTAATAAAGAATCTGTTAAAAAAGCTTGGTTTTTTACAAATATTTGTTGTTGTGGAATGTAAAAAGCACCACTATCAAAACCTGTTAAAATATATTTTCTAATTAGACTGTTTTTTACGGTATCTGTTTTTGTTGAATCTATTACCTCTAGGCCTTTTAGCTTTAATTTAGGAATAATAACATTCTGAGTTTCATCGATAGAGATTTTTAACTTGAATTGCTCACCAATTCTAATATTTATGGTATCAATTTCTGCTTTAACCATAGGTTTTTGTGCAAAACTTATCGTTGAAACTAATAATAGTATGTAGAGTATTTGTTTTTTCATTTTTAAAAGTAACGGAGTTACTATCTTCCTTTGTGTTTAAAGTAACCTAATAATTTTTTCACGTAGTTTTCATCTACTCTTGTGGTAACACTACCTGCACCGCTTCTTTTAAACATGTTAATGTAATAATCTGCTAAACGTAAAGCATTTAATTTATAGCTTGACCTTACAGATTTCGACGCTGTATTTATTAACCGAACATCACCAGTTTCTGAATCTAACATTGGTACCATTCCTAAACTTGGAATTTCTTCATCATATTTGTCATAAACTCGAATGCCTGTTAAATCGTGCTTCTTTGCTGCAATCTTTAATGTTTTTTCATAATCCTCATCCATAAAATCAGATAACATAAAAACAATTGCTCTTTTTTTCATCACGCTAGATAAAAATTTTAATGCAGCATCAATATTTGTTTTCTTACTTTTTGGCTGAAATTCGATGAGTTCTCTAATGATTCTTAAAACGTGACTTTTCCCTTTCTTAGGAGGAATAAACAGCTCTATATCATCAGAAAATAAAATTAAACCAACTTTATCATTATTCTGAGTTGCCGAAAAGGCTAATGTTGCCGCAATTTCTGTAACGGTGTCTTTTTTAAATTGAGTTGATGTACCAAATAATTCTGAACCAGAAACATCTACCAAAAGCATCATTGTTAATTCGCGCTCTTCCTCAAAAACCTTTATATAAGGTTCATTGTAACGAGCGGTAACATTCCAATCAATGGCTCTTACATCATCGCCATATTGATATTGTCTTACTTCAGAAAAAGTCATACCACGTCCTTTGAATGATGAGTGATACTCACCACCAAAAATATCATTAGACAAACGTTTTGTCTTAATTTCTATTTTGCGAACTTTTTTAAGTATTTCCTTGGTATTCAATGCGAACTGTTTTATTGTTTGAGAGTGTAATTGTATGCTTTTTGTCTAATTTTACACAATTACACATTTTATGGGACTTCAATTTCATTGATAATTGAATTGATGATGTCAACAGAAGTTACATTTTCTGCTTCTGCTTCATAGGTAACTCCAATTCTATGTCGTAAAATATCAAAAACAACAGCTCTAACATCTTCTGGTATTACATAACCTCTTCTTTTGATAAATGCATAACATTTTGCAGCTTTTGCAAGGTTAATACTTCCACGAGGCGAAGCACCAAAACTTATTAAATCTTTTAATTGTGGTAAGTTATATTTTTCTGGATAACGGGTTGCAAAGATAATATCAAGAATGTATTTCTCAATTTTTTCATCCATGTAAACTTCATTAGCCACTTCTCTTGCTCTTAAAATTTCTTCTACAGAAACTACAGGATTTACTTTTGCAAATCCGCCAGATAAATTCTGACGCATCACAATTTGTTCGTCTTGTAATTTTGGGTAATCGATAATAACCTTTAACATAAATCGATCTACTTGCGCTTCTGGTAACGGATAAGTTCCTTCTTGTTCTACCGGGTTTTGAGTTGCCATAACCAAGAAAGGTTCATCTAACTTAAAAGTAGTGTCGCCAATAGTAATTTGACGCTCTTGCATTGCTTCTAATAGAGCAGATTGTACTTTTGCTGGTGCTCTGTTGATCTCATCTGCTAAAACAAAGTTTGCAAAAATGGGTCCTTTTTTTATCATGAAGTCATTTTCCTTCATATTATAAACCATGGTACCAACAACATCTGCAGGTAATAAATCTGGTGTAAACTGAACTCTACTAAAACTTGCATTTATTGCTTTAGATAGTGTGTTAATTGCTAATGTTTTTGCCAATCCAGGAACTCCTTCTAACAAAATGTGCCCGTTTCCAATCAACCCAATTAACAAAGATTCTATCATTTGTTTTTGGCCAATAATTACTTTATTCATTTCTAAAGTAAGAATATCTATAAAGGCACTTTCTCTTTCTATTTTCTCATTAATTGCTCTTACATCTACATCCATTGTAATATTGTGTTAGGTGTTATTTTACGAAAAACAAAACTACAATTTTAACATATTGATATTTGTTAAAAGTTGGTTAAAGATTTCGTAAGTTTTAGCTTATTTTAAAAGGAATTATCGTTAACATTTAACAGTTTGAATTCAGATTCATTAAATTCACCATAGGTAAAATATTGTATCCAATCGCCAAGATTAATATACGTACTGTTTTCTTGAAGTTTTATTTCTAAAGGAAGGTGTCTGTGTCCAAATACAAAATAATCGTAGTGTTTTTTTGTTAGTTTTTCTTTACAATATTGCACTAACCACTCATTGTCATCTCCTAAATATTTAGCATCCTCATCTCCAGAAATTAGTTTGTTTTTTACAGACATATAATGGCCTAAACGTACTCCCAAATCTGGGTGAAGCCATCTAAACATCCATTTAAACAAAGGAAAAGTAAAAACTTTTTTCATTCTTTTGTAGCCAAAATCACCAGGCCCTAAACCGTCACCGTGACCGATAAGAAATTTTTTATTATTGATTAGAAACTCTTTTGGCTCATGATAAACAGGAATATTGAGTTCCTTCTCAAAATAATTATCCATCCATAAATCATGATTCCCAACAAAAAAATAAATAGGAATTCCAGAATCTTTGATTTCTGCTAATTTTCCAAGTACTCTCACAAAACCCTTTGGAACAACGGTTTTATATTCGAACCAAAAATCGAATAAATCACCTAATAAAAAAATTACCTCTGCATCTTTCTTTACTTCATCTAACCAAGCAACAAATTTTTTTTCACGAGGAAAACTAGCTTCTGGTGTTGGAGCACCAAAATGTTGGTCTGAAGCAAAATAGATTTTTTTGTTTTTTGATGTAGTTATGGAAATCAAAGAATTATTTGTTTATGTCGGTAAAAATAGAAAAACTTATTTATAAAGTTAATTTTTAATAATTTTTTTGTGAAGGTCCCCATAATCAGTAAAAATTGTAATAAAGTAAATGCCTTTACTAAGTTGATTCACGTTTATTTGTCTATTTCTAGTTTCAATGATTTTCTTACCCAAAGCATTGAAAATAACAACATTTTTTATTTTGATGTTTTTAGATGTTTGAATAGTTAAAACATTGCTTATTGGGTTGGGAAATAAAGAAATATTTTCTGCTATAAAATTATCATTTTTTATGTTTAGCGTTACATTATTATTCCGCGAAATAAGATGATAATCTGGGTCAAATTCAATAGAACTCACTGTAAAATTTACATTTTCTATAAATGTTTCAAAATTAATTTTATTATTTAAATCAATATTTAAAATTTCTCCATTTGTTCCATTTAAACGAATAGGAACATTGGCCTCAAAAAATGAAACAGAACTATGACTTTGTGTTTGATTTAATTGAATATGTACTTTACTCGATCCTGGTTGATGCCATTCTAAATTATAAGTTGGATAGCCTTGATTGTAAACCCAGTCGTTAAAAAACTCATCTAATTCCGTGCCACTTGCAGTTTCTAAATGTGCGATTAAATCTGGAGTTTTAGCATAACCATACGCTAATTTAGAATCAGTGATATAGTTCTTTACTCCACTAAAAAAGTTAGTATCTCCTAGTTTCTTACGCAACATATGTAAAACCATTGCTCCTTTTCTGTAAGACAATCTTCCACTAAAAATACGGCTTACACTTGTTGTGTCTGCATCCGTTAGGTAAACGGCACCACTTGTTGATGAAGTTATTGAACTTATCGTAGAGTTCCTCCAACTTTTAAAGGAAGATTCTCCATCTAAATGTTCTATCGTTAAACCAGATAAATAGGTTGCAAAACCTTCATTTAACCAAATATCTTTCCAACTTCCACAAGTTACTTTATTCCCAAACCATTGATGTGCCAATTCATGTGCAATTAAACCTCTACTAAAGTTACCCATAAAAGAGATGGTGGTGTGTTCCATTCCTCCTCCCCAACCAAATTGAGCATGTCCATATTTTTCATTTTCAAATGGATAATTACCAAATAAACTGATAAAGTGATTCATAATATCAACAGTAACTTCCGTGCTATTTTGCGCACTCGTTAAACTTTCAGGGTAAACATAGTTTACAATAGGAAATGGGTTTCCGTTATTAGAAACGGTATGAGAATAAGTTTCATAATTGGTAACTGCAAAAGCAATTAAATATGCAGGAATTGGATATTGATGTTTATAATGTGTGGTTTTAATGCCTGCATTTATAGTTGTACTTTGTTCTAGGCCATTGGAAACAGATGTGTATATTTCTGGAGCAGATATGTAAATGTCAATTTCATCAATTTTATCATTCAAATCTTGTTTACAGGGCCACCAATCTAGAGCTCCATAGGGTTCAGATAGTGTCCAAAGAACAGGTGTTGAATCATTACCGTGAATTGAAGTTTCAAAAGAATCAAAGCCTTTACTTATAGGAGTTCCATTATATTCTATAGAAACAGATGTTGCATTTCCTAAGCTTAAAGTGTTTTGAAGTGTAATTACTAATTCATCATTTGAGTTTTGGGTAAATGATAACGAATTTCCGTTTTGAGTAACGTTAGTAACTGTTAGATTATCATCTAAATCAAAAGTAACAGAATTCATATTATCTAAAGCAGTAAAAGTTGTAGTTACTTTCCCGGCAATATCTGCTATTGCAGGATCTACAGTAAACTCTAATTTATGATACGTTATATCGTAATTTGATGTATTTGGATTTGCTCTAAAATGAATTTTTGATGCCGCAGATTTCGCTTCTGACTCAGAAATTTCAAGAATTTCTTGAGCCGTTGTTTTGCATACATTTAGAGAAACGAAAAGTAAGATGGCAAGAAAATATTTCATTAAAAGAAAAAATTAGATTTTAAAAATACCATTTTAAAGTATAAACTAAAAAATATAGATGTTAAAGTAGTTCTTTCCTTTTTTAGAATGTACTTATCTTTGCAAGATGTTAGAAGACAAAAACACACAAAAAACATCGTTGGCTGAACTAGGAGAGTTTGGTTTAATCAATCATATTACACAATATTTTAAGATATACAATTCATCAACAATTAAAGCTGTTGGAGATGATGCTGCAGTTTTAGATGCTTCAGAAAAACAAACCTTAGTTACAACAGATTTGTTGATAGAAGGTGTGCATTTCGATTTAAGCTATATGCCTCTTAAGCATTTAGGATACAAAGCGGTAATGGTTAATTTATCTGATGTGTATGCAATGAATGGTGTTGCAGAACAAGTTACTGTTTCTATTGCTGTTTCTAATAGATTTCCTCTTGAAGCAATTGAAGAATTATATGCGGGAATTCAGTTAGCGTGTGATACTTATAAAGTTGACTTAGTTGGCGGAGATACAACTTCATCTACCAAAGGAATTTTAATTTCTGTTACTGCAATTGGTAAAGTAGACAAAGATGAAGCGATATACAGAAATACTGCAAAAGAAACGGATTTAATTGTGGTTTCTGGAGATTTAGGTGCCGCTTATTTGGGGTTACAAGTCTTAGAAAGAGAGAAACAAGTTTTTAAG
>Ga0206126_10005150_pt1 | contig 12132 bp, 11 predicted proteins | sample Helgoland_Spring_5_FD_148621 | JGI IMG/M metagenome (GOLD analysis project Ga0206126, IMG submission 148621) | Pelagic subsurface seawater microbial communities from Kabeltonne, Helgoland, North Sea - Helgoland_Spring_Bloom_20160412_1 | ecosystem: Environmental > Aquatic > Marine > Epipelagic ...
AGGATGGTGGGTTAAATCTTTTAATCCTATTATTCACAAGGCGCTAAATTTAAATTGGTTCAAGGGTATTGGTTTGTTCTCTCTTCTCGAGGAGTTTGTGAAATATAAGTCTAAAACCGCCGTATGCTACAACGCTTGTACGGTGGTGTGAGAGGGAGTTTCTGCAAGGGAACTCTCTACTCGATTCTTATTATCTTAGATATCCTGATGATCAGCTTGCTGATTTAGTAACTGATTATCTCCAGCCATCTCCCTCTGTAGATCATTAAATTCACTCACCGTCATCACAAAATGTTGAGTCCCCGACTTTTCGTAAGGCAGGTCATATTGCGCTCCACCATCTGGATTTTGTTTTTTTAAATATTCAAGAGCCTGAAGAGCACTTTCCATTGTTAATTTAAAATCACCACTCTCCTCTTGAGTTTCTAAGTTTTCTTCAGCTTCTTTTTTCTTTTTGTCTTCTACAGCTTGTATAGCTTCCTGTTTTTCTGCTTCCTCTTTTAAACGAGCCTCTTTTTCCCGCCGCTTATGTAGCTCTTTCTTTTCTTCTAAATTTCTATATTCATCTGTAAATAACGATTTTTGTTGCTGATAAAGATGAGGAAATTGTATACAATTTGCTTCATCCTTAAATGCATTCAAAACCTCTTTTTTAGTAAATGGAACATTTTTTAAAATTCTATCTGGACATATTTTATCTCTCAAATCCAAAGCATGCCAATATGCACCTGATTTTTCTGTATTTTTATCACCTACAGTTAGCCCCTCAGCAATTTTAAAAGTATAAACAGCATCTTTTCCCACCTTTTCAATAGCTTTACCTAAGTTCTTAAGCATATATCACCCTCTTATAAATAATTAAAAATAACCAACCGTTTGCACGGTATAATATTAAATTCAACTAATCAATACTTTGTGGTTAATTGGAGATGAGTGTTGTTCTCTACAGTCATTCTTTGCATGGCTAAGCACTGCCTTACGACTATGCTCCAGAGATCGAGATCTCGTATAACTCGCAAAGAGCTCGCATGCGAGATGACAGAGGTTTTTAGGTTCAAACTAAATATTGATAGTCCTTTTATGTACTGCGAGCGCAGCCTCTCTTATCGCTTCATTTAATGTTGGGTGTGCATGGCAAGTACGAGCTATATCTTCTGACGATCCACCAAATTCCATATAGGCTACAATCTCCGCAATCATGGTTCCAGCATCATGGCCTATGATATGCGCTCCAAGCACCTTGTCAGTTTTAGCGCAAGCAAGTAGTTTAACCATACCCTCTGTATGGCATGCACTTCTTGCTCTGCTATTTGCTAGATATGGAAATTTACCTACCTTATAATGCGTATTAGTTTCTTTCAAGTGCTCTTCCGTCGCTCCAACGGATGCAATTTCTGGTGATGTATAAACTACACTTGGTATTAGGTTATAATTTACGTGACCCGCCTGAGAATTCATAATCTCTACAGCTGCAATTGCTTCTTCCTCAGCCTTGTGAGCTAGCATAGCACCCCTTACAGTATCACCTATCGCATATATATTTGGAATATTTGTCTGAAAATGATCATTGATTTCGATTCTACCACGATTATCTAAAATAATACCTACTTCTTCAGCTCCTAAATATTTAGTATTTGGCTTTCTTCCAACAGAGACCAAGACTACATCGCATGATAATTTGGACTCCTTATCATCACCAACATTTGCAACTGTCACCGATACCCCGCTAAATTTCTTCTCAGCTTTGATCACTTTAGTATTTAGCATAAACTTGAAGCCTTGCTTCTCCAATATCTTATGAAAAGATTTACCGATCTCTTTATCAAGGGCCGGTACTATACTGTCAGCAAATTCAACGACTGTGACATTACTTCCAAGCCTTCTCCATACTGATCCTAACTCTAGACCTATGTATCCGCCTCCGATTATCACAAGCTCTTTTGGTACTTTTGGAAGAGATAATGCACCTGTTGATGATATGATAGATTTCTCATCTACTTCTACATTTGGAATATCGATAACCTCAGAACCAGTAGCGATCAGAATATTCTTTGCCTTAATCTTTTTAGTTTCAGAGCCAGACGAAACCTCTACCGTTGTGCTATCAATAATTTTACCTGTGCCAGTAATTTTAGTGATCTTGTTCTTTGCAAAAAGACCTTCTATTCCTTTACATAAATCAGACACTACCTGATTTTTCTTCGAAAGCATGGTTTTTAAATCAAGTTTAACATTTGTTTTGATACCGATATCACTGAAACTATTTTTTGCATCTGAATATTTTTCTGAAAAACTAAGCAAAGATTTTGATGGAATACATCCCACATTTAGGCATGTCCCACCTAATGTCTTACGCTTTTCTACGCATGCTACTTTCATACCGAGCTGACTTGCCCTAATTGCACCAGTATAACCCCCTGGTCCTCCTCCAATTACCACTAGATCAAATTCTTGCATAAAATTTATTCCTTCAAAAATACTAAAAATTGTACGATAACATACCCTAGTATAATGTAAATGCGAATTTACCGCAGCCCGAGTTATGGATAAGAAATATTTTATTATGCAAGCATAAAAGCCTAGTAATAGTCAATTTCGTGTAAAGTGGCGGTATTGTCATTCCGCACGCGACCGGCGTTGTTACATGTAAAGTATTATTATGTGTTAATAAATTAGAAAGATCGTATAGAAATATGATTAATGAGCAAGCAAGCCTTCCGTAATATTTTTAATAGGATTATAATATATGGTAGGTTGTCACTAAGCTTCTTCTAGAACCTTACTGCGCTTACTCATGGAAGAAGTGCAACGCCGATAGATTCACGATACTTGGCCACTGTTCTCCTTGCTATGCTGATATTAAAACTTGAAAGCTGTTTGGAAATTTCATCATCCGATAAAACATTATCAGCATCTTCACTAAGGATCATTTGCTTAATGATTTCTTTTACCTTGGTACTAGAAACGTCACTTCCTGTACTTCTTGCACTACCTAAACTAGAAGAAAAGAAATATTTTAATTCAAAAATACCACTTGGGGTTGCAATATATTTATGAGCGGTAGATCTACTTACCGTGCTTTCATTAAATTCCGTCATTGCAGCTATCTTGTTGAGCGTCATAGGTTTTAGATGTAGTATACCTCTTGTAAAAAAGTCTGCTTGCTCCTCAACTATAGCACTTGCAACCTTTAAAATTGTATTACTTCTTTGTTCTATAGCATTACAAATAGTATTTGCAGAATCTAATTCTCTTTTTGTAAAATTCCGCTCTTCATTATCTTGTACAGTATCCTTAATTTTCAGGTAATATTCTCTATTTACATGCAACCGTGGCATTGCTTCTGAATTAACTTCGAGCTTTGCAATCCCATCCTCTTCGAAAGTCAATATCACATCTGGAATCTTATATTTTGTTTGCTCAATAAAAAAACCATTCGCAGGCTTAGGATTAAGTTGTTTTATCCTCTTTATCATATGTTTTGTAGCTTCAATATCAGCTTTACAAATATTTGATAACTTCTTAAGCTCACCTTTTGCAAGTAAATCAAGATTCTGCACCATAACCTGCAACGAATCACTTATCTCACCCCGTTCTTCCAGCTGCATAGTTAAACATTCTTGAACATTCCGTGCAAAAATTCCTATAGGATCAAATGTTTGCAATGTCTTTATAACTTGCAGAACCATTAACTCATCGCACATCAAATTCAACGATATCTCTGAAACATTAACATCTAAATACCCACTAGGTGATAGTAAATCTAGGAGATAATAAGCAACTAACCTATCTTTATCATCATTGAAAGATAAGTTAATTTGCTCAGATATATGCCCTTTTAATGATTTATCTTTCGCAATATTTGATAAGAAATCTTGGCTTGAATAGTTACCACTATAAAATGATTGAGATTTGTGATACGCTTCGTCTAATTTTTTTTTGGAATAATCTTTTGATTCAACTTTAACATTATCATCCTCTATGAAAGGATTTTTATTTAACTCGTTAATAGCAGACTCAAGAAGCTCTGTATTTGACATCTGCAGTATAGCTATGCTTTGATGCATTGTGCTACTCATATTGAGAGTTTGCTTTTGTTGCAATGTCTGAGTTTGCTTCAAAATATCACCAATATAGTTAATCTATTTATTAAAACTTAATAGAAAATCATTCCCAATGACACCGATTTTTTACATAAAGGATGGAAATTTAAGCTTTGCTGACAAAATTGTCCTATCTAATATTGAATTATATATTTCGCATGCAGATAGAATCTGTTTAGTTGGAAGAAACGGATGTGGAAAATCCAGCCTCATGAAAATAATTTATGGAGAATATGAATTAGATAACGGAGAATTATTTCAAAATTCTGTAATTAATGTTGGTTACCTAAAGCAAGATTTAGCATTAAGTTTAGATGCTAATAACACGACCATATACGACTTTATACTCAAAGAGTTTAGTGCAGTAGAAGATAAAAAATATCAAGCCGATATATTTTTAAAACAACTGGATATTGATGGTAATATGAAATTATCTGAGTGTTCTGGCGGGCAAATGAGAAGAGCCTATCTTACCAAGTCTTTACTGGGTAGCCCAGATATTTTATTACTTGATGAGCCAACAAATCACCTTGATATCGAGGCAATACAATGGCTTGAGGACTATATAAAAAACTATAAGGGTGCAGTAATTTGCATAAGTCACGACAGGGTATTTCAAGAGAATATTACGAATAAAGTATGGTGGATTGATCGTGGAATTTTACGCAAATCTAATAAGGGTTTCAAACATTATGATCACTGGAAAGAAGAGATTATAACTTCAGAAGAAGCTATTTTACGTAAGATGAACAGAAAATTAGAAGCCGAAAAAAATTGGCTAAATACAGGAGTCACAGCAAGAAGAAAGCGCAATCAAAAACGCCTTGCTGGTCTTTATAGGTTAAGAGAAAGCTTCAAGGCCCATCAATCACACCTAAGAACAGCAAAATCTAAGTTACAGATAGAGCTTGAGAAAGAAACGCAAAAAACAAAGTTTATTATAGAAGCAAATTCTATATCATATAACTTTGAAGATAAAAAACTATTCAACGACTTTACCTTTAAAGTTAAAAAAGGAGAAAAAATAGGAGTTATAGGATCAAATGGCTCTGGGAAATCAACCCTACTGAAACTACTTACCAAAGAATTAGAACCGCAATTAGGTAGGGTAAAGCATGGAACTAATCTTGACATTACATATTTTGACCAGCATAGGAGCGAGTTAAATCCAAAACACAGCTTGAAGCAAGTATTATGCCCAACAGGCGGAAATGAAATATTCTTAAAAGATAGAACTATGCATATTGCGGCATATTTAAAAAAATTCATGTTTGACCCAAAGATCTTAGAAGATAAAGTATCAACCTTGTCTGGTGGAGAGAAAAATCGTCTGCTTCTTGCAAAATCACTTATCAATCCAGGCAATTTATTCATTCTAGATGAACCTACAAATGATCTTGATATGGATTCCCTAGAAATGCTTCTTGAAATATTAGCAGATTATACTGGAACTCTTATAATCGTCAGTCACGACAGAGACTTCTTAGAACGTCTTGTGACAAGAACATTGGTATTTGCAAATGAACAAATTATAGATTTATATGGTGGATACCAAGATTATCTAGAATATCGCAAACAAGTGGAGGCAAATACACCTGCACAGAAAAAAACTGCTACTAATAAAAAAGTAAAGCAATCAGAATCTGTACTACAATCAAAATCTCCAAACAAATTAAGCTATAAATATGCAAGATTACTGGAAGTACTGCCATCAGAAATTGAAGAACTAGAAAAACAAATTTCCAATATAGAAAGTAAGCTTACAAAGGGAAATTTATATAATTCTGATATAGAAAAATTTAATGACCTATCAAATAAATTGCAACACTCTAAAGATCAGTTAGAAGATAAAATAAAACAATGGATTAATGTTGAAGATATGAATAGCGATATAATTAAGCAAGATAAAAACAACTCTGAACAGTAAATTTTCATCAATTTAAAATTAAATTATCTACACTACACCTACTTTATAATACTAGATACACCTTAAATCCTTGATATTTCTTTAATATATTGCAATCATAATAATTACAGTGGATTAATTTGAATTAGATCACCCTTATGAAAATTATAGAAAAAGATATCAACTATTCAGCATTTTCCATAATAATCAACAGCATAGAAGAATTTAAAGATTTATGGGCAAACTGTAATCACGAGTGCTTATCAAGCCTAGATATACAAAGGCATGTATGTTATTTGCAAGATAAATGCTCCGAAGTCAATTCAAAATTGAAGTCAAAACTAGAAACATCAAATAAAGACTCTCTACTAAAAATACAAAACATCTTAAAGATATATCAAAACGCTAGCCCTAACGTACAATATAAAATACTGCAACTAGCAATAAAACAGAAATCATTTTGTGATAAGAAGTGTAACGCAATTGATAAACAACTGATCGCACAAGAAATATCTAAAATATATGACACCCTTAGTAATCAAGAAATCCTCGAAGCGCACAAAATGATTAGGTACATTGCAAGTCTTAAGCAACATTCACCGATAGATATATTATTAGTAGAATTTCTAGAAATGCGTAATGAACTCAACACGCACAAACAAAAATTAGAGCAACACTTTCCTCAGAAAAAACACTTAATCACAGCAGAATTGCAAGCTGCACAAACCCAATGCGAAATAATAGGAGATTTCATATTATCAAATTCTGAAATCTAATCTCCTAAAGTGTGCTATCTAAAACCGCAATATTTACGATTTTTATCCTGCTGCAGAAAATCTATGATCTCTTGAAGAATCGTATTATCTGGATGCTTCTCCTTAGCAATTTCAATCCTCTTATTAAAAACATCAGGAGATTTATCGTTAAAGATTTCCCTAACCACTTTGCTAGCTTCCAGAGATTGTTTTTTATCAAAATTCCTGCGCTTCATACCAACGAGATTCAGCCCTTCAAGATTTGCTCTCTCACTTGATGCAAGACCGTAAGGTATAAGGTCACGAGTCACGGCAGAAACACCACCAATCATCGTATGCTTGCCGATTTTACAAAATTGTTGCACCGCAGAAAGCCCTCCGATAATAGCAAAATCATCAACCTCAACATGACCTGCTAGGCTTACATAATTAGCGAAAATCACATTATTTCCAACCGTGCAATTATGGGCAATGTGAACACCAACCATGAACAGGCAATTATCACCAACTTTTGTCACCATATTACCTTCCTTTGTTCCATGTTGGATGGTCACATATTCCCTGATAACATTATTTTTTCCTATAATAACTTCAGAATCTTCTCCCTGATATTTCAAAGTCTGGGGATACGACAAAGAGGCAAATGGATAAATCTTTGTCCCCTCACCAATCGTCACTCTACCCTCTGTAATAACATGAGACTTGAGTTCTACATTATCACCAATAATAGCACCATCACCTATTATACAATAAGGACCAATCTTAACATTCTGTCCAACCTTAACGTTCTCTCCTACGATAGCGCTAGCATGAATCATAACATTTTCTCCTACTCTTTATCCTTAACCATTGCAGTTAAGACAGTTTCTGCAGCAACTTCACCTTCTACTTTGGCACTTGCTTTAAATTTCCAAACAGACTTCCTAGATTGCATAATCTCAGAATGCATGATCAAACTGTCGCCTGGCTCAACAACTTTACGAAATTTACAATCATCAATTGCCATGAAATATACTTCTTTATTTTTTGTACTATCCATCGATTTTGCAACGAGAATAGCCGAAAGCTGAGCCATAGCTTCTATCATCAGTACACCAGGCATAACGGGGCGATCTGGAAAATGCCCAACGAAATGATTCTCGTTTATAGTTACATTCTTTATCCCAGTAATAGACTCGTCTATTACGAAATCTGTAACTCTATCTACTAATAAAAACGGGTATCTATGAGGTATCATTGACATTATCCCAAGGGAGTCAATCTCTTTATTATTTATCATCAATTTTCTTTCTTAGTAATTAATTTCTTCATCATGATTGTTTGCCTATGCCAATCTCTGATAGGAACAGCAGGAGAGCCACCCATAATACCTGCTTCTTTTATATCCTTAAGGACGCCTCCTTGACCAGAAATCTGTACATTATCTGTAATATTAATGTGGCCTGCAATTCCTACCTGCCCTCCAAGAGCGCAGTAAGAACCTATAGTGCAACTTCCAGCAATACCTACCTGTGCAACCAGTATAGTGCCTTTCTTCACATGTACGTTATGTCCCACCTGAACTAAATTATCAATTCTGCATAAATCTTCAATTATAGTATCATTCATTGAGCCACGATCAATACAGCTATTTGCACCTATCTCAACATCGTTACCAATAATTACTAATCCAGTATGGTATATCTTCTTATGGATACCATTATCCGTCGCAAATCCGAAACCATCCTGACCGATCCTAGCACCTGATAAAATCACAACATCATCACCTATAACAGAGTGACTAATAGAAACATTTGAATCAATTCTAGCGTTATTCCCTACCCTCACACCGTAGTCAATAACTGTACCTGACTCTATAATAGCATTGTCACCAATCTCCACCTCATCTTCAATAACTACATTGTGACCTATATAGCAATTTTTTCCTATCTTGCTACCTTCCGCAACATAAGCACTAGGCATTATTTTGCTATTGTAAGTTTTTGCAGATGAATAAAATATATCTATAATTTTAGCATAAGCATGATAAGGATTATCAACCTTTAGCAAGACTGTATCCGTATTAGACTTGCTTTCAAAAGCCTTAGGTACAATACATGCACTTGCTTTGCTGCCTTCAAATTCTTTACTATATTTTTTGCTGCTTAAGAATGTTAAGTCACCATTTTTTGAATCAGACAAAGACTTTATACCTTCAATAAGTATATCCTCTTTTCCTGCGAGAATAGTACATCCTATTTTATCAGCAATTTCTGACAATTTATGTGGTTTACTAGTTTTAAAAAATTTTCTATTTTGCATATCAGATAATTTTATAACGATTTCTAATCACTGAGATTTTTATTTAATAAATTGACTATAGTTAAATATGCAATAATTGCAAAAAAACAAACATAAAAAAGAGGGAATAGCTGCAAGTCAAATTTACGCATGAAGAATAGGCAAACAAAATTTGCAGTTCCAGACATTAACATTGAACCGGTAGCATGCCCAAGACCTATACCACGATATCTTTCATTTGTTTTGAACATCTTAATAGCAATCCCATGCGCAAGGGCATTAAATGGAGCAACAGAAATAGCAAGCAAAACACAAGAAGCAAGAGATAGATTTATCAATTGCTGATTGATGGATAATATCATTAAAATACATGAAAGAATCGTAGAAATTAAGCTATATTTTATAACAACTCTACTTCCAAAACGATCAGATAAAAGACCAGATATAGGCATTGTGATACCAAATACTAGCACTATCACAACAGAGAATACTGTGATTATATTTTTAGTATATGGCACAATAATAGGTAAATATTGTTTCATGAATATAATTGACACTTGATACGTAACGCCAAAACCACCAGCAAGCATAATCATTGATATTAAAACTACCCATCTATTTTTTATAAAGGAAACAACATTATCAAATTCCAGATTGTCTTTTTTTGATTCTATGAAATCTGGCGTCTCCTCTAAAAAGCTACGATAATAGATAGTCACCAGTGCTAATGGTAGTGATAGCAAAAATGGAATGCGCCATCCCCATTCAGGAAATATTGACGAATTAAAAAAGTTAGTTGATGCAATACCAAGCAACAAGCCAGCAACACCTGCAGCTCTCGTTATAGAAGATGCAGTGTAATGGTGCTTCTTCCCTATATGCTCTATCGCATATATTGCAGCACCATCATACTCACCAGCTGTAAAAAACCCTTGCAAAAATCTACATATTATTAAAATTTGATAACTTAATACCCCGATTGAATTATAGTCTGGAAGAAGTCCAATCAGCAAAGTTGGAAAAGCAATGCCAATCACTGTAAGACGCAAGGAAGTTTTTCTCCCGTATAAATCTCCAATATGACTAAAAAAAACTGAACCAACTGGCTTTGCAAGATATGACAGAGCATATATTGCAAAAACATACATAAGACCAGAAATTTTATCAGCTTCTGGAAAGAATTTAGATGCTAATATCCCAGCAGAAAAACCGTATAAACTATAGTCATAATATTCTATAATCGTTCCTAAGAATGCACCCGTAACTTTTTTTTGAGAATTTTTTGCCATTCTACATCACCCCTATTCTTTACATTTCTCACGCTCAATTTCAATAATTGTTTGTATCTCTGATACAGCTTTATCAAAATCATCATTTATAACTATATGATCATAACTCTTTGCGTGCTTCATTTCCTCTTCAGCGATTGCAAAGCGCTTATTAATCTCGTCTTCTGAATCTTGCGACCTTTCTTCTAAACGCTTCTTTAGCTCATTAATATCTGGTGGCAATATAAAAATACTCACCACCTTAGCTTGAGCTTTTTCCATTATTTGATAAGCACCTTGAAAATCTATATCAAATAAAATGTCGAAACCTTCTCTCATCCTATTTTCAACATATTCCAAAGGAGTACCATAATTATTATGGTGTATGGTTGCATACTCTAGGAATTGATCTGATTCAATCATTTTTTCAAACTCACCTTTGCTTTTGAAAAAATAATCTACAGATTCTTTCTCTTTGCTGCGCCTCTGCCTTGTAGTTGCAGAAATAGAAAGCGATAGGTTTTTATCAAGCTCTAACAATCTCTTTGCAATAGATGTCTTGCCTCCCCCAGAAGGAGCGGATAAAATAACCATCATTTGTTTTTTGTATGACATAACATTATTTAAAAAAGCAAAACTTCATTATTAACATAATAAAACTGCCAAAAGTATAATGACTGACAGAAAAAAAACAATAATTATTACAGGCAGCTCAAGCGGTCTTGGCTCTGCACTTGCTTTGCAATACTCCAGCATGGGCAACAAATTATTTCTCTTTGGAAGATCAAAAGAGAGATTGGAGAAAATATCTGATCTCTGCAGGAAAAATGGCGCAATCGTAAATAGCATCATCGCTGATGTAACAGATGAAAAATCAATGAGGAAACATATAGAGGAAATAGCAATGCATAATAATGTTGATGTAGTCATTGCATGTGCTGGCGTTTCAGCAGGAACTCTAGATGGCCCAGAAACGCCTCAGCAAGTAAATAAAATTTTTAGTATCAATATAAACGGCGTATTAAATACTGTAATGCCTATTATCCCACATATGATACAAAGAAAGTCTGGCAACATAGCTATTGTTAGCTCAATGGCAGGTTTTTTAGGGCTATCTAGCGCACCATCTTACTCTGCAAGCAAAGGTGCAGTGCGTTTATTCTCTGAAGCGATAGGAGCTTATCTACAAGCACACAATGTATACGTATCAACTGTTATCCCAGGCTATATCAAAACCCCGATGACTGACGTAAATGGATTCCCCATGCCATTTATGATTGACGCAAACGATGCTGCAAAAAAAATAAAACACGGTATTACGCATAATAAAAGAGTAATAGCATTCCCGTTATTTATGTATCTCTTTCTTAAAATCACAACACTAATTCCTTCAAGAGTAGTCTCATATATCAATTCAAAACTCCCAGGCAAACCAGCTTTTGAAAAAAAATAGTCTCTTGATTTTACAGCCTTAATGAAGCTTAATCAAAGCGCAACCGATTTATCTTTACTTTTCTTAATTGATACTTGACATAATAATTAATGCATGTTAATCTTCACCTAATATTAATTTAAAGTCTATCAAAATTATGACAATTTTCAATTATGCAAGTCGTGCATTTGCCACAGGAAATGAACTAATCAAGGCCAATAGCATAAAAAACAATGTTAAATTGTATGGCTCACTTGCTGCCAGGGCAATTGCATGAAGATATAAGTTAACAATTAACTAGAGATAATGAGTATACTTCATCTTTTAAATTTAAGTACAAAAGATGAGTATATTAGAAAATATAAAGAAGATATTAGACCCAAGAGAT
>Ga0206126_10005164_pt1 | contig 12108 bp, 2 predicted proteins | sample Helgoland_Spring_5_FD_148621 | JGI IMG/M metagenome (GOLD analysis project Ga0206126, IMG submission 148621) | Pelagic subsurface seawater microbial communities from Kabeltonne, Helgoland, North Sea - Helgoland_Spring_Bloom_20160412_1 | ecosystem: Environmental > Aquatic > Marine > Epipelagic ...
TCAGCTTCATCCACAAGCAGAACCACCCGTCTTTCTTTATGTCGGGCGAGATGTCTTTGCTGATGGATACGGGCGAGGTCAAGCGCGTCAAGGCGCCTATGGTGGTACACACTGAGGTGGGTACGCAAAGGGTGGCATACATCCACGAGGACGTGACGTGGACGTGCGTGTATCGCACCGATGCGGATACGGTTGAGGAGGCAGAGAAAGAAGTTTATACCATGGACTTTCGGGAGCTCCCGGAGTCCGTAATCCAAAAGAAAATATGGCAGGTCTCTTAATTGCAACGGCCATTGGCGGCACGGCACTCACGGGTGCGGCGGTAGCTAGTGGTATCGCGGGAGGAATTCAAATTGCTAGTGGCATCAAGTCGTTCAGCGAAGCCAACAAGGCTAAGAAGCGTCAGGAAAATGCTGAGCGCGAGGCGGCAAAGGCTATGGAGGAAGCGCGTCGCCGCACTGAGGTGAATGTCATGGAGAGTCTATCCATCCAGAAGGAGCCGTACGAGCAGCAGGTGATGGCACTACTGACGCAAGGTAAGGCAAGTCTAGAGGCTGGTGTCGAGGGTGACACCCGTGGCGCCGCAGCTACAGCGGGGCGCGTGCAGATGGCTCAAAACATAGGGCAAGAGCGGGTCCGTTCCGGTATGGGGCAAGAGCTACAAACTATCGACCGCGCTGTCGCTGCTGAAGAGGCTAGACTTTTAGATATGCGAGCGGGACTTGACCTCGCTGAGGCTGAGGGGTATCAGCAGATGGCCGCCGACGCAGAGAAAGCCCGTGCTGCGAACATCGAGCAGGGTATTACTGCGGTTGGTAACCTCGCTACCACCAGTATGGAAAACATGCCGCTGTATGGGTTTGGAGATAGCGGCCTAAAGCAGGGCATTCAGAACCGCAGATTAAGCAAGCCTGCACGCCAGATTGCTAGGAAGGCTGACAATGTCGGTGACGTACTAGGTCAGCTCGGTCAGTACGGAATGCCACAGCAAAGTCAGCTCGGGCAGCCTGTATTACAGCAGAGTCAGTTCACTCCGCCGTCTCAGTTGGACTTGTATCAACAGGGGGTAGTTGGTCGTCCAAACATCTTTAGTTCATTCGGAGGACAATGACAGCTTATAAATACGTAGCGCGTGACGCGGAGTCGCGAGTCAACTGGGGCGATATCAGTAAGACGTGGTCCGATGCCATACTCAAGGTCGAGACGGACCGGGAGGCTAAGCGTCAGACCATTAAGACGGAGACTGATGAGCTTGCCAATAAACTTATCGAGGCACCACGGGGGCAGCACCAAGGTGCTAACGAGTGGACGGCAGGGTACGCTGACATGCAGCGCGAAGCCTTGTTAGATAGGTACCGACAGCTTACGTCAGGGAACTTGGCGGTTAGGGACTGGAACTCCGCACTGGCTAATGCCACGCAGAGTACGGAGCAGATGTTCAACCTCTCTAAGGTGTACCAAGAGGAGTATGCCTCCATCATGGAGCGCGACCAAAACACTGAGTCTCAGGAGGCCGAGCTGGCTTTGGCGGCTGAGTTTGAGGGGTTCACCAACTTCACCGACACCGTCCCCCTTGTCGACCCAGTTACGCTGAGTGCTAAAATCGGAAGGCAGGTCTACGACCCCGAGACAGGTACATACAGGGTAGGTGAGACGATTACTATGAACGGGATGTACAACTTGCTGAAGGGTAGGTACAACCGTTTCGATATCCAAGCGGCGGCGGCGGAAGACGTGAAGACCTTGGGTAAGTACACCACCGTGGTGATGGATGGAAAGGTCAAGACCCGCGAGAACTGGCAGGACGACCCACTGTATAACAAGGAGTTGGAGGCTAAGATTGACGTTCACTTTTCTAACCCTCAGAATATCACCTCTGTACTGACCAACGGAATGGACAGCGGGTATTCGACTACAGGTCTTTTAGATAACGTCTTGGATAGAGAGGGTAACGTAGACGACAAGAAGGTTTTCTGGGTAACCAACCCCGCTCAGGCTTCTGCTGGTGCTAAGACCCCGCTTATATCTCTCGACATCGAGTTGGATGAGAACGGAAATATCGTGGGTAGGAGCGATGCGGAGTTGGACGACATCTTCGGAGAGAACGTAACTGACGCACAGCGTTCTGCTTTGGTCCGTGCCGCCAATGAGCAGCGCAAGGCAGCTACCGACTTTATGAAGACCTACTATACGGCGGAGGTAGACTTGATTGAGACTCCCATGAAGGAGCCCACCGATGGAGGTACCGGACTTACGGACGCACAGCGGAAAGCGATTGCTGCAAGGGACCAGACCGTTAACGCTGCGGGTCACTGGATGAACTTGGCGTTTGCACCAACTCCGGAGCAAAAGACCACATCTGCCCGAGCCTTGCAGGGGTTGAATTTTGAGGACGAGTATGGTTCTCGACAGACTATCGTGGGCGTAGACCCACTGACGCTCGATGACAGGGTGGTGTTGACATTGCGTGACGCGCAAGGCAAAGAGACTACTGTGGAGCGGAAGTATACTGACAGTCCAAACGCAGAGCAATGGGTTTCTCAGGGCAACTTCTTCTACGAAGACCCAGCGGCGGCAGAGAACCTAGTTCGCTCGGCACAAAGTCGAGAAGAGGGACCATTGTATGGAAATATGACTCTTGGCGTCAAGGCTACCGGACGAGCCTTCGCTGAAGAGGTGGTTGACATTATCCCATTCGCAGAGGCTACTGTCGGAACCGGCTCAAGCGCCGCGTCCGCGCCCGTCTATTTCACAGAGAACTCTAGTTCCGGAAATTACCAAAAGAACGCAAGTAAGACAGCGGCAGCAGCAAAAGCTGCGTTGGGGGCTATGGGTGTAGACGCTTCTAACATCATGCATATCTCTGAAGCGCGGAGTGAGCAGGTTGCAAACGCAGACTTCTACAATGAGCAGGAAACCATCAGGTTCCATATCCCGAGCGTAACCCCGGAGCCCCTCTTCATTCCCAACAACCAAGCTGGCATCAATGCCTTGGCGGAACTGATGACTATGCTACCCAACTTAATTAAGAATGGGGAGCAGCTTACGGTTGATGAAGCCCTCGAGAAGTTCTCTAACGTACCTAAGTTTAAGGACTACAACGGAGAGAAGTTTGGTGATGAGATGAAAAAGCATTTCGGTATAAAGGGCACCAAGAAGGAGGATACGCCACAGGGTAAGGTGATGGAAAAATTCAACAAGAATCGATAATGGACGAGGAGGCAGTAAAGACCATGTACACCCTCGCGCAATCGCAGGGGTATCAAGATTCTCAGGCTGACTTTGAGCAGCTCTTGGCTACTGACACAAAGGCGCTGGGCACCATGTATGGGTTGGCTCAGGACAAAGGCTATGCCGAAGACTTGGAGTCTTTCGAAATACTCATGGGACTAAAAAAAAAAGAGGAGCCCATCGTTACGGAGTCTGTATCGGACGCTGGTTCTTCGGAGCAACGGATTGCAGCTAGGCAACCAGAGCAAGAGTCTTATGCCGCTCGTGTACGTGGACTGACCGGGCAGCGGTTGGCCCCCACACCGTATGAGACGCCAGCGGAACAAGCCAAGCGTGACTCTGCCACAACTGCTATCGAAACCAGAGAGGCAAGAATAGCAGAAAATCAAATAGGGCAAAGGCAAGAGGAAGCCCGGCGCGTAACCGCTGACCTACCTCCGGTTACCATCCCCGAGGGGCCTGTCACCAGTGCAGTATCACAACTGCAAGAACTGTATGGCCCATACGGAATTAAGTTCGAGGAGGACAAGGTTCCTTTTGCTATGAGCCGAGCGGGGTCTAAGGTGGTAAAGGCTTTAGCCGCAAGCGGAGTAGACGGAAAGCCTATCGAGATACGGCTCGAACTCAACGAGGATGGAAACATCAAACAGACCGAGGCAGCCAAGCTAGATAAGCTGATTAGAGAGAACGCCACCTATGTAGGCGAGACTGACCGAACGTTTGTAGAGAAGTCGTTGAAGGTACAAGAGATGCGTCCTGTACCGCGCATCGATTCCAGTGGTGTGTCGACAGTGAAGATGGCGTCGTCAGAGGTTGACGGGAAGTTCATTGCCTACCCCACATTATTTCCAAAAGACCCCGAAGGAACCACATCTACCAACGCCGATGATTGGATGGAGTTGGACTTTGGTATCGAGGCTCAGAACGAGGCGTTTAAGAGGGGTGAGGTATTTTATTTTGACACTGAAGAGGAGGCTTTAGCTTTTGGCAAAGGAGCTTGGAAGGATGTGGTGCCTATGGACCTTTCCTTTCAGCAAAGGGCACAGGAGTTAGGGCGCAACTACGACGCCGACATGGCGTTTTTAGACGAGCTCGACGAGCGCCGTGACGAGTACAGGTTCATTGAGGAGCTGTCGCCGGGGATACGTTACGAGAAGGAGGTGCCTGCGTCTTATCAGAAGTACTTCATCGATGGCAACTTGGTGCGCGACGACATTAACGCGTTGCGTGATGAGAAGGAAGCGGAGCTGTCCACCTTAGAGAATCAGTTCGATGCGGACAACGTGTTGCTTCGGTTCAAGGAGGACCGGGATGTAGCTTTAGGTGAGAGGTACCAAGAGTTGAGCGAGGAGTCTGCTGCCATCAACAGTGACGCCAAGGGAGAACAAAACAGGCTGCAAGCAGAATCGTTGAAGCTGTACGGTGTGCGCCTCGAAGACCTTGTCGACTACGAGCCGAAGACTGAGTCCGAGCTGGCTGGTATGATTGACCTGTACACTAGGTATAACAAGGCCGCGTCACAACGACAATCTGCGGCCCTCGGGTACGAGAAAGCTCAGACATACTACGATAAGCAGCACGACAAAGGAATCACCCAAGAGTATCTCGATGGTTGGGAAGAGGTTAGCGTAGCGTGGGACAACGGATGGAAGCGAGGTCAAGCTATGTCCAAGCTTCTCCTCATGCAGTATGGGTATTACGATGCCATCGGTGACGAGGGCGCCGAGGAGAGGGCTATGCGTGAGGTCTCGGAGATTATGGATAGCCAAGACCCGCGCCGTGGTCGCGCGGTGTCACGTGCTAATATGACTGGCACAACAGATTCCTACCTCGCTGCCCTTGCCAACAACCCCGGCATGTATACCGCAGCTATTACGGCGGAGTCTTTGGCTCAGCTAGCTCCCATCTGGGCACGGGTGCTGCCTGCTGCCGCCGTTGCTGGAGGAGCTATTGGCGGTGGCGTAGGTCTTCTTCCCGGTTCGGCTGTAGGAGTCTTGGGCGGGGCACTTACGGGCGTGGGCATTGGAATATTTAATGTTGGTATGCCTATTTCCGAGTTGGCTTTGGAGATGGGTAACGCCACGCTAGAGGTGGGTGAGCGCATGGGTTACGACTGGTCGGACCCAAACTCTGCGCTTGAGGCATTGAACGATGAGAAGCTGTGGGCTGCCGCTACTGAGCGGGGGTTGCAGCGTGGTATCCCTATCGCGCTTACTGGGGCTTTGTCCAATTTTGTTATCGGTAAGGTTGCTGGCCGAGCGGCAAGCACAGCCAGCTTTGCTGAGCGTATTGGTCGTGGTGCTGCAACCGGACTTGTTGTTGAGCCCGCAACCGAAGCTTTGGGTGAGCGCCTAGCCATCGGAGCTACCGGAGAGTATACCGGCTCTACCGCCAACTTCAGAGAGATTATGGCTGAGGCCATCGGAGCTGTCGGTATGGGCGTGAGTATGGGTGCCGCATTCTCTTCCGTTGGTTACGCCAAGCAAAAGGTGACAGGCTCCAATTTCGACTTAGCTGTAGCATTGATGGACCCGGTGCGAGTGGCGAAGGAGAACGTGAGTGGTGAACGCATTGTAAGCTGGGCGAACAGGATGGAAAAGCTCGGCAAGATTGACGCCGAGCAGGCTGAACAAATCCGTAAGAACGTAGGCTTGCGCCGTCAGGCTAACGAGCTGTTGGGTAAGAAGGTAGACTCTCGTCCCGGAGGCGACTCTCAGGTTACGGGCCGCATCATGGAGTTGCTCGAGGCCAAGCAGGAGTTGGAGAAATCTAGCTCGAACATCTTCTCTGGAAAAATTAAGGAGATAACCGAGGAGATTGCCCTCATCGCAGAGTCTGGTAAGGTGGAGAAGCCCGGCGGCGCAGCGGTAAACCTGAGTGATGTCAGGGGCCGCATTCGGAATCGTCGTGCTGGAATATATAAGTTCAATGGCAAGAGTGTTAGCCAAGAAGATTTCCTTGCTGCCATCCAAGAGGCCACGCCAAGGCAGTTGAGGCGGGCGCGTGCATACAACGATTCTAAGGCTCAGTCAGAACTAAAAGCAAGAAGAGATGCCATTTCAAAGCGAGGAACAGAGGAGATACCTGTGGGCAAACGAGCCGGATTTGGCACGGAAGTGGACGAAGAGGTACGGGAAGCCACCCAAGAGGACCTCCAAGCCGAAGAAGAAGGGAGCCTAGACACCGACCGCAAGCTTGATATACTCCAGTCTATTGCCGAGAAGCTCAACGACGATACCGAGCTGACGGAGGTAGAGCAGGCGTTCTTCAATGACAACGAGGAGGACATTAAGACGGAGCAGGAGCGATTCAAGGCTCTAGACCAAGAGGCTGCCGACGTAGAGGTCCGTGGTGAGTCTGAGGCACAGGGTCGCGTTCCGCTCAAGCGGCTGCGGCGATTGGCATCCAATGCCAAGAAGGCTATGGCGAAGAACTTCGAGGGCGCGGACGTCATCATCCACGCCGACAAGGATTCATACCAGCAGGCAGCACAAGAGAACGGCCTGACTGGAGAGCGGTCCGCTGGCTTCCTCGCTAAGGACAACAAGACGGTACACGTCTTCGCGCCTCTGGCTTCGGAGACTACGATTGCTCACGAGACGTTCCACGTTGTCTTGCGTAACAGCGTTGACAAAGCCCAGACTCAGGAGCTCATGGGTGAGTTCGTCACCACCTTGAGGAAGGTTATCCCTACCGACTCTGACTTGGCTGCCAAGCTGGACAGGTTCCAGAAGCGATACGAGGAGGGGCAGATAAACGAGGAGTACGTAGCTGAGTTCTTCGGCGAGCTGGCTGCGGCATACCCCACGCTGGACAAGAAGGGCAAGAGCGTTATCGCACGCTTCCTTGAGCGTCTTGGCAAGCTCCTTGGTATCGACCTCACGCTCTCTCCTGACCTCACGGCCCGTGACCAACAAATCCTTTCGTTGCTCGAGCGTCTTGCCGGTCAGGTGTCGCGTGGCGAAACGGTTACGGCTCGGGAGACGGGTGAGCTGGCAGAGATGGCTCGTTCAACGAGCCGGAAGCAGACCGAGGACAACCTCAGTGCTGCCGAGCAGCGGGTCGACGACTTCTCCGACGAGCAGATTCAGGACATGGCTGAGCAAGGTGTGGCCTTCCACTTCAGCAAAGTAGACATCACCAAGGTCTTGCCGGAGAAGCTCAAGCGTACCATATATGGATACGGTTTCTACACCACGTCGGCAGGACAGAGCAACTCTGTATTCCGTACGTATGGAGACCGCGTCACACTGATTGACACGAATCAGTTGAACTTGCTTAATGGCGACACTCGAATTACCGAAGAACAGGCCAAGAAACTACGCGACTTTGCCAAGATGGAGCTCGAGGAGCTGGACGAGACGGGCGAGCTGGTGTACTTCCCGGATAAAGCCATTGTCCTGCAAAGCTTGGCGGAGCTGAAGGCCGGTGCCGCATGGGCTAATGTACTTGTCGAGGGTTCCGCCGAGGCAGTATTCGGAGACGTCCAGATGGTCCCACGCGATATTGCCAACAGGTCCACTACACCTGACGTAATCACGTATGACACACCTCAGCAGGCTCAAGTCGCGGCCCTTATCCAAGAGGCTTTTGGTTTTGATGGTGCCGACTTTGGTCGTGGAGTCAACATGGATGACACGGGATATGGAATCATCAGTGCCATCTGGAACTTCGACAAACTCAACCGCGCCATCATCGAGCCGGGGCAGGAGCCGACCCGCGCCGCCGAGCAGCGGGTGGAGACTGGGACTCCGTTCACCTTTGAATACAACAAGAACCTTGAGCGTGCTCCACAGATGGGCACTCAATTCGGTCAAGACGTAGAGGCCGCCGGAGACTATGTTACTCAGTCTGTTGGCTTCACACCCGAAGGTTTTGAGACTAATACCGTTACGGTTCAGTCACCTCTGGTGGTTGACATTACAGATGCCACTCAAATCTCGTATAAGAACGAGCTCTCCAATCGATACGGAGGAGCTACTGGGGAAGCGTTGAGCGATGCCATCCGTCAAGATGGTTACGATGCCATCGTCACTCGGTTTGATGATGGCAGCACAGGGGAGATTGTCTTGCTGGGTGGACAGCGTACCCGAGGTACTGAGCAGCGGGTGGACTCCCCATACTTTGACTCATCAACAGGCGATGTCAGTGTCGATGCTAAGATTACTCGCATTGAACGGATGTCGCCAGACGAGTATCTCAGGCAAGCTTGGGAGGTTACGGACGGTAAACTGGGTGGCAGTTTCGAGTTTTGGATGGCCTCGAATAAGGTCTCTCCAGAAACGAGAGAGTCATATTCCAAAGCTATGCTGGAAGGGGATAAGTTCCCCCTCCCTTATATCGACAAGGAGAACGGGTCTCAGGAGGGTCGCAACCGAGCGATGGCAGCAAAAGATGCGGGCATAACAGAAATCCCTGTCGGCATTATTGAGGAGCAATCTGTTGAAGAGCAAGTAAAGCAACTAGAGTCTGAGTTGAAGTCGACTGATTCGAGTGCTGCTGCATTTAGAATCAGAAAAAAAATTGACTCCTTGAAAAACACCCGCGCCGCAGAGCAGCGGGTGGATATCAAGACCGATGGGACAGGTATTGATATTGAAGGCAATGAGCCAGTTAAGGCTGGGCAGATTAGCCCCACTGTAAGAATCGATGCCACTGAAAAGAGGGACGCATTCCTTGAGGATGACTTCCGTCTTGACGATATCGACGGGACTATCAAGAATCACGTCTCTGCTGCCGTAGGTACCGCTAGGCGACTGGCGTCAGGCAAGGTCGTGTACACCAAGGATGGCGTCAAGTACACCATCGAGCTGCCGTATGAGAACAAAAGGCTGCTATCTCTCCTGAATCGCAGAAGCAAAGCCGTTGCTGCTGTAAAGGGAGGCACCGATAAAGCCAAGGCGAAGAAGGCGAAGCTGCTGGAGCGCGTCAAGGAGACCACCAACGAAATCATTGCCGAGGCGGTAGAGGTGATGACGCAGAACATCCTCGCTGTATACGATACCCTGACCCCAGAGTTTGTCGCCACCTCTAAGGAGTGGTACGTAGGAGCCAATAGGGTGGCCAACCGCATCGCGGAAATCTATGGTGTTACTGTAGAGGAAGCAGCCGGAGTTCTTGCTGCTCTTAGCCCGCAGAACGATTGGTTCAATAACATCGCTGTTGCTGAGCGCACGTTCGAGGTCTTGGAAAACCACTCGGACACGCCGTTCTCAAGGGAAGTGTTCGACAAGGCATTGGCCCTGAACATGGGCCGCAAGGAACCAAGCAAGTGGGGCAAGCAGCTTGCCGCAGAGTTTGCTCAGTATGAAGGCATGACGCTCAACGAGATGGAGGCTCAGGGGGTTCCTGTAACCGTGCAGACCAATCTCTTGCGTGCCATCGACCAAGCGATGTATCCCGGCAAGGTTCTGATGACTACGCCTGATGGCGACTTTATTGGTTTCGATAGTACCCCGATACGTTGGAGCTCTCCAGTAGAGATAGCTAAGGCTATAGACATGTACCGCAACCCCTCGATAGAAAACATCCGAGAGAAATTGGGCGGCGGCAATAAGGTCCGAAACTTCTATAACAATATCGTAGACCCCAACTCTACGAGTCCATATGTCACCGCCGATACTCACGCTGCTTCGGTGGCATTGGGCATACCTATGTCCGCCAATGATGCTGGTGGTTTTGGTGTGTTCAAGGGTGGACGCGGTATAGAGTATGCGCTCATCAAAGAGGCGTACATCAATGCCGCAGAGATAGCTGGAATACTACCGCGTGAGATGCAATCCATCACTTGGGAGGCACAGCGCACGGGCATCAACAATAAAAACCGTACTGCATCTGAAATCAAAGCCAATGTTGACCTACTCAAGCGGCTGCTCAACGACGAAACACTAACGCCATATGAAAGGACAAGACGAATCATCGCCGAGAACCCAAGCGACAACCCCGGATGGGCAACGAGCAGAGGAATTGAAGCTCAAGTATCTGACTTACTCGAGGGCATTGAAGCTCAAGCCGAATCAAGAGGACGCGAAGTTCTTTCTCTACGGAGAGGCACCGGAAGAGACGTGGGAGATGCCGCTACCCGAGTGGGTGAACCGGCTGCCGAAGACCGCGCCGCTGAGCAAAGAGGTGCGCAAGCTGCTGAGCAGCGGGTCGATGTAGAAGAGGTCGAGGACAAGTACGGCGACTTTGTTCCGGGTACACGGAAGATGATTCGCATAGACGGTGGTCGCATCGAGATTGCTGGAAACAAAACCTTTGATAGGTCTGGTATTCTTGAGCTGTTTGTACCAGAAGAGAGCCGTCGTCAAGGCATTGGTACCGCCCTCGTCAAGGCAGCAATTGAAGAAGCCGACGGGAAGTTGGTGGGTATGGCGTCCAAGGACGCTGCTATCGACATCAACTACAGGCTTGGCATGAGGTACTACAAGCCAGATGGTACTGAGGCTACGCTAGAGGAGACCAAGAAGCAACGTGCCGAGAACTCCTACGAGTCTATCTTCATGCAGACGCCTGAAGCTAGGCAGGCTGGGCGTAGAGGAGAAGCCGCCGAGCAGCGGGTCGTAGACCCCGGCGTGGTGGACGTGCTGGAGCGGTATGAGTTCAAGCCCAACAAGAGCCTCAAGAACGCTGAGCTGGCGCCGGAGTTGAACCGCAACTTGCAGAGGTTTGGGTATGGCGTCAAGCAGTATGGCACACGGATGAATGACTTCCGTGTCATCTCTTTGGATACGGGCCGTGCCGTAGACCCCAACGATATTATCGCAGCGGGCGTAGAGGAGAGGGCAATACAGCAGACAGAGGAGCGCCGCATGGTGGAGATGGAGCGACAGCTCGAGCTAAAGCAGCGCATCATAGAAATCTACAACGCCGATGAGCGACCGTTTACGGGCAAGGACTTCGAGGCCCGGGCACCAGAGCAGCGCGTAGCAGCAGAAGCTATGGCTGAGCCGGGAACCATTGCTGACCTCGTAGCTCGGGGTCGGGAGCTGGGCCTCCGTGATGCAGCCATCCGTTCCGTGCTACTCAAGAGGTTCGGGAAGGACAACGCCGATGCCATCGATACAGCCCTGACCGAGTACTTCGATATGTTCCGAGCTGTACCTGAGGCGTTCGGAAACGTAGAAGGTGGTATCGAAGTGGGCCGACAGATTTACGACGACGTACGCCGGCAGCTCGATGAGTTCGCTCGCCCGAAGAAGCCGGGGCGCATGACCAAACGGGAGCGCACCGACCGCATCGAAGAGCTGCGTGCCAAGTTCCCAGAGCAGAAGAACCTATCCGATACCGAGCTGCTACGCAAGCACCCGCGCAAAGCTGTGGCTCCGTCCATCGCTGAGGTCCGTGCCGAGGCCCTCAACATACTTCGCAACAACAGCTTGTTCAACGAGCAGACGACGGAGGTGCAGGAGCAACTGCTGGTAGCATTCGATAAGACGTTACAGACAAGAGCCAACAAGCGTGTCAATACGCTCATGGCACAAATCCGCAACAACATCCGTCAGCGGAGGAAGGGAGCCAAGAACGCACGCACGGTACAGGACCAACTGCGGAAGCTCATCAACGAGGTCATCCCCCGCACCGATTATGGCAAGGCAGATATCGCTAAGCTCACCAACCTCGTAGCCAGCGTCAACGAAGACAACTACTTCGTCAAGGCCGAGCAGGTACTGGAGGTTGTAGAGAAGAAGCGTGGTCAGATTCGTGACAGCGTCATCAGGGACATCGCCAAGTTCGTTGCTAACGCAGCGAAGACAAAGCGCACACCGTCAGGTAAGGTGCGCCCGCGAAGCCTCGATGCGCCGGGTCAGGCATACTTCCGTGAGGCCAACCGTATCCTTCGGGCTATCCTAAACAAGGACCAGAGCCTCATCATGG
>Ga0206126_10005170_pt1 | contig 12102 bp, 5 predicted proteins | sample Helgoland_Spring_5_FD_148621 | JGI IMG/M metagenome (GOLD analysis project Ga0206126, IMG submission 148621) | Pelagic subsurface seawater microbial communities from Kabeltonne, Helgoland, North Sea - Helgoland_Spring_Bloom_20160412_1 | ecosystem: Environmental > Aquatic > Marine > Epipelagic ...
AAAGGAGATAGGTGCATCATTTCGAGATGGGTTCGTGCTGCATTACGCGGTGAAATATTAAATTTATATGGCGAACATTCCTGTTTTGACTATATTTCAGACAAAGATGCTGCTAAAGCCCTATTCCTACTCGCAAAAACATCACATATAGGAATAGTTAATGTTGGTTCGGGTATTTCGACCCCGATTTCGGAAATCGCAAACTATATATCTAAAACTTTATGCGTTGATATAAATAGGATTCCATGTGAGAAAAGTCACTTGAGTGAATTTTCTAGGGCAAATATATCAAAATTGTCCATTTTAACCGGATGGAAACCACGAACTTCAATATACCAAGGAATAGACGATTTAATCAACTACGAAAAAACAAACTGTGCAACAAAAAGCCCGACAATTAACATATTGATTACGTCCATAAACAGCAAATACGAATTGATGGCGCATTGCAATGGATTAGCGTGTGTAAACAAAACATATGTTGCGGACTGTAACGAAAATTGCCCAGTAGCACATATTTCAAGTAATTTTTGGAAAATGCCGACATTTTCTGAAGCGAATGCTATGCAAGACATTGACGATTTCGTTCAAGCAAATAATATTTCGTTGATTATTCCGACCAGAGATGCAAGTTTGTCTTTTTGGTCCAAAGCTGCTAATCAGTTGTCAGTACGTTGTATGGTTTCACCATTAAAAACCACTGAGTTATGCAATGACAAGTTGGCGTTTTATCGTTTTTGCAAGGAAAATGACATGACATGTATACCAACATTTACTTCTGTTGAAGATGTTACAACAGACAGAATAGTCATTCGAGAACGTGTTGGCGCTGGTTCTCGAAATTATGCTATCGGCATTAACAAAGCAGAATCACAAAAACACGTACAAAATATGTTAGACCCTGTTTTTAGTCCATATGTCGAAGGTAGAGAATATACGGTCGATTTCTACGTCAATATGCAGAATGAATTAGTTTCTGTAGTACCAAGGACTAGAGATGTTGTTATAGATGGTGAAAGTTGCGTCACAACAACAGAACAAAATCAAAAGATTTGGGATTTCGTTCAAATATTTGTCAAAAAACTCCACTTTTGGGGACATATTAACCTTCAGTTGTTTGAAAACGATTCGGGTTATCATATTATTGAATGTAATCCACGTATTGGTGGCGCATCTCTAGTGTCATTAAAAGCAGGTTGCAAATCAATTCAATGGGCCGTTCAAGAAACTCTGGGAAAAAACATCCCCGTTCAAATAGGTCAGTATATTAATAAATTGCAGAGAGTTTGCTGTAAAGTCGGCAAATATTCAAACAATCCCGACGAGCCAATGCCTAAAATATACACATATTGTAAAGAATAAGTATTTAAATCGATGTTTAAAAAAATAATATGCAAGTTTTGGTCCTTGATTTTGACTGTACTCTAAGTCAGCGATGTTCATACAAATCAACACATGAAGGATACGACGATTTTGACAGAGCAGCCAATGCCGGATTTTCTCACATTGCACCCGCGGATAGACATAAAAACAAACAATTTGTCGAGTGGTTAATGGGCGGAAAAACACGCATCGAATCTTTAGAAAAGTGGTTTAATAACATTTCTAAAGTTTGTAATATTGAAATTTGCACATGGAGCAATGCACAACATATATTATCAATTTTAAAGCTATCTAACTTAATGAAATACATTGTGCGTATTCACGGAAGAAATGGAAGGGGCAGTCCTGCTACTGTTATTGAAAACGGCACTTTAAGAATTGAAAATATATTCGTTGAAAAGTCTGACTGGCTGAACAATATGCAATCGTCTAATGTGTTGTTTGTAGACGACAATGTAACAAATTACGAGCATGTCAATATTCAGTGTTTTGACAATGCCGCACACGGATTGACATACAATAATAATGGTCTAACTCCAGATATGATGACAAAAATTTCAAGTATATTACATGAATCATAAAAATTTAAGTAAACGGATTATATAACAATGTCTATTAAATTTAAATGTCAAGTAAAACTAAAGTGTACGATGGACTAAAACAAAATATCCACGGATTTTATGAAGTTGTACAAAAACCCACACAAGAAGAGCTTAATCGTTTTTATGCAACTAAATATTATCAAGATGAAAAATATGGCTCGTATGCAAAAAGTTACACCGACGAAGAAAAAAAATATATTACAAATTTAGCTCTGCGTTTTGAAGATTTGGTGCCTGATATAACTGAAAAAACAGTACTAGATGTTTGCTGCGGCGAGGGATTTCAAATGAAAGTTTTCAAAGACAAAGGTTATGCTGTCAGAGGATTAGATTTTTCTTCAGATGGTATATGTTCGCACAATCCATCGTTACTCGAAAATATAACACAGGGAGATGTGTTTGCCAATCTAACTAACATTACAGAACAATTTGGCTGCATTATATTGAAACACGCATTAGAACACGTATTGGACCCGGAAGTGTTGCTTACGGAACTTCGAAATAAATTAACACCGGACGGAGTAGTTATAGTCGTTGTTCCAAATGATTTTTCAACGATTCAGGAGCATTGCCTGGAAAATGGCATGATTGAATACGCCAAATGGATTTCACCGCCAGAACACTTGTCGTATTTTTCGTTTGATTCTTTGGCTAAATTTGCCACGCATCTAGGATACAATGTTAGAGATTACAGCGCTACCTTTCCTATAGACTTTGACTTATTGTCAGAGCACACAAACTACATAAATGACTCGACGGTTGGAAAACATTCTCACTTGAAAAGAACAAGGACTGACAATTTATTGTGTGACATATCGATACACAAAACAAACCTCTATTATAAAAGACTTTGCGAAATGGGATTGGGCAGAGATATAATCATGGTACTAAGTAAAGTATAAATATTCGATGAAATATATAACATGTTCCTTGTTTTATTAACACTTTTTGTAAATACCGGCGGCGCAATTTTTATCGAATACAGTTGGCGATTATCGAAATGGAACCCGCCGCTTGTCATGACACTCGTCGAAAGTCTCAAATGTTTGATATCTATAATATTGTGGAGAAAAACAGAAACAATATTCTCCACAAAGTACATATTTCATTTTGCTATACCAGGAGCGCTCTACAGTATTCTAAACATATGCAACAGTTATGCCTTTAACATATTTCCGTCGCATTTCATTATTACAGTGGCCAATCTAAAAATAATATGGTCAATGTTACTGGCGAAATACTTTTTAAAGCAAACATTTTCCAGACCACAGTGGTTCGCGGGAGCCTTAATACTCGTTGGGTTGTGCGTTATTTCCACTCAATCCGACGGTCAAGATACCAACATGTTCGTAGCTGTCGCGTATGGCATTTTTTCTTCCCTTGTTTCATCTATCACGGGGACATACTGCGAATATTTATACAAACTTGAACCAGAAGAGACCATATATGCACAAAATGTCAAGTTATATGCATTCGGCACTCTATTTAATGTATTAATATTTGCGCTACGTGGCAATATTCCAGACAACTGGCATTGGTCGGTCAATATTATTGTTATTTATTACGCGTTTGCCGGTATTGTTATATCTTTTGTCATGAAATACCTAGGTAATGTCGTACGTAATATTTTGGGGGCTATAACGATGGTGTTGGTTTCATTATGCTCAGTGGTTCTTCTAGACAATAAAATCACCTACAACTTTATCGCAGGTGCTACCATTGTCATTTCGGGGTCGTTAACGTATAATTTTAACAAACCCACTCCGACAACCGTGGAAGCCAGTAAAAACAACGAAGAAAAAGAATCGTTATTGCCATTGGTCGTGCGCGACGTGCGGCCAATAGGGTCGGCTCGTGCGGCCAATGGGGTCGGCTAAAATAAAGATTATTAAATAAATCTGATAACACACAGAATAGTCGGGAACATGGTCCGCCGCCCCAATCCCTTTTTAATTTTACAAATAGTATTTACTATTGATTTTTCTTAACATCATGCGCATTAATCTTCGAATATATTTTACATATATCATATTGTGTTGTTTTTTTTTATATTTGGGAATATTATTGGGAAATAAATTACATGAAAAATGTCCAGACGCGCGTATTCGCTACAAAGTGCCACGATTGAAAAATATGGAGACTGTATCCAAAACGGAACCGGTAACCCACAGGCCATACATAGAAAAAAAACACAAACGCAATGACCAACAGATGCAAAATGTGAAAGTTTTCATCGAAAAGAAAAAAATAATTTCTTTCGGTTTGTTTGCTTCTGAAAAATATCACAATATCATACCTAAATGGTTAGAAAGGGGCATTTGGGCCAATATTAAAGGTTATCACAAATATTTTCCAGAATGGATATGTCGTTTTTATATAACAAACAGTGTTAATAGAGAGTTGGTTCGAAAAATTAAATCGTCGTCGATTCCAGTTGAAGTTATTGAAACAGAAGATTGGGGACATTGGTCATTGACAATGATGCAACGGTTTTTACCCTTTGACGACCCAGATATTTCACATTTCATGGTTCGTGATTTGGACTCAAGACCATCCATGAGAGAATTATTGGCTGTAAATGAGTGGATGGGTTCTGACAAAAAGTTTCATATTATACGTGACCACTCACAACATAGTGTACCTATTATGGGAGGTACATGGGCAGCAAAACATGGAGCTTTGGGAACTAGAAAAATCAAAACTATTTTCAATACATTTTTAAAAAATCAAAAAAACAATCCCATGGATGACCAGCAATTTTTAAAAAAATACATATGGCCTATTGTACAGTCAGTATCATATCAACACGATGTCGATTTAACAAGGTCTCATTGTAATCCTTGTCACCCTTTTCCAATTGAAACACCGCGGTGGGATGAATATTTCATTGGTCATGCTTATAAAACAGATTTTGAGTCTGGGCGTTCTTTTTTGTTCGACCAATATACTTGTTTTTCTACTTGTAATATGGGTAAATTAGATTGTCAATGTACAGCAGAATCGTACAAGATGCACAATAAAAAAGAGTGGAGCATCAATACGCATAACGCACATATAATTAAAAGTTTACACGGTGATATTGAAAAGGCTGTACTCATGGGTACTTTAGAAAAAATATAAAGCCGCTTCGCTGATGATAAAAAACATTACATCATTTATAAAAACATTATTTATATTTTAATAACGCATTAAAAATATTGTTGTACAACATTAGTCTCCAACGATTTCGTAATGTTGGTTCTCCAACGTTATTATCATAAAAGTTATATTCATCGCTTGTTGTAGAAACACCCACTAACATTTTCGGTGCTTTCAATTCAATTAAAATACCAGTGACAAGTGCGCCAACACCGTCAACAAGAGGACAATCCACCATCCAACTTTTTTTACCGGACCAAATGCTGGACTTTAGAAAATACAAAGGCGTTTGGGCTTTTAAAGTTTGTCTCAGTTGGTTCAATTTCCATTGGTTTCGCGGTACAACCAACGGAGAAGACGTATTCCAAAATCCATAATCCACCATATAGGGCGGATGAACCCACTTGATTAGTTTTTGTGGCCCTTCGTTAAATTTATGTACAAAATCGGATAAATGTTGCCCCCAAGTAAAACGCATCGTGGTTCTTTTTTCATTGTCATGGCTATTAAATCGTATTATCGTAGCTCCGCCAGTATCAACATTTTTATTGTCCCTTGCTATAATATAAATGGGGACGTCATCCTTAGGTAAAAGCGACCTTTTTTGTATTTCTTTTATTTCGTCCACAGTGAAAGGTGTCGAACCAACTAATGAGTTTGGGTTTGTTTCGAAAATGTCGGACCATTTTTTTGTCTGTTTCAGATTTATTTTTTCAACGTCAATGGTACATTTAAATGTTTTGGTGGTAGAAGTCTGAGAAACTTTTAATTTGCCGTTTAATTCTTTGACGTCTAATTTGTTTTGTAAGAGTATATTTTTTAAAAACGTAATAAATTTTGGAGGACGTTTTGAATTTTGGAGGACGTTTTGACTTGGTCCATGTAAAACAATTTCAGGATTTAACATCCAATTTCGTATTGCCAAGGCCTTCGTAGAGGCGTGCTTGGCAGATATTTCCGATTCCATGACCACGCCAAATCGCATCTCCACCGGTCTTGAATCTGTAATTCCTTGTCCCAGACCACGCGCATCGTCTTGGTCGCCACGTCTATCCAACATAAGTACCATGGCACCTTCATGAAAGCCCACGCCCGTCGGTTGCGCTCCTGTAAACGTCATACGGCCAGATGAAGAGGCTAACCATGCCATCGTCGGCATCGGCCAAAACTTGGCTTGTAAAGGCGCGTCCTTCCTTTCTGTATGACATTCCCACGTTAAACCATGGACATCCGAGCACAATCGTTCTGCTGTCCATTCGGGCTTGTACACTGCCCACAACTCACCGTTATTTCGCGCATGAATGTCCACATCATATATAAACTCAATGGTACCGTCATTGTAGACACGAATGCGCTTTTTCAACATGTCAAAGGTCGTATCTACTTGTTTGTACATTTTGGCGATGCACGTGGTATGTTTTATTGGTTGCAATATGTCTTCTTTGTACGTCACAGACATTAAATAAGCACCCGCTACGCCTTGTCCTGGTTTGTTGGAACGCCAGACAAGTGATTCGTGAATAGGTGTATCGTTTATTTGTATAATGTTACCATGTTCGTCTATTTTGATACCGACAAATTGAAGGCCTGCCGCCGGCACTGAAACACATGCGTCTTCTTCATAGGGTCGAATCTCATCTGCTTTCATGGTTGGTGTCTCAACAGACAGGGGATTGACGAGTTGACCAGCGGCAATATCGAGGCATGTCTTCAGTTTTGTTTTTAGTTCTGTGACAGCTTTCTGCATCGTTTGGTAATAATCTTGCACGACATGCGATTTGGCCGTTCCTGTAATCCCATCATGATGTTGAAAGAGACCGAGCGCTCTTTTTTGCAAATGAACATCAACCGTCGGACATTTAGTTTCGACGGCCGCTATCAACGACTCCAAAAGGCGGTCGTATCCCTTGTAAAAGATGCGCGAATTAAAATAACCAGTCCAATAATCCTTTTCCCTGTCAGAGTATGGGAAAAAAGAACCTTGGAGCTTTGGAACTTGTGTTTGAACGGCGACATCAAAATATTGTGTCAACGTCGAAAACGACGCTTTGACGGACGGCACGTTGATTTTAATCCAATCAAACATCCGCTGGTAATTTGTGAATTGTTTGTGCGCTTCGTCCATCGTTTGATAGCGAAAATCGTCACCCACTGGCACTAGCACATGTTTGCCGCGGTAGAGCATGGCTTTTTTGTACACTTGGTCGAGCCATTTTTTAGAGCGTTCCGCAACATTATGTTCTGTGATTTCGACAGCCATTTTGCCCCACGGGCATCCCGTCCACGTTTTGCCTTTTCCAATCCGTGCAAAATCGAATTGACAACACACAGACGGGTCCGGGCCACATGTATGCGGTCCATCATAAGAATAAAACGGCATCATATGTGTGAATATCTCACCAGCCGGTGTTTGCCATTGGAATTCTAGCTGCTGCTTTTGTGCCAATTGCTTTTTGACGGCATAGTGCACGCGCTGGATGAGCATGCCCTTGTAGCCAAGTTCTTTGAGGACTTGCGCCTGGCCCGCAGAGTGACCAAACGGGTCAATAGCCCACGAATATTGTGGCGTGATACCAAATGTGTTTTGAAGCCATTCGCGCCCTTCTTGAAGATGCCATCGCGTGGCACGTGCTGTGACAGACGCCTCGTCGTTCATGACCCAACCACCGGTGACAAAATCGAGTCGTTTTTCCGCGACCAATTTTTTAGCCTGTTCTTTTTGTTGTTGCGTGGCATCGTCCCACCAAAGAGAAAAGTACGATATTTCGGCCCATATGAATGTTCGACGTGGGTCTTCGGTTAATGCAGCGACAACAGTATCGAGAATGTGCTTTGTTTGAGTCGAGTAATAGGTGTGGTACGTCTTAATCCATCCAGGGTCGTTGTGAGAGTGGGGTACGACGTGCACGGTAAGACCGTCTTTGAAACGCCCGTCATAGTCGTAATCCCATCCCTGTTTCCATGGGCCTTTGTTTTCAGGCGCGTTGTAGTCGATGGCGGCGAAGAGGTCGGATGTTTTGATTACGTTTTGCATTGACTTGTCTAGTGTTGGGATGGTCGCCACCTGTTTAGAAGTTGTAATTTGTTCATTCTTTGTTTTGTGACGAATTTTCCCATTCGATGATTTAATTCCGTGATGATATGCTTTCGGAATTCTAACGACATCTTTACCACGAGTCTTGTCAACTATCCAGTCAATAGGCATATCCTTGTAATCTCTTTCAAGTCTCGGTATTAATTTTTGGACAAATGATTTTTTAAACATATAGGCAACCATGCCACAATATCCATCGCTTCGAAGACAAACAATTTCTTCGTCAGGCAATGAGGAAAACAAGTCTTCATCAACAGTGACATCATCCTGTAACCAAACCATGTACTCAGCACCCGTCTTCAAAAATTCTGTCATTCCAAACATGGCATGCATAGCTTCCATTGTGCGCCACCTCAAATATTGAGGTGTATCACCACGTTTGTCGTTCGAAATAGCATCTTTTATCAATGATTCTGGTACTTTTGGAGGGTTAATACACTTGTATTTTTCATGAGAAGAACACCATTCGCGTAAATATGTATGCTTTGTAGCTGGTTGATTAGCATTCACTAGCAATACTGGAACATCAGCCGGTCTTGCTCTTTCTAACGAATCCAATGTCTTTATGAGGTATTCGTCATTGTTTCGTTTGACGGATGGTATGACCACAACATACTTTATAGACTTTGTTTTTTTACTAACCTTTTCACAAATGCGACACGCCATGAAATCGGTCTTTTTAAATAGTGTCTTCACAAACTCACGTCGAATGCCTTTCTTTTTCCATGCCATGTGTTTTTGATAAGCTTTGTCATCTGTTGTTAAACGCAATAAATATTTAGCTAATTCAGTTGGGTCATTGTCGTGGTCTTCTGGATAAATTACAGAATTTTCACCAGGTGTATACTGTTCTGAATTGTCATTTTTCCAAACAATTGGCACTGTTAACGCCAAAAAAGATTGATAACGCTTTTCCGTAAAATAATCTCGTGATTTTGTATTTTCAAGTGCAAAAGAAAATTTATACCCTGTAAAGACATCTGTCTTCGTGGTATCGCGATTGCCTTGAGAATCTCCCCAATACCATTTTTCTCGTGACGGTTCAATGGTTTTTATGTCTTTGTTTCGCCAACATTTACCATATCTATCAATAGGAAAAATGCCTTCCTGAATCATTTTGGATACAAAAGTACCTCTTTCATGACCACAGTCAGAATGAATAAAGACGGCCTTATCCTCTTGCATAGGCGGCATTTCCAGATATCTTTCCATTTCATTACTCACTGTTAATATTTTTTTATATTGAGGCGGTGTTAAATGTAAATGACTATACGCATCTTGAAAATCATGGTTCAAAAAGCTAGCGTCATAATCACACTTATGAATGCCCGAATTGAAATATGATGACCCTGTACCTTTTTGCGATTCGCCACACGAACACACTAAAATTTGTTCTTTATAATCTTTTCGTGGATTTGAAGGACATCCCGGTACCCATTTAACAGTCGCGGACCGGTCATTGACAAACTCACAGTTGGGACATTGTGTTTTGTGTTTTTCAGGCCAGTTTTTTGTGGATATAGCTATATTTTCAACCGGTGCATCAAACGTAATGGACACATGATTCGGTATATCAAACGTCAATATCTTTTTCTCGATGGATTTCACATCTGTGGGAAAGAGATAATCACGATTGGGTAAATAATACTCAAGCCGTTCTAAAAAATGCATTCCAAAAGGTTTCGATTCATCATTCCCCAGACAATGCGCCCAATCTTTAGGGTGACCCCAACCACCATTCGGCTTGCTATGTGCTGTCAACCACTTACGCTTGACTATATGGACTGGTATTGACTTTCCGAGCCAATGTTCAACATTGGCGTGAATCTTTACAATTTTTTGAGGGGTGCATGCTTTATCACGCCCACCCGCATCCCACCCACCACAATCACCCACGTGCATCGACAACGACACAGAAGGCACTGATGCTTCATTTTGACCATGCCCATGCTCTTTCATCCATGCAATCGTTTGGTCCCAGTTGTAGTCGTCATGCTCACAAAACGCTTTCGGTTCAATCGTCTGCCACTCCTTTGCAGACATGCACCACGGCACCGCAATCTCTTCCGGTGTCAGTTTTACATTGCCTGAGTGGCTTGCAAGCCATTCAAATGCTTGAGGATGTATCACCGTATCGTCCTCGAGGACACACACGCGCTCCGGTTTGCGAGCCCAGGCCTGCTTCATCATCCACCACCAATGATGTTTGAGACAGGTGGCCCAAGGAGAACGCGGATTCCCATACGTATCGCCCTTATAATTCTCGTTAAGCGATTCGTCCTTGGCCGGGAATTGATTGGGATGCCGAGAACATGACCATGGGTGGGAAATAACATTGACGGAATACTTTTTCAAGACAGAATCTATTTCATCGGAATCCGCATCTTTAGAAACCAATATATTGTTCTGAGAGGCCAACGACTTTAAAACGAGCTGCAAAGACCACGCGCGCTTGAAGGCGGGAATTACCCATAAGATATCCGGTACCTCACCAATAGACACCTTGTCATAATGGTTAGGTAGTTTTTTGTTTGTAGATTCAGTTGGTTTCGCACCTTTTAAAAAGTGTTCGGCTTGTTGACGCACATCCACCGACAATTCGCCCATCGGAAACCCTACAGACTTTTCAGCGGACGATTCATGCGACCAAGACCCATACATTCCGATATGTAGAACAGCAGACTCTTTCAAAGCCTCCATTGGAACTTTGTTTTTCGCACACCACTCCGACCAACCCCAATCAAAACCACCGTCGCGGTTGGGCATTTCGGACAACATCCTTTTCGCTAACGCACGCCGCCACACCGTGCCCGCATTGCCCATAGATGGCATTCTACACAATACGGCATCACAACTCAACGATTTGTGCTTCGGAGCGCCGGAACGATACAAGGACAGTAGACCAGTCGATTTGCGCAATCCTTTTTGCAAAGAAGACCACCACGTCGGTGCAACAACTTGGTCCGAATCCAACAGCACCAATACATCAAACTTGGAAGATACAAATTTCTCCAAAATATGACGCGCCATCGCATCGGGACCCCTTTTCGTTTTCAAACCCGTCACAGTTTCCGCCTGGTCGCCCATCCAATTGTACAACTCACTGGTAGACATTTTTGTTGAAGCGTCATCGAAAATAAATATTTTGGCTCGGTGTGTCGACTCTTTTAAAGCTTTTAACGTCAATTGCACATAACCAGGACGGTCATGAGTTGCCATACCCAGCATCACCGTCGGTTCATCAGTATTGGTCGGTTCATCGGTCTTAGGCAACGTCTCCAATAACAATGTACGGTTTTTAGGGTTAGCCTCTGATGTACGGTTTTTGGGGTTAGCCTCTGGTATGTGGACCACATCCTTTTTATGTTTAAATTTTTCACGTCTGTCATCGGGTATATTAAATTGCAAAATAAAGGTTGTTAACGATATTAGTACGATAAACCCAAACATTAACAACTCCGTTTTTATATTTAACGTCCTCTTCATATATTTCTTACACATTTTTTAGAACATAGACACATATATATAAATAATTAGATTCAATCTAGGATTCAGACCAAATCTGCGAAAAACAAAATCGGCATTTTCCAAAAATCCTAACGCGTTAGAAGTCTAAACCGTTAGAGGTCTAACGCGTTAGAAAAAAGTTGCTGAAAAATTTTCCAAAAATCCTAACGCATTAGAAGTCTAAACCGTTAGAGGTCTAACGCGTTAGAAAAAAAAGTTGCTGAAAAATTTTCAAAAATCCTAACGCGTTAGAAGTCTAAACCGTTAGGATGTCTAAACCGTTAGAAGTCTAATGCGTTAGAAAAAAGTTGCCGAAAAATTTTCCAAAAATCCTAACGCGTTAGAAGTCTAAACCGTTAGGATGTCTAAACCGTTAGA
>Ga0206126_10005173_pt1 | contig 12100 bp, 1 predicted proteins | sample Helgoland_Spring_5_FD_148621 | JGI IMG/M metagenome (GOLD analysis project Ga0206126, IMG submission 148621) | Pelagic subsurface seawater microbial communities from Kabeltonne, Helgoland, North Sea - Helgoland_Spring_Bloom_20160412_1 | ecosystem: Environmental > Aquatic > Marine > Epipelagic ...
ACTCGTTAGCCACTGATGATGATGGTTCTTGTTTGTACTCAGGCTGTACGATCAATACAGCTTGTAATTACAGTGCCACTGCAAATGTTAACGATGGATCTTGTGAATTTCCACAGACCTATTACGATTGTAATGATCAATGTTTGAACGATACAGATTCTGACGGTGTTTGTGATGAATTGGAAGTGCTGGGTTGCCAGCAAGTCAATGCCAACAATTACAATCCTCTGGCAACCGATTCAGGACACTGTATTTACTACGGATGTATGGAAGTTGTAGCAGACAATTACAATGCGAATGCCAACACTTCGGACGGTTCTTGTTATTACTTGGGCTGTATGAGTCAAGACGCATTGAATTATGACGCCAGTGCCACCAGGAATGACGAATCGATTTGTGTATACAACGTAGCCAATTTCGGTTGTGACATTCCAGAACCTTATTCCGGTTTGATCACCGGTTCCAACATGAACGTCTTGTTTACCTCAGACTTTACCAGTCAAATTACAACGACCAGCAACGATGCTTACCTGGTCGGGATGACCGATGCTGATCGTACAGTAGGTTCTGCACCCATTCAGCAGGGCGTGGTAACTTCCATTACCTTGTGGGGAGACGATGTGCAGACCGATCCTATTGACGGGGCAGTGAGTTGGGAAGGCATTCGCCTTTTTGTGGTAGATGGCAACGATTTACACCGCATTACTTTAAAGGATCCGCTGAATTATTCAGAAAACAAAACACTTATTTTACACGACTTTACGGAGTTAACCACGCTTTGCATGCAAGGGTATTACACCCAGTTGCCGATATACGGTTGTACCGATCCTTTGGCCACCAATTACATTCAGCCTACCGGAGATGCCAGTGTGGATGTGAATACCGAAGACGGTACCTGTTTGTATGACGAGTCCAGCAATTGTGTTTTCCCTGACGTTTATCCGGGGACCATTACTGGAAACAACATGAACATCTTGTTTACAGAAAATTTTATGGGATCCTTACCGAATCTTCAGGAAGGCGCCTACATCGTTGCTGCCAATCAAGAGAACAATTCATTTGGTTCGGTCGCTGTATTCGGGACGTCCATCATTTCTTTGACCCTATGGGGTGATGATACCGGGACCCAAGAGCTTGATGGTGCTACAGAAGGAGCGTCTTATGATTTGTACTTGGTAAACGGAAGGAACCTATACGATATTAGCCCGTACCAGGCCAATACCTACCAAAATAACGGTATGTTGGTGTATAAAGAAGCTGCTTCGGTAAAAAGTCTCTGCGCCAATGGAAAAGTGGTTTATATGGAAGCTTGTACCGATGCTTTGGCCATCAACTATGTTCCTGCTGCTACAACCGACGATGGATCTTGTATTTACGAAGGTTGTACCTACGATGTGTTTTATGAATACACCGAGGAAGTAAGCGTTGACAACGGTGCTTGTGAAAATCTAATCGTTTACGGATGTACCGACAGCTTGTATGTGGAATACCATCCTTTGGCCACCGAAAACGACAGCTCTTGTGTTTACTCCGTGGAACGAATATCGGATTTGGAAGCGACTGAAATTGCATATAAAGAATGTCTGTTGGAGAATTCAGAAAAGTCTCGTCGTCTGAATCCGATTCCATTGGATTTATACAAAGGCTGGAACATCATCGGCTACAATCTAAATTATCCGCAAAATACCGCAGCCTGTTTCGATGGGATTTCCGATCGCATTACCTTGGCCAAAGACAACAACGGGATGATGTATTGGCCGGAGTTTGGCTGGAACGGTATTGGGAATTTAGTGCCGGGTCGTGGTTACCAAATTTACATGAGTGGTGAGGTTGACGATTTCTCATTTGTTGACTTAGACGGCATGCGTGTTGAAATGCACGAAAGAACACCCCAATGGGCGCAAGACTTAGCACCGGTACATCCAAACGATGTACGAACTCTGGTGAGAGTGGTGAATTTGCTCGGACAAGAGGTTTCGGTAGAAACACAAGAGCGCCATACACCGCTGCTGTATTTGTACAACGACGGTACGGTGGAAAAGAAGTTGAAGAAATAGGAAAAATAGAACTTAATATGCACGCATGTCTTTATTTCTGCAGGCATGTGTGGGTTGGGTGAAAGGCAGTCTTCGGACTGCTTTTCAAATACACAAATGATTCAAAATCAAATTACTGAAAACTTTTTGTTTTTATCTTATAAAACCTAAACATTATGATTACACATCTACGATTGTTCATTATTTTTTCCATTTTTTTATTTCCATTCGAATCAACATATGCTCAAAATTGTTGTGGCAATGAAATTAATCTAGTTGAAGGATATCACGAGTATGATATTTCAAATAATAGATGTTTCAAATTAGAAATTAAGGATACAAGTTGGGTGTATCTTGAAATTATTGACATCGACTTTGATTCAGGAGTAAAATATTGGTTTTCATGTGATAATGTAGAGAGCTCTCCGATGAATCTAGGTACATGGTTAAAGGCCAGAAGGCAATCTCCAATCACCTATTATTTCTATGCTCAAGAGGCGGATTCAGGGAGATTTGCATTTGATGTTCAAATAGTCAGTTTAGAAGATGTTGAAAGATGTGATAATCAACTAGTAAATATGGGAATCTCTTATTCAGAATGTTCTGACCCGCTTTCATGTAATTATGATTCAAGTTCAGAGAACTATGAAATTGAAGATTGCTATTACTTGGGCTGCACAAACTCCTTAGCCTCAAATTTCGATGGTCAGGCAACTATTGATGATGGTAGTTGTATTTTGGATGTTTATGGTTGTAAGGATCCTGATTCTAATAACTATAACCCACAAGTTTTATCTGATGATGGCTCGTGTACGTTTACTCAAACCATACATATTCCAAAAGGATGGTCTCTTATATCATTTAATACATTTCCCGATGATGGTAAATTAAATGTTTGTGATGTCTTCTCTGAAGTAATTGAAGATATAGATATGATAGTGGATTTTGGTGGAAGTTTTGTCTATTGGCAGGGTTTATGTAATCGGGATATAAATTTTAACGAAGGCTGGAAAGTACACGCCCATAACGACTGTACTATCACAATTACTGGTACTGCAGCCGACATTGAAAATGTTACTATAAACGCTCAAACTGGATGGAATTATATTCCATATTTAAGAAGAGATTCTATTTCCGTACAATCTTTCGTAGATAATGTCATCCGAATTCACGATGATAAAGGTAATGTATATATACCTGGGGTTTTTGATGGTATAGGAAAATTAATTCCGGGGAAATCATACATGGCAAAATTTGAAGAATCATATTCATTTACTTACGATACTCTGAATAAAGTAACCACCAGTGAATTGTCTGTGACAGATACCTCACCATTTTATCAGTCAAATTTTACAATTAATTCAGATGAGTATGCAACATTTCTTGTAAGTGAACAATCTTGGGTTAATTCTCCACCGGAAAATGCTGATTTAGCTGCGTTTTCCTCCGATGGCACTTTGTATGGCGTATCTAAAATTACTCTCCCATATACAGCGATTGCAGTTCCAATGCGGAAGGATTTTACCGGAACAAGTGGTCTAGATTCATGGGAGAATATACATTTCAAAATTATTACTGAATTCGATGAGTATGATGTGGAAAGTCAGATTGATTTGGTAGCAAATAGTAAATCTCTTTTAGAATTACCAGAAAATAGCCTTGGATGGTCTGATAATTCTGGTTGTACGGATCCTAACGCTGATAACTTTGAGTCTGATGCTACCCAAGATGATGGATTATGTACCTATAACGATTTTGGTTGTACTGATGAAACAGCTTTGAACTTCGATGAAGAAGCAACAAATGATGATGATAGTTGCCTTTATCAAGGCTCTGAGATTACAACTATTCGCGTTCCGGCTGATTTCTCATCCATTCAAGAAGCAATAGACGTAGCCCATAACGGAGATACCGTTATGGTTAGTTCCGGTACTTACTACGTTAACAATCTTTATATAAATAAAGATATTTTATTGATTGGTGAGGATCAGGAAAATCAGCCAATTCTTGATGGAGAGGGTACGAACAGAATATTGACAATTGAATCACCTGGAATCGATACGCTTAAGGTGTCAAACTTTACGATTCAAAATGGTCACGCTTTGGGTCGTTCCGGAGGTGTTATTGTTTTTCCAAACGGAAATGATTACAGCCTTGCAATTTTTGAAAACCTATCAATACAGAATTCTGGTGGGGGCACCGGTAATGTTTTGTTTGAAGGCTCTGGAATCGGAAAGACCTTTTATATTGACTGTGTAGTTAGAAATAACAGTGCTGAAAATTATGCTGGAATTTCGGGGTCAACAGTTATCAGAACTATTCTTTATGGTAACTCTGGCTGGAATAACACTGCAGTGTTAGCTGGTTGTGATTCATATAATTGTACAGTATACAATAATTCAGGAGGTGCTATGTTTAATCCATGGACTGTGGGAGGTATGAGCGGAGGTACAGCAACAAATTGTATTTTTTGGAATAATGCTGGACATAACGGACAACAAATTTACAGTGCTGAGTCTGTAACATATTCCTTAGTCCAAGGAGGTTGTCCAGGAGAAGGGAACATAGATAGTAACCCGCAATTTGTGAACGAAGAAATTGGTGACTTTTCCCTCCAAGATGGTTCACCCTGCATTGATGCAGGGGCTCCAAGTTCCCCTCAGGACCCAGATTTTACAACTGCTGATATTGGAGCGGTATACAAAAGTCAACTCAATACTGAGACTTTTGAAAATACCTGTAATTACGATGAATATCCAACAGGATTGATCAGCGGACTATCGCATTTTTATTCATTCTGTGAAAACACTGAAGATTTAGTCAGTGGAATAAATGGTATAACACATGGCACCCAGTATACCTCAGGTAGATTAGGGGAAAATAATGGAGCCGTCTCATTTGATGGTGATGTTTATATAGAGCTTACAAATACTTTTTATCAAGGAGCTGAAATGAATGAATTAACTTATAATGTATGGTTTAACATACCTCAATTACCTAGTTTGGGATCATACGTTATAAGTGGTAAAGAGGGCTACTGGAAAACAATACGTATGTCAATAGGTACAGGTGGACAAATTTCTTTTGGAGGGTCGAGTTCCAACACGTATTTCAGCGTTACTTCGGATGAAAATGCGTTTAGTCTAGGAGACTGGCACATGATTTCTGTTACATTACTCGATAATGTTCTTAAATTATATTTAAACGGAGAATTAATTGCTGAAAATGAATCTCAGGCTAGTTTATTGCAATATCAGTTACATGCTGCAGGTAATTCTACTGCAACCAATTACTTTGGTGCAATTCATCCTGTATCAACTGGAATTACTAATTATTTTACAGGTTATTTAGATGAGTTTGCCTTGTGGGAAAGAGCACTAACTCAAGTAGAAATAAGTCAATTATTCAATATCATTGAAACTAACAGTCAAGTTATTATTGGCTGTAAAGATGAGCTAGCATGTAACTACAATAAAACAGCAACCGATCCAGGAGAATGTGTTTATGCAATCGACCTAGATGAATGTGCTAGCTGTTCCGGTGAGCAAGATGGTACAGGTGTTGTAGTGGATAATGATGCGGATGATGACGGAGTTTGTGATGCAGATGAGATAGTAGGTTGTGAAGATGAAACAGCATGTAATTACAATCAGAATGCTACTGATTCTGATGATTGTGTTTATGCTCAAGTAACATCATATGTTCCTGATGAAATAGTTTTTGAATGCTTTCTTGATTTTACTTCTAGTTCATCCTGCGCTTCACCTTATTTAGATGCCGGAAATTATATTTTAGAGCTTTCGGGTACTTGGTGTGGAGGGTCTTGTTGGGGTGGTAATCATTCCGATGCAGCATTCAATATTAACCCTGATCCTGTACCCATTAGACCTCCATGGACTTGGAATGAGTATTGCCCTCAGGATGATAATACGTGTGAGACTTACAGACCAATTGTAGACGAACATAATGATCAAAACACTTATCATTATCCGTTTACTTCAGATGGAGGAGTAGAAACTATTTATGGAATTAGCGATGAGTGTTGTTGGTGGGATAATTCAGGAGGTCTTTCAGTCAAAATATTCCGTGATTACTCAACCGAAGCAGATGCATGCACCTCCTGTTCAGGAGAAACAGATGGTACAGGTGTAGTAGTTGATAACGATGTGGATGATGATGGTGTTTGCGATGCAGATGAGATAGTAGGATGTGAAGATGAAACAGCATGTAACTACAATCAAGCAGCAACCGATCCCGGAGAGTGTGTTTATGCAATTGACCTAGATGAATGTGCTAGTTGTTCTGGTGAGCAAGATGGAACGGGAATTATTGTAGATAACGATGCGGATGATGACGGTGTTTGTGATGCTGATGAAATAGCGGGTTGTACTTATTTAACTGCTGACAACTATGATACAAATGCGACGGATGACGATGGTTCTTGTATTATTAGAGGCTGTACAGATGCTAACGTATGTAATTACAATGCCGATGCTACTCTTGATGAAGGGTGTTTACCCGCATTGGATGGTGTCTGTGAAACTTGTTCGATTGACGCTCAAGGTAACGTCTTTACCGGTACGGGAGTTGTCGTAGATAACGATTCGGATAATGATGGTATTTGTGATGAAGATGAAATTCTTGGTTGTGAGGACGAAACAGCATGTAACTATAATGAATTAGCAACAGATGATGACGGTAGTTGTTTGATTCCACAAGGTTGTGACTCATGTTTAGAATCTGCTATTATTGACAATGATGCGGATGATGATGGTGTTTGTGATGCCGATGAAATAGTAGGTTGTCAAGATGAAACAGCATGTAACTATAACGAGAATGCTACAGATAGTTTTGACTCATCTTCATTAGATTGTGCGAACCATTGGGTTAAACTTATGTCCTCTGCGGAGATTCCATCTAGTATTAGGTTAGAGGAAGCTGCATATGACAAAGAGAATAATCGTCTATATACAGTTGATCATGAATCAGAAACATTCGGAGTGTTTGATTTTAGTGAATCTAATTGGTCTGAATTGCCCTCATCAGGTTGGTTTGGAAGAATGGACGAATTCGTTTTTAACAAAAACGCAAATACAATACTAGGTTGGCGCTCAGGTGTGGATAGAGTATATAGCATTCCTGCTGTTGGTGGTGAATGGGAAGTATATTCCTCAGGTTCACATGATTCAAATCATTATGGTGGTGCAGAGTACTTTAATCCAATAACGGGAATGCCAGGCTTTATTGGAGGCTATGGATACTGGACCACACATAATCAAGTCTTTGAAGTTGAGCAAAGCTCATTGAATTGGAAAGAAATTCGAGGAGATTCCAATGATGGAAATCCACCTAGAGCTATTTTTGGTTACACAACAACCAATAAAGAGGGAGATATTCTTTATTTGTTCAACGGACATGGAAACTATAATGGTCAACAATCTCAACATCCACTTACATATAATGATGGGAATTATGATCTAACTCGAGGTCTTTGGGCATTAGACCTTAATACATATAATTTCTCCACGATTGTACCTTTAGACAATAACTCTATAATGCAAAATGGTCCAATTACATTCAACTACAATGATTCTACTTTTTATGTAATTGGAGCAAGAATTTTTAATGATCAAATGTCGTTCACTTCTGAAGCAGAGATTACTAATAAGATCTTTAAATTCAATCCTTTATTAGATGAAGAATTTGTTGAGTATGCTGAATTTGATGGTGAAAGCTTTCCTGTTAGTGAAGATTCTGGAATCGCATTATACGATAGTTCATACGATAGATTAGTCTTTGTGAGAAAAGATGGAGTCTGGGCCTTAAGTCTTTCATGTGATTCGGATATTAACCCTACACTATCGTGTGTTTCAATAGATCCTACTGACCCATGTGCTGGCTGTTCCGGTGAGCAAGATGGAACGGGAATTATTGTAGATAATGATGCGGATGATGACGGAATTTGTGATGCAGATGAGATAGTAGGATGTGAAGATGAGCTAGCATGTAACTACAATGAAAATGCGACAGATGATTCAGGGAACTGTTCATATTTAGAAAGTAACAGTTCTACTGAGAGCGCATGGGTTGAAAATTTTGACTCTGGTCTTGATAACTGGACAAATTATGGAGGTGGTTCTATTTCCACATCATCAAATTCTTATGAGGGTCAATCCGTTTACTTGACACATTATGCAGGTGAGACACCTAACAACTTTTCTCCTAATAACATTACAGTTTCTTACGGAGACTATTTATTATATGCTATGACACCTCATGGAATATCAGATTTGAATATTAAACTATTTCAACCAGCTCAATCTACAGATGGTGGTTTAAGTATAAGTATATGCCCAAGTAATGGTGATTCTCCTGTAATTAGAATGAGTGGTTTAGGGGTGAATGAAGAAAGTTCACCGAATTTTTCCGTTGGCGAATGGGTTAAGATTGATATTCATGTAGAGCCTTCATACATTTCATTGAGTGTTAAAGACGAGTTAATACTTGAGTCCTACGATTTAGAAAACGTTCCAGAGGGAGGGACAATAAAACTTCAGGGTGTTTATAAAGCTCATTTCGATGAAATAAGTTACCTGCCTGTAGTTCAAAATTCTTCTTGTGAATCATGTTCAGGAGAAACAGATGGAACGGGAACTATTGTAGATAACGATGCGGATGATGATGGCGTTTGTGATGCAGATGAGATAGTAGGTTGTGAAGATGAAATAGCATGTAATTACAATCAAGCAGCAACCGATCCAGGAGGATGTATTTATGCAACCGACCTAGATATATGTGCTAGCTGTTCCGGTGAGCAAGATGGAACGGGAATTATTGTAGATAATGATGCGGATGATGATGGCGTTTGTGATGCAGATGAGATAGTAGGTTGTGAAGATGAAACAGCATGTAACTACAATCATGCAGCAACAGATCCAGGAGAATGTGTTTATGCAATCGACCTAGATGTATGTGCTAGCTGTTCCGGTGAGCAAGATGGAACGGGAATTATTGTAGATAATGATGCGGATGATGACGGTGTTTGTGATGCAGATGAGATAGTAGGTTGTGAAGATGAAATAGCATGTAACTACAATCATGCAGCAACAGATCCAGGAGAATGTGTTTATGCAATCGACCTAGATGTATGTGCTAGCTGTTCCGGTGAGCAAGATGGAACGGGAATTATTGTAGATAACGATGCGGATGATGATGGCGTTTGTGATGCCGATGAAATCTTTCCAATTTACCAAAATCTGAATATGCAAGTTAACAATATAGTTTCGTTAGGTGATATTGTTTATTATTCGGGTACATTTAGCGATTCCCTTTCCTTAGGTGCAGAAACACTATTCGCAGATTCATCTAGTGATATTTTCATTGTTAAAGTTCATAACGAAGAAGTTATTTGGTCTCGTAGATTAAGCGGTTCTTCATTATGGTCAAATTCATTAGAAGTCTCTAACAATTCAGTATTCTTAGGTGGTGGTTATGGTTCGACTATGATTTATCATGGTTCTGAATCTACTACGACTATCAATCATACGGGCGGTAGTGATGGTTTTGTTGTTCGAATAGATGCAGACGGAGAATATATTTGGCATACAAATGTTTTAGGGGGTTCTAATGAAGGGGTTATGGATGTAGCCTCTGATGAAAACGGTAATGTATACATTTCTGGTCACTATAACGGATGTTGTCCTTCAACTTTTAATGCTACAATTTCATCATCAAGTGGAAGTAGCTTATCTCTTGACGCTCCATCTGGATATTTTAATTCTGGTTTTGTCTGTAAACTTGATTCTGATGGGAATCCTATCTGGGCTATTGAATCATGGGCAAGGGATATTGTAGTTTCTAATATTGAAGTAGTGGATGACTATTTGTATTTATCGGGGAATTTCAGAACCTGGAGTAGTGGAGAATCTGCCTATATTACTGATGTAGACGGGAATTACAACTCAATATACAATCCAGGTATTGGTTTGTCTTTCTTAGCACAATATTCGACAGACGGAAAACACAATTGGGATATTTCAATTGGGAATCAAGGAAATGGCGTTAACCAAACGACAACTATAAACGACTTAGTTGTTTCAGATTCTGGAATGCCAATTTTATGTGGTACATACTCCGGTGGAGTTTCAAATTTCCATAGTACAGATAGCAATACGTTAAGTGTTGATGAGTCAGTTGATTTAAACGGTTTCGTGGCTCAATATAACGAACACGGTATTCCTATATGGGTAAATACTTATTCTACCGCTGGTGACAACATACCAAACTCTCTTGAAACGAAAGATAATGGGGATATACTCATAGGTGGGTATTATTTTGATGATCTGAATGATCTATCTTCAATGGGATCTAGTGATATTTTTATTATGGAATTAGACGAGTCCGGAGAAGAAATATCAGTTACTTCCTATGGTTCTACAGGAGAAGATATTCTTAATGATATTGTATATCATGCTGGTAGCTATTCTTTCTCCGGAACAGCATCATATGGACTTGAAATTAATAAAATGTCATTAGATCAAGGTGGGTTTGTTTACATCCCTCAATTTGAACAAGAAATTTGCTCTTACACCCCACCGTGGCAGGTAACTATGACAGATCAAAATCATTCAATATTTATCAACGGTCAATGGTTTGGTCTTAATGGTGAGCTAATTAGTGAAGGTTCTATGGTTGGTGTGTTTTATACCAGTGACTCAGGTGAATTAGTATGTTCTGGATACACAGAAATTGGTGATGGTACTATTAAGATATCTGCAATGGGAGATGATTCTCAGACTGAGGCTATTGATGGTCTTACTCCTGGACAGAAATTTATGTTCTTGATTTGGGATGCTTCCAACTGTGAAGTGTCTTCTGTGAACGTTGAATACACAAATGGTCCACAGGTATACACTTCAAATGGAATTACTTTTATTGATAATATTTACGCTTCTCCATCTGGACCAACTGAACAGCTTTTGATCTTACCAACCGGTTGGTCAATGTTCTCAACTTATATACATCCGGAAAACTTGGCGTTTGACGCTCTTTTATCTGAAGTTGTTGATGACGTAATTATCGCTAAGGACTATTCGGGTGCCGCATATTTACCTGAGTTTAATTTTAATGGTATTGGTGACATAAAAGTTGGATATGGATACCAGGTTAAAATGTCAAAAAATAATCAGTTATTGGTAAGTGGTAATTATACGACTCCATCTGATAACCCTATATTACTTCCTGAAGGGTGGTTCATGCTTGGTTATTTGAGAGAAGAACCTGCTCCTGTTGATATGGTGTTTGCTGATATTATATCCGATATCATAATTGTTAAAGATTATTTAGGTAAAGCATATTTGCCAGAATTCAATTTTAATGGTATTGGAGACTTACAACCCGGTCAAGGATATCAATTGAAGGTTCAACATGCTGACACACTTCGCTACTTATCTAACAACACTCAATACCGCTTGTCATCATCGAATGTCATAAAAAATCATCCGAAGCATTTAATGCAGGTACGACCTACTGATCAAAACATGACAGTTGTTATCGAAGATGAAGTGTGGAGTGAAGTTCCTTCAGAGGGCTCAGAGATTGGAGTATTTAATCAAGAAGGTTTGATGGTCGGTTCTGGTCAATATACCAGTCCCGTATCAGTGATGAGTGTGTATGGAAATGATGTATTGTCTGATGCAAAGGATGGGATGCTTTCCAAAGAACCTATGATATTCAAACTATGGAATGATAATTCCTTACAAGAGATGAAGATTCCAGATTGGAAAAGTGGTTCATCTATCTATCAGAAAGATGCAATTCATGTAGTAGGTTCAGTCATTACAAACTCTGAAGTCGAAATCATTACTCCAATTAAACGTTCACTTGTAAAGATTGTTAATGTTTTGGGTCAAGAGGTTAGCCCACAAGAAACATTACTTAAAGGAATTGTTTACTTTGAGATTTATGATGATGGATCCGTAGAAAAGAGACTAAATAAATAGATCAAAATGACAATCAATACGCACGCATGTCTTTATTTCTGCAGGCATGTGTGGGTTGGGTGA
>Ga0206126_10005186_pt1 | contig 12088 bp, 10 predicted proteins | sample Helgoland_Spring_5_FD_148621 | JGI IMG/M metagenome (GOLD analysis project Ga0206126, IMG submission 148621) | Pelagic subsurface seawater microbial communities from Kabeltonne, Helgoland, North Sea - Helgoland_Spring_Bloom_20160412_1 | ecosystem: Environmental > Aquatic > Marine > Epipelagic ...
CTGTATTCTCCTTAATTACTTTTAACGCAAATTTCTCGTTCTCCCTTTCCAATTTCTCGTTCTGCCTTTCCACTAAGAAAACTATAGCATTATCACCTTTGCCTAATTTTTTAATAATTTTATATTGTCCCATCTGATTTAGACATATGAAATCTCCGTTTATACTTGTCTTTTTCTAAAAATCATAAAAAGTAACTCATTTTCAAATTAAAATATATGTTGTCTATTATTTTATAAAAGACAATGTTCAAGTATATTTGTATAATGCTATTGTTTCCCTATGTCTTGGGCCAAGACGACGACGACGAAGACATTGGTACTACCATCGGTATTGATTTGGGTACCACTTATTCGTGTGTTGGTGTTTTTAAAAATGGTCAAGTTGAAATTATTGCGAACGACCAAGGCAATCGTATCACGCCCTCGTATGTCGCATGGTCCGAAGGCGAACGTCTTGTTGGTGACGCAGCAAAAAATCAAGCCACCATTAATCCAGAAAATACTGTCTTCGACGTGAAGCGTTTAATCGGGCGTGACTACAAAGATAAATCTGTCCAAGCCGATAAGAAACTCTTTCCGTTTAAATTGGTAGACAAAAAAGGTAAACCCTACGTAGAAGTTACTGTTGCCGGTGAGAAAAAGCAATTTGCACCTGAAGAAGTGTCTTCCATGATTCTTCAAAAGATGCGTTCCACTGCGGAATCTTATCTGGACAAGGAAATCAATAATGCCGTCGTCACAGTGCCCGCGTACTTTAACGACGCACAGAGACAAGCTACGAAAGATGCTGGGACCATTTCTGGTCTGAATGTTGAAAGAATTATTAATGAACCGACGGCAGCAGCAATTGCTTATGGCCTTGATAAAAAAGGTGGTGAAAAGAACATTCTGGTGTTTGATTTGGGCGGTGGTACGTTTGATGTATCGTTGTTGACCATTGACAATGGTGTTTTTGAAGTCCTTGCAACCAATGGTGATACACACCTCGGAGGAGAAGATTTTGACCAACGCATCATGAAATATTTTATGAAAGTTTTTAAAAAGAAACACAAAGTAAGTCTACTCAAAGACAAAAGAGCCATGCAAAAGCTTCGCCGCGAATCTGAAAGAGTGAAGCGAGCTCTATCTACACAGACACAGACAAGGGCTGAAATAGAAGCGTTGCATGATGGTATTGACTTTTCGGAGACACTGACTAGAGCCAGATTTGAAGAACTCAACCAAGACCTTTTTAAAAAAACACTAGGACCCGTTTCCAAAGTCCTAGCAGATGCGGGTCTTAAAAAAAGTGAAGTCGATGAACTCGTTTTGGTCGGTGGCTCAACACGTATTCCTAAGGTACGGACGCTTCTAAAAGACTTTTTTAATGGTAAATCACCCAATTCAGGTATTAATCCGGACGAAGCAGTGGCATATGGTGCAGCAGTGCAAGGTGGTATTCTTTCTGGAGAAGGTGGCGAAACCACCAAAGATATTCTTCTATTAGACGTTTCGCCACTGTCACTGGGTATTGAAACAGTCGGTGGGGTCATGACCAAGCTCATTCAGCGCAATTCAGTCATACCGACCAAGAAATCACAAACGTTTTCGACGTATCAAGATAATCAACCGGCGGTCATGATACAAGTGTTCGAAGGGGAACGAACCATGACCAAAGACAACCACCAATTGGGAAAATTTGAACTTACAGGACTTCCACCAGCGCCAAGAGGTGTTCCACAAATTGAAGTCACGTTTGAAATTGACGCCAATGGTATTTTACAAGTTTCTGCCGAAGACAAAGGTTCTGGGAAATCTGAAAAAATTACCATCACTGCAGAAAAAGGACGACTGTCCGAAGAAGATATTGAACGCATGGTTCAAGAAGCAGAAGAATTTGCCGAGGAAGATAAGCGTACAAAGGAGCGCATTGATGGACGAAACTCTTTAGAGGGATATTGTTATCAACTCAAAAATACTTTAGACAGTGAAGAAAAACCACTGGACATTTCAGAGGAAGACCGTGAAACTATCGAGGAAGCAGTAAAGGAAGCACTCGAATGGCTTGACGACAATCAAGAGATGGAAAAGGAAGACTACGAAGCGAAAAAACAAGAACTAGAATCTTTGGCCAATCCAATCATTTCTCAAGCGTATAGTTCCACAGAAGAGACGGGGGGAGACGACGACGACGACGACGACGATGAACTTTAATTATTATTAATCTTAAAAGTGTCTATTTAAACAAATAATTTTTTTATAAATGTTTAATGAATTATTGTATTTAATTGTTGTTGTTGGACCACTGATAGTGTACACGCATTACGATGCCTTTATTTCAGAATTTAGAAATGATTTGTGGGAACCCTTTCCCACATGGTACAAAAATCCATGGTTCTGGTCCAGGGCTTGCATGTTGTGTTCCTTTGTTTATATAACTATCATGTACATATTTGTCATTGAAAACACGAATAAACAATACATATTATTGTCCTACATATTATTAATGACCGGCGCTGTTTTGTGGGCACCCGCATGCTTAATATCATTGCATCGTGATATTAAAAGTAATTTTGTATTGATTGTCGTATGGCTAACAGCGTTAGGTTCGTTCGGATTGTGTCTAAATACCATTATTGGAAACGAAGATATATTGATGATACTCGCCTCTGTTATATCCACGTTGCATTTTGTAGTAGTTGACGCACTATACTGGTGGTATACCTGGCAGAAATTAGACAGAAAACCACTATTTACAATTGATGCTTCTGAATCCGATTACAATACACCTTTACAGAATAGCCTAATACATATTTGATATATTTTTTATAAAAAGTTTAATAATGGTTCCCTTTCATCATATAATCCCCCATTAATAAGTTTCTGCTGGATGACCGGGTTTTCGTAACTAACTATTTTGTTAACTTCTGTTATTGGGAAATATGAAAGGTCAAGAGGGTTGTTATCAAGAGGTCTGTAAGCGGTGTTATTATAGCCATATTTGCGCAAACATGCATTGATTCGAGGTCGCAAAATTTGACCAATGGTCCACACTATGATAATAATAACAATATTGATAAAAGTCAAATACAACGAAAATTCGCCTTTCCTGTACAAATGATAATCATTGATATCATTGGAAATATATTTTTGTGCGTGCAAAGCCCATAATAACCCAGCATTGACTGCTGGAGGCAACAAAGAAGCAGAAATACCAATGCCTACCAACGCCGATTTGTTGTCAGCTTTGTCGGCAGTGACCAGTGCTAAAGCAGAAGCACTGGCTACAATCATCGCGATAAGCAACCCGATTTCTAAGCCTCGACCATTTATTTCACCGGACAGTTGTACTGCCTGTGCAATATCAATTGGTACGTTTTTTATTGTAGTGTAACTTCCTTCACATGTACCATTAACAATCAACCGGTTTTCAATACAAATTAGACGTTTCCAGGTGTTTTCACCCGTCAAACGCTCCAACAATGTATAATTTGTTACAAAGGTATCTGTACCAACCCGTTGTTCAAACTCATATTGGTGACCTAAAATGGTACCGGTTATAGCACCAATACCAAGACAAATACCGACGTCAAACAACAATACAAAAAGATGTCCGAAAAAACGTAAAACTTCAGTCATACACGCATTTTCGCCTGACCGTTGACATCTCAACGAAGTTGCCATTCCCTTGATTGGTTCCATCATTGATGAAATTAACATAGCTGCAACAACAACGGGTGCACTATTTGTGCCTAATCCAGCCGCCGACACGATACATGCCATGACAATATACCATACATGCAATATAGGTTTTAAAGACAACTCGGTTTTAAAAAATTTCGATGCTAAAGGACATCGTGACCATAATATCTTATCAACATTATTTTCTTCCAAATTAGTGCGGACAATGTCAGATTTGATGCTACCAGTTTCGTGCTCTATGACCGCAGTAATAGTTAAACCTGTTTGGATTAGAGTTTTAATGGCATCGGTCTGTTCATATGAAACATTTTGACTTTTTCCGGCTTCCGTTGGTAGAAATTTATTTGCACTGAAGGTTTCGTTCGCGCTTACGGCATTTGCCCCAATTTGTTCTGCTCCGAAATTGATATTTAATTCCGATAGTTTTAGACGTACTTTTTCAATCAAATCACTTGCATCATATGGTATCGATGAAATTGAAACTATGCGACGATTGTTGAATTTACTTAATACATCAGTGACTTTATCAGGTTTCCATTTCCACCATGTATTTGTTGAGTTACTTGGACCGACTGGTCTATCGCACGTTTGGGGGTTCCATGTCATAAATTCGCTTACTTTGCCTATTTTCTTTATTCCGTGCAATCTGTTGACACACAAATTTGTTTCGACAATTGCTAAAGGACGTCTATTGAATAGTTTTGACGGTAGTGTATTGTCATCTTCCATCGGTGCAAATATACGCACATATTCCATGCCATCGCCTTCCGTAAATTGTATTCCCATGTACACACGAGTGTCAGAGTTACAGTCGCCACCTGTAGAAACGACGACCAAGTCTCCCTCGTCAGACTTTCCCTCTCCATCGTCAGACTTTCCCTTTTCCACATCGAAATTTATCTGGCCGTTTTCCTTATTGCCGTTTTCCATCTGTTTGGTTTCCACCAATTCTATCTCATTTGTATCCTTCTTAAATTGATCGGGCGTAATGTATTCACCATTTTTTGAAATTGCAATTTTAAATAAATTTTTGTTTTTGTCTTTTACAACTTTGTATCTTTTCTCATTTAAAGGTTTAAATTTTAAATTACCCCTATAAAGCTTAATCCAACCTAGTTTGTCTATTAATTTTTCTTTTGCCAGCTTTGGCTTGTTTCGAATCTGGTCATTGACAAAATTGTTTAGAGTCTCGTCATTGTAAATAATTTCCCCATCTACCCAGTCATAAAATGTGTCAACCCAATCGTATGACATTTGAGTTGACGAATACATATTATATAGTATCAATTCACTATTCACAATTCAGGTCCCCACAAACTAAACATCCTTGATAGGAATGGGAATTGACGCGCGCGCATCCATTGGGCGTGAAGCCGCAGGATACATGTGGACAGCATCCCATTCCTTTGTTGGAACAGCACCAATTACGCTTTTCCAACGACCACCGCTCTTTCGTAAGACAATTAAATGAATGACTCGGTACTAGGAGTAAAAAAATAATATAAAACATGTTTAAATGTTAAACTCAAGTTTAAATAGTATTAAATATAACCCTGACGACGCTCATTTACTGCGTGTAGTCATCAATGCTTGTATTCATGAACCATAAAGTTAGATAGTTTTTGCTGCCTGATTTAATCTCATTATGTTCTTTGCATTTTTCGGAAACAGTCCCCACTCGTACCCAGTGTACCTAACTAAACTAGTGTCAAATATTAATTTTTTTTCTCGAAAAAAATTGGCGCTGAAAAATTTTCCAAAAATCCTAACGCGTTAGAAGTCTAACGGTTTAGAAGTCTAACGCGTTAGAAAAAAGTTGCTGAAAAATTTTCCAAAAATCCTAACGCGTTAGAAGTCTAACGGTTTAGAAGTCTAACGCGTTAGAAAAAAAGTTGCTGAAAAATTTTCCAAAAATCCTAACGCATTAGAAGTCTAAACCGTTAGAAGTCTAATGCGTTAGAAAAAAGTTGCCGAAAAATTTTCCAAAAATCCTAACGCGTTAGACTTCTAAACCGTTAGGATGTCTAACGCGTTAGAAAAAAAGTTGCCGAAAAAATTTCCAAAAATCCTAACGCATTAGAAGTCTAAACCGTTAGAGGTCTAACGCGTTAGAAAAAAGTTGCTGAAAAAATTTTCCAAAAAATCCTAACGCGTTAGACTTCTAAACCGTTAGAGGTCTAACGCGTTAGAAAAAAGTTGCTGAAAAAATTTCCAAAAATCCTAACGCGTTAGAAGTCAGGGGGTTGAGGATTTAAAATAAAAGGATTTAAAAAAAACAAATTATTCAATTAGTTTAATTTTAGCTTGTAAAATTTTAGCATATTCTTTTAAAAATTCAGACCTCAATAGTAAATCTGATTCGTGAAGTTCTTCTCTGGTCATTGGGTCTGTGTGTTTGTCTTTAACCCATGTAAGCAATGACTGTCGGTCGTAGTAGTGATTGTTTACTGGTGTTTTGACAATGTCCGTCGTGTAATCACTTAAAATAGGACACATCATCATGTGAGTAATATCATCCCATTTTGGATTTGAAGCGTATTTTGTTTGTAATTTTTTCATAATGGAACACAGGGCCGATGTAACATTGGCTACTACAGCTTCCAAAATCATATTTGGTACAATATTTTGACACAAATCGATAGCCCTGTCTGCAAATTTTTGTTGTTTAGGTTGACGTATCATAAAACGACATACGTTCTGAGAAACGGTCGTTCTTTCGTCTTTTAAAAGAATTTCTATGTGCGCAATGCGCGAGTGTGAACATGCATGTTCTAAAGGTAGCCTTTTATTTTTCAGCCGTATGTTAGGGTCCAATCCTTTGTCCAGACAAATCCCTAAATAGTAGGCGGGGACAGACATAAGGGATTCCATTTGTGTTTTTGGGACCGAATCCACACGTTCTAACACCTCTTTGAACAGTGCTCTGTGTTGTCGACGTATTGCTGAAGAAATACATGGAGATTCCAAAGTTCGAGAATTTTTAACACAATTTAAAGCCGTAGCAACATGCATTTTTCCTATAATATGTATCCATTGTAGGGTTGATGGTTTGTAACCCGAATCTAGACACCTTAGAATCATATTTGAATCGTTGATACGAATTGCTTTTTTGAATCTCATTTCAATAATATTTGCTTTGCTTTTCTCTCTTGCTGCAAGTTGTTTTTGTTGTTCAGGTGTAGGTCCGGCCGGTGTAACGTTTATTTTTATGGTCGGCTTTGAATTCTGAACAGATGTGTGTGTACCAACAATTGTCACCGGCTCGTGAACACGTTGACGTTTCAACATTGTCGGATCAACAGCTTCTATGGAACGCCGAGAGTCATTCATTCATTACTAAAAAAATGGCATTTATATACCTATAAATCGGATCTTTTACATCTTTGTGAATAAGTATCAAATGGAATTATATTCATTTTTTGACGAGCATTTTATACCCCTTGAAACACTTCAAAGACAGCTTTCAATGAATGATCAAACATTCGACATTCAATTGGACCGTTTTGAATATGAAAAAAAAACGCTGGGGATTATTTCTCGTGACGAAATGAGATTAATGCCTTGTAAATCGGCCTGTACTTTTTTGTACTGGTATATGGAAAATTCATTTTCATGTGACAATTCTCTACGACACTTTTGTCTTGAGTTGAAAAAATACACCAAAAAAATAAAAAAAAGAGTGTTGAGCCGTTCTTTGCGAATAGAAATAGCTTATCGCCAGACATACAAGTGTAATGCATGTGGATTGTTCCCTATTCCACCAGATTTTGAAGTCGACCATATTATCGAAATACAAGATGGTGGCCAAGATGTTTCTGAAAATCTCCAAGCATTGTGTGCTGCATGTCATTCTGAAAAAACACGCCTTAATCGTCTTCGCAAAAACAAAATATTTGCGGCGTCTTGTCAACACCAATATAATAAATTTTTAGGCATGCAGCCGACCGACAATAAACAAGCAAGCAATAAACAAGCAAGCAACAATAAACAAGTTTTTTCAAAATATTTTTCAAAAAATACACTATAAAATTCAGTTGACATTTACATAAAATGAACAGTGCGATAATATTTTTGTATTTATTGACTACCGTTTTTTTTATAATATCTGGTATTGGATGGGTCGAAAAAAATCCAGACATGTGGCTTAATTGGCTCGCAGTAGCCGTTAGTACGATTTCTATAGCATCGTGCTTAGAACTATATTTGGACCCATTTTTACAATGTCATTATAAAAAAATGACTATGCAAAACAGCAAAGTCCACTGGCTTCTGAAAGCTACGTGTGTATTGCGTTTTGCCACAGGCATCGTCGTGACAGTAGCCATCTTCGGGTCCCACAAGTTTTGGACATCTGAGTTTTCAAAAGTGTGGTGGATATTATCGTCAGGCGCGTGGTTAATATCATCAGTGCCACAATTTATATGTTTGATTCAATGCGCGGCCATCGACCCGAAGGCGGATGACATTCACGAATTCAGAAGACGTGTATCCATTTGGCTATTGCATGACATATCCATTGGTATTTTAGGGCTTTATTTGAGTATGAATCTTGACGATTTGAAAGAAGATGACAAGGAATGGCGTACTGTATTTTTATCAACCATATCTTTGCATTTTTTTGCCGTTATTATTCGTCAATTTTATTTTTCGGACATTTGGAATAAGACATTACAGGATACCTGTTGTGGTTCAAAAACTTGCAAAAGATGGAGCAGTTTGCTAAAAATCGTTTCCCTGTCCATTTTATATAAAGTATTTACAGACATATTACACCCCTCTTTGTCGAGTGCTGTACAAGAACCAATGCCAATAAATGCAACCATGCCAATAAATGCAACCAATTCGAAAACCCTTCAAGAAATGTACAGTCCAGACAATATATTGGTGTGGTTTATTTCGGCCATCGGTCTGCAGTTCTTTTCAAGATTAATCTTGTTTAACAGTGAGGGTGAAAAGGACGCCCCAGAAAATGGACACGAACATGACAAGGAAGAAGAGTGTAGGCCTCTGCTTAACCACAATAATAGGATTTCGTTTTAATAAAAATCAGTATATAAAGTAATGTTGTTAAAAACAAATGTCTAGATTAGCATTTCGTTCGCCGGACCCTGAACCGTCCAAAGTAGACGCTACAGTTGCAACACAGAAACACAACATTTTGTTAGAGGTAACTATCAAACCCATGGGCCAGAATGATTTTAACAAAGAACGTGCAGCAGAGCAGGCGTTGGCCCTCAAAAAAGTTCGCGAAGAAGGCAGGGATTTATTTGACATGAACGAAACACGAAAAGTGACCAGTGGAAATAAAACCTTGTACCAAACCACAGAAACGTATGGAACATCTATGTCAATAGAGAAAATAAAACAAAATATAGACAAAGACGGTCTAACTTTAAGAGTAAATTTTCACAGACCAGGCATTCATTCCAGTACAACATGCATGGAACTCTCGTCAGATATATTACAGCGTTTAATTGATACATCGGCAAATACAAATGGTTACAAGATTGCAGAATTGCGCGTGAAACAAGAGAAAACAGCCAATGACCCACGACATGGTTCATTGTTTGTGGCGATTGTAAATAGAGGAACACAACATTACTTATCTCATATAGATTATAAAATTATAACATCGTACGATGCAATGTATCACGAATCAAAATAATTATTTTTTTTTATTCTTCTTCTTCTACTTCTTCTCCTACTTCTTCTCCTACTTCTTCTCCTACTTCTTTTGATGGTAGTTCCGCTGGTTCTGAGGATTGAGGTTCTTCTAATTGTTCGTATGGAAGAGAAGCATTTGCACAGGCGTGTTTTGAATACGTGTCCCATGTAATGACGCCCCGTTGATAATGCGTATACAAGTCCAAGTGCGATAAAAATGGCGAGATTGGGAATACTATTTCGACCTGGAGACGTTTTTTTAAAACGTAAACATCTCCAATATCGGTTCTTTTGCGCTTTTTTGTCATGGCTTTCATTAATTGTTGTTTAATGTTTTCCGCATAAATGATGGAATACAGATGTTCGCAAATATTCTGCATATTTTTTTTCCACGAAAGGATAGTTTTTTGAAATGTTTGGTGTGTACCTTCAGCATCAGATTTGTGCGGAGTGTCCGACATCATCAACGTTCGTGGAACACCCATAACTCCACAAACTGTGTCTTGAAACGTTTTCAAATGATTGACGACATCTCCACGTCCAGTCTGTGAAGGGGTATTAATAAAACGTTGTCCAAGCGGTATGTTGACCATGTTCTCAAGTACATTTCCTCCCACAGACGCTGGTTTTCCACCCGCAAAAAAATTATCGTATGCTTCCTGCTGATATCTCAAAGCCTCGACATTATGCCGGTTCCGTGTAAATTTGTTGTTGGCCGACGAATCTTGCATGTCACCATCAGCGTAAAAGTCGTAATTCACACCTTCAACATTGTCCACCTTTGTGTCGACAGATTCCGTCATTAAAATAGGGTCAGCGCGTTTTTGCTCCATGACCAGTGCAGTACCTCGCAGAGTATTTATGAAACGAATTTCAGGCATTAAATTAGCAACAATAGAGGTCAATGAACCATTATAACTCGGAGCATGACCAAAAATGTCAAAAACCATAGTGTTAGGTATTTCGTTCATTTGTTGGTCCACAACTTGGTATTCACGTAATCCCAAACGATAAAACATTTTAACACGACAAGCAGCCGGTTCCAAAAGAACAGGAATGCGAACACCTTCTTCCAAATCTACTAAGCGAACAATAATAATGCCCATCGCCAATACTTGGTCCACAGCATTTTTCACGCACGGCAACCAATGGTCAGACATAATTTCTTGCATGTGTGGGTCCGGTTTTACTCGACCGCGTCGATGATTAAATTCAATACCATTGCCAAACAGTTGGTGGTGAATGATATTTCGACACATATACAATATCGGTGTCGTACGAAGCACCTTTGTAAAATGTATCATATCATTCACAGGTAACATAATGCCTTGGTTCTCCATTTTATTCATTTATATCAGTGTCTTTAAATACTTCAATCCCAACGCGACTCCACAATATCAATCGCGTGCAACCAAATACAGGCGTCCACTGGGTCCCGAATGACCTTGGTCTGGGGAGTAAACGTATTACCGGAAATATATTTCAAAGAAAATGGATACTTTCGTTCGATTTCCTTTGTAATACCTGCATACGTTTCTGAACACTGTACAAATTCGCTCGCACCCTTTCCAATTACTACGCGGGCATTCAACACAGATTCACTGGTGTCGCATCGGTAAATGTAGGATTCTTTCATCGGAACAGTGTCCAAATATATGTTTTTAGATGTAATAACATTGGTTGATGTTTGTTTTTTACATTCTTCCAACAACTTATCATTCGTATGGCGAACTTTCATACGCCAATACACATCATCCAACTTGTCAGAACCCACTGTGGCACTCGGAAGTTTTTTAAAATCCTCTGCTTCAGATGGTCGAACCTCGACCGAAGTTACATCGCGCAAAGTTGTCCACACGATAACCAAAATAAGCACACAACCAGTGCCATACAAAACATATTTTTTCCATTTAGGCGTCTTTTGTTCACGATAAGCGAACTTCGGACGTTGTTTACAACATCGATTTGGCATCACTTCGATAACCATTCGACCCTATATATAGTCATGATGGTCTTTCAAAGGATTTCATGAAGAGTTTCACACCAACAAAAAAAATTCATAAGAAAAATCCATCGCTCATCAAAGCCAAGCAGAAATTTGTAACGCGATTGCAAAAAGTAGTTAACAAACAACAAAAAATAAGAGAATGGTTTGATACCGAAGTCGACACCAGTCAAGAAAGTGAAACCAAACAGGAAACCAAAGAAGAAACCAAAGAAGAAACCAAAGAAGTCCATTTGATAATGGGTAACCGCAAGCCAAAAACCATACCCTTTTTTGAACGCGTCAGAAGTAGTCACCAACAAAAAACAAATCTAGAGCGTTTAACAAAACTTTTAGAACAAGCCAAAAAAGAACTCGAAGAGTTGGAAAAAGATGAAGAAGAACAGGGCAAGACCATTGAAACGCTACACATCACTTACGGTAAAGGAAACATTTATCCCGATGGACAAATCACCAATCCAAATGATTACTATTGGGAAATGAAATCGGACGCTGCATCATGGTCACAACTTGGTGAAACCGGTGACACCGAAATTAAACCAAATTTGACGTACGGAAAAGTTCGATTGGTTTACAAAGGAACATTAAAGTCCAATGACATTAACTTGGTAGATATCATTAAGCGACAGGCAGGATTTGCCAAACATGACCATACATTAACGCAATTTACAGACGACGACCCAATGTTTCAAAGACGATGCGCAGGTGTCGCCGGGCGCATTAAACGTTTGCTTACAC
>Ga0206126_10005193_pt1 | contig 12067 bp, 8 predicted proteins | sample Helgoland_Spring_5_FD_148621 | JGI IMG/M metagenome (GOLD analysis project Ga0206126, IMG submission 148621) | Pelagic subsurface seawater microbial communities from Kabeltonne, Helgoland, North Sea - Helgoland_Spring_Bloom_20160412_1 | ecosystem: Environmental > Aquatic > Marine > Epipelagic ...
CCTTCCCTCCATCGTTGTAATTGACCTCCCCAAAGTCCTCCAAAATACATATAATATTCTCCATCATCATCTTTAAAAACTGCAGGATCTATGGAGAAACTATTTTCAATGGGCTTTGGTCTTGCTTTGAAAGGACCTATAGGAGATTCACTTGTGGCGACCCCTATTCTAAAAACTCCCTTATAATCTTTTGCTGGAAAAAATAAGTAATAGGTTCCATTTTTTTCATTCGCATCAGGTGCCCACATTTGTTGTTTTGCCCACGCAACATCATCAACATGCAAAGCAACACCATGATCTTTAGTTTCACCCGCTATATCTTCCATAGAAAAAACATGATAGTCTTCCATGGCAGAATGACACTTCCAAGATCGTCAAATGCTTCACCAGCATCAATATCATGAGATGGATATATGTAAATTTTACCATTAAAAACATGAGCAGAGGGGTCAGCAGTGAAGATATGGTCTACTAATGGTTTAGAAATGGCTCTATTATTTAAATCTTCAAAATTGATATGTTCTATACTATCCTCAGGCATTTTCTTATATTTTTAGTTTCTTCTAGCTTTTAAATCGGATTCAATTTGCAATTCCATTTTTTTATTAATTTCATAGAAGAATAACAAGGAAACTCCAATTAAAAAAGGTATTGCAGGGTATATACTGATTAGCATTTTTGTTCCTTGTATTGCAAATTCTGTTTGTATATTTTCACTACCAGGAATATAACCATATACGCTTAGAATTTTAGCAACCAAAGAACTTCCTATAGTAAGTCCTAGTTTTAAACCCACCATCATCGCTGAGAAAATAATAGCAGTGGCTCTACGATTATTTTTCCATTCAGAATAGTCAGCTACATCAGCAATCATAGCCCACAATAAAGGAATTGTGATTCCGTAAAAGAAACCATGTAAAATTTGAGCAGCAAACATAAGTTGAACAGAGGTTTTATCTAGGAAATTAAATAAAATTATAAAAAGTGTAGAGATAAATAAAAAGAAGCCAAAGACGTTTCGCTTTCCATATTTATCTGCAAGATTTTTTGATAAACCAATACCAAAAATCATAAAAATAATACCTCCTGCATTAAATAATCCAAATCCTGCAGATATAGGGTCATTTCCAAAAAAGTTAATACCTACAGAGGATAAGAAATCTAATATTGGACTTATAAAGTTTGTAAGGTGATTTTCATCTACAAAATTTTCAAAATAATAAATATAAGACCCTCCTTTCATGGCCAGAGTTATAAATGTTAATGTTGTTAGAATTAACATAATTACCCATGGTTTATTTTTTACTAAATCTAATAAATCTTCTTTTATGCTTGACTTTTGCTCGGGTTTTGGAACAATTCGTTCTTTCGTTGTTATAAAGGTAATGAGTAACATAATAGTTCCTATAACAGCCAGCCACGTCATTACAATTTCTATTCCAATTGCCTTGTCTCCATCACCAGCATAAATAATTATTGGTAGCATAAAAACTTGCACAAAAAATTGTGCAAACATAACCGCAACAAATCGATAAGAAGAAATACTATTTCTTTCTTTCATGTCGCCAGTAATAACTCCACTAAGAGCAGAGTAGGGTAGGTTACTTCCTGCATATAACAATAGTAATAATGTATAAGTAATTACAGCATAAATTACTTTGCCTTGATACTCAAAATTTGGTGTACTGAATGCTAAAACAGAAATAATGCCTAAAGGTATTGCTGTCCACAATATCCAAGGTCTAAATTTTCCCCATTTAGAATTTGTTCTATCCGCAATAGCTCCTACAATAGGATTAAACCCAAATGCAGCAATAGTTCCAACAGCAAACATTATGGCAGTTGCATCATTAGCTTCTAAACCATAGATATCAGTGTAGAAATAAGCGAGATAGGTCATTAATGTCTGAAACACTAGATTTGCAGCTAAATCTCCAAGACTGTAACCAACTTTTTCTCTGATAGATAATTTTTGCGAATATGAAGTCATAAGTGAAAGGTATTGTATTTAATTGTTTGGCATAGTTAAGTTCATAATTCGATGATATGCTTTTTTTTCTTTATAATTTCTATCAAATAATAATGGATAATTTGTGCGCCCTTTAATTGGCCAATCATTTAACCAAGAAAATTTATCTGTTACGCCCCAAAAGGTCACTCGACTTATTTTTTCTTTGTGTTTTGTAAATAATTTAAAAATATCTTCATAGCGTTCTGCTAACTTTATTTTCATAGAATTTGGTAAATTTTTTGGAAATGGATTCATTTTTTTGTCTCCTTCAAAATTTTTGAAATTCTGAGAAACCTCTGCTCCATTTTGATCCCATGGACTTGGGAGTACTGAAATATCAAGTTCTGTAAACATTACTTTTACACCGAGTTCCGAAAAAGCAAGAATACTAGTTTCAATTTCTTCAAGAGAAGGACTTGTTAATTGCCAGTGAGCTTGAATTCCCACACTATTAATTTTTGCTCCATTTTTTTGAAGCGATTTTATGAGTTTAATAGCTCCTTTTCTCTTTTTAGGTTCACACAAATTATAATCATTGTACGCTAAATCGGCATTTGAATCATGTTTTTCAGCCAATTTATAAACAGTTTCCAAATAATTTTCCCCTAAAACCTTTAGAAATATAGATTCTCTCAATGTTCCATCTTCATTTAAAGCCTCGTTGACAACATCCCAGGTATCTACTTTCCCTTTATATCGATTTACCAGGGTGCTAATGTGATTATCAACATGATGCATCATTTCAGTTCTATCTTTAATAGAATTCATAAAGTCAGCAATTTGGGAATGCCATATTAAAGCATGGCCTACAATGACAATGTGCATATTGTTATCCAATCCAAATTGTACATATTTATCTGAATCATCAAAATAAAATGTATTTGGTTTTGGTTGAACAAACATCCACTTCATGACGTTTTCTGGAGATAATGTATTAAAGTTTTTTTTGATAATTGAGATTGATTTTTTATCATTTTGGAGAATTTGGTCTCTATTTATAGCGGCACCCACAAAAAAATAGTTTTTAAACTTCTCACTTAATGATTTCTTTTTAGAACTATTTTCTGATACTGTAATTAAATTTCCATTACTAAACAGACATAGAATTATAATTAGGCTTATTACTTTACTCAATGTTTTCACTTTATTTATTTTATAATCAAATATCATTCTTTAATAAATTTTATTGATTTAACTCTGTTATCCTTTATAATTTTTACGAAATAAAGACCACTTGAAAGATTACTTATATCAATATTGGTTGAGGAATTAAAATTATCCATAAGTTTTATTGGATAGTTTTTACCTAATAAATCAAATAGTATAAGTTGATTTTTACTGAATTTCTCTGAAAGTGTAATTTTATTTGTAGCTGGATTTGGATAGGCATTAATAACTGGGGGTATTGAAGAATATGTATCATCCAAAGATAATGCTGGCGAAAATTCATAAGCACCTATATCAACTACATCACTAATATCATTGAAGTTAACAGGGGGTGAGCCTTGAGGGACCAAAGAAAAGTCATCGATGTAAAAATCTCCACCGCCTTGAGCTTGAGTTGGACCTTTAACATAAACAAATATTTGATCAGAACCAGTATACGTATAATCTCCACTCAATGCCGTCCATTCATTGTCTGAAACTGTAGTTGGTGATTCAAGTAAATTTGTATAGGTAACCTCATCATTCAAAGTATTTTTAATCGTAATATCTGAGGTTCCAGTAGCATTTTCTGCTAATTTCACGTTTATATAAAATGTGTAAGTTTCATCAATAGTTAAAAAGCCATCAAGAAAAAGTCTTGGGCTTGAATAATTATATTGTCTATCACTTGTATAAAGACTATTATTTCCTGTAACTGATTCATCAGATGATATTGCTATTGATGCACCAAACTGTGTCCATCCATCTGTAGAATTTTCAAAACTGCTATATGAAATTGCATCTGTAATATTTGCTGGTCTAGGTTCTCCATCAATATCTGTTACAGGTGAATAATTTGGGTTTCCTGCATCAATAGCTGGTGAGCCTTCTGCTAATTTAAAATTAGTTTGATTGATATCTATAGCTCCGTCAACTACTGCAGGTACATTAATAAATCCAGGATCTATATTAATTAAATTTGCAGGTTCTTGGTTGCCCGGATAGGCAACGGTTCCATTAAGGAAAATATTATTTGTTGCTATTTTTATTCCATCGTTTGTAGGTTCTTCAGTATTAGGATTATCAATGTTATTCAAGCTTAATGCTGAAAATTCATTATCTCTTGTAACCACAATATTATTTACTACAGTAGCATTTTGAACTTTATTTGCTTTAATTCCTCCAACTTTTTGACCACGGTGAGGAGGGTTACCCTCGGCTACAGATAAATCTTGAATAATTTCATGAACTCCGTTGTAATAAAGAGTATTGTTTTGATAAATAGCTGAGGCACTAAGTGAATTGTCAAAATTAATTCCATTTTTACCATTATTTACACATACATTGTTCTCAAACAAAAAGGTTCCTACATAGCTTGGGTCACTTCTGGTAACATATAATCCTTGACCATCTAAAATATTATTATAATCTGCGGTTCCATAGTTAGGATTTGTATTTCCTGAGTTATCAGGTAATTGAGTAACATAAAAAGGAATTCGATTCCAATTATTATACACTAGATTTCCACGCATAATCATTTTAACATCTGTAGTGTTGTCTCCATCTTCAGCAATTGTCTCTGCGTAAACAATGGCACTAGATGCTGATGATGTCCACCAAGTACAATTGTAAACCTCATTATTTTCAATGGTTATATGATCAGAATCATTAAATCGGATTCCAGAACCTGTGCAATTGAAAACTTTATTATTTTTAATAATTATATTGTTGTGTGCCTTATAACCTCCCCAAATTCCTTTTCCTGAAAAATAGGTGTGGTTATAGGTTATATTATCATCTTCATCAGATGCTGCTAAAACTTTATACTCTCGATCTGCGATGGCTTGATCATAGGTTATGTTAGCTGCTGGTCCTTCAACTTCAAATCCCTCTATAATAATATAATTCATATAGTCTGATATGATAATGCCACCTCTTCCATCAAATTCTATTTTTGGCTCATGCCCATCCAAGTTTTTGATTGTAATATATGCACCCTCAGATCCTGACTTGTTAATGGTAACAACATGAGGATTATTCACCTGACTTGTTAATGGTAACAACATGAGGATTATTCATATTGGTATTCGAAGAGGGATCTACTGTTCCATAACCCACATTTCGATAAGTTCCATTCATAACATAAACAGTACCCCCTTCTGAAACCTGAGAAATACCTTTATTAATAGTTAAAAAGGGAGAGGATTCTGAGAGGCCATCATTAGAGTCAGATCCATTTGTAGATGAAACATAATAATTATTCTGAGAATATAGGATACTTGTAAAAAACAAGAAGAAAAACAATCCTATTTTTTTAGCTATTCGAGGAGTATGAAATAGTTTCATGTTTACCATAATTATTTATTTATAATCATGAAAAGGATCTTTATTAACTTTTTCACGCATTACTTTTAACTTTTCTTTATACTTTTTTACAACTAATTTGTTCGAGGATAACTTAGAAATATCTGTATTCTGTTTATAATCATTAAGATTATCATACAGCATATTTCCTAAATATTTTTCACCTTCATAAAATTCTGTGTAAGAAAAATCTTTATCTATAACTGCTTCACCTTGCTTATAGCGAGTGTAAACCTCAGTTTTAAGAATGGTTGAAGGATTTTCTAAAACAGGAATTAAACTTTCACCCTGAAGGTATGAGGGAGCTTTTATATTTGCTATGTCGCACAATGTTGGATATACGTCAACTAATTCAGTGAAAGATGTAGTAGTTTTATTTTTAATATGGTTGGGTGAAGAAATAATAAAGGGTATTTTAACCGCTTCTTCAAAGGTACTATGCTTGCACCAAAAACCATGTTCACCTAAAAAATAACCATGATCACTCCAAAATACAATTGTTGTATTTTCTCTCAAACCTAAGTCATCTAATTCTTTTATTAACTCTCCAATTAATGCATCCATATAGGTCACACTTGCATAATAACCATGAATTAGATTACGTGCAAGACTATCATCGAGTTGTCCATTCTCTGGAATATCTAAATAATTTTTTCTCATTTCAGCAGAGTTATGTTGTGCCTCAATGGCTATGTCTGGTGAGTTTTTAGGTTGAAATGAATTGTCCGCTAATTTAATAGCATCATGGTCGTACATGTCCCAGTATTTTTTGGGTTGAATGAATGGTAAATGAGGAGATACATAACCTATTGCCATAAAGAAAGGTTTATTTTCATTTTTTAAAGCTTTTAATTTATTGATAGCTCTTCTTGTAATTTTTCCATCATTATATGCATAATCATCGACATCAGGATATTCAAATGTTGGTTGCTTTTTGCCATATTCTCCTCTTTCTGCACTTTCTATTCTAGCGATTGATTTGGGGTCTTGAAAGTCTGATTGTATTTGCCCTCCATCTTTTTCAGTCCAATACTCTTGAAAATCGTCTTTATGATGATAAATTTTACCATAAGAGATCGTTTCATATCCATTCTCTTTAAAAATACGATTTAATGGAATGGCATTTGGAGTGTCTACTGATGCTCTTGTTGAAAAATCGTTAAACCTTTTTTCACTTGGACGTATTCCAGTCATAATACTTGCTCGACTGGCGCCACAAACCGCAATATTTGTATAGGCATTGTTAAATTGAAGGCCTTCCGAGGCTAGTTTATCAATATTGGGAGTAATCATTTTTGTTTCTCCATAAGAACTAATTTTTGGTCTAAAATCATCAATAGAAATAAAAAGAATATTTTGTTTTTTAATAGACAAATTAGCGTCTAAGGCATCACTTTCTTTATTTTTACATTCCGTTATTGTAACTGCTATAAAAAAAGTAAAAAGTGTTAATTTATAAAGATTTGATATGTTCATTAGTATGAGTTTAATATGATGTTATTTCTGATGCCTTGTAACCTATTCTGATAGCTCTTGCAATAATTTTTTGATTTTTATCTATCGCTATGGGTTTGTAATATAGATTCCAATGATTTGTTCCAATGTCATCTCCAATTTGGTAACCAATTGAGGCACCAGCTGTTGAAGAGTTCAATTTTAAAGTTCCTGTTTTGTCTTTTTCAAAAGTTACATTTTGTGTAATAGGCTGTTTCATTTCTGGCCAAAAGGATTCAATTAAATCATGTTCTGGAATAAAGCCTTTATCTCCAATTTCTAATTGCCAGTCTTTAAGCGCTAGTCTATATTCTTCAATTTTTTTTGAATATTTTGGATCTTCAGCAAGATTATGAACTTCATAAGGGTCGTTTTTTAAATCATAAAATTCCTCTTGAGGTTTGGTATTCATAAATATGTATGAAGCATTCCCTTCTAATTTTTTTTCTTGATTTAATGCAATTAATTTTGCATTCATTGGAATTTGTTCTCTGTATTTATTTCTGTAGATTAAAGGAAGCTCAGGCATGAAATTTTTGACATATACGTAACGTCCATCTAAAACAGAACGCTGCATATCAGTAGATTCATCAAACCGATCAGCAGATCCAAAAATTAATTTTCTTGGAGCTTCTTCATATTTACCTGCAAAAGCTCTTCCATCTAAATGCTTTGGTGGTGCTATTCCTAAAAGTGACATCACAGTAGGCCCTAAGTCCATTAAAGACACTAAACGATCATCTACTTCTCCAGCACGGTAACCATTTGGATAACGAATTAAAAGGGGAACATGTAAACCACTATTACCAACAGCTCTTTTTTGTCTTAAGAGATTTCCACCATGATCACTCCAAAAGAAAATTATAGAATTATCTAGAACTCCATCGGTCTCTAGTTGCTTTAGTAATTCACCAACTTCTTTATCAAGAGCTTCAATATTTGAATACTTTCGAGCAATATCTCTTCTCACCACAGGAATATCTGGATAATAATCTGGGATAGATACTTCAGAGGGATTTACCGTCATAGGTTTGTCTTTCCGAAGCCAAATTCTTGATTCATGGGTTGTGTAAAAATTTTTTACATAAAAGAATGGACTCCCTTTTGGAGCATTTTTGTAGGAACCACCCCCCAAAACATCATCCCAAGTTGTAAATGGAGCATTAAATTGATAGTCACATTTATTATCATTTACACAATAATAATTTTCTGCTCTAAGGTACTCTGGAAAAAGTTTTAAATAAGATGGAGTTACAACCTCATATTCTGGAACATTTTTTCCAGATTTATCTAGAATTCCTTTGTCGAGTTTATGAAAAACATCTTCAGGAGATTTGTAATTATTATGATTTCCTGTTCTCATATTGTGAGCTCCCATCCTAGCAGGGTACATTCCTGTAATAATAGAAAATCGGCTTGGTGCACACACACCAACTGTAGAAAAAGCATTGGTATACTTTACACCCTCAGCAGCTATTCGATCAATGTTAGGTGTATTAATCACTTCATTTCCATAGGTGCTTAGGATTGGGCCAATATCTTCACAGCTAATCCAAATAATATTTAATGGTTTTTCAGTCTCCTCTTGAGCCTCAATAAAAAAGAAACAAAAAAGCATAAATAGAAGGTGTATATTTTTCATTCTTATATTTTTAATAATGAATAGATTTATAATCCTTCGAGGTTAATTTTCCTTGTAATTTTTTACTAACATCATTCCATTTTGATAGTCTGTCTAAGGGATGAAGTGTGGGCTTTATCAAGGGCATTTTATCTGTGATTAAAAAATCATTTTGTGATATCATCCAATTTTGTAACTCTTTTGACAATAGTTCCTTTTGTTTTGCATATTTTTTATCATTTGCGAGGTTTTTGGATTGGTATGGGTCGTTTTGTAAATCATATAATTCCTCATAAGGTGTATTTGGAAACGATTGAGCTCCTATCTTAATAAATTGATTTACTATTTCATTTTTGCCCAAATTTGATTCCATAACTTCTAGTGCATTGTAGTTTTTTATCAATTTATATCTTTCTCCCTTAACCATTCTTGAAGGGAAAACAGTACAAGCGCGAATATTTTGCTTAGTTGCAACACCATATATGTATTTATGAACATTTTTTTTATCACCTTTTAAGGTTTTGTAAAAACTCTTTCCATCTAAATTTTTTGGAATTGAAGAACCTGATACTTCTAAAAGAGTTGGTAAAACATCTACAAATGTTAGTAGTGTATTCGATGTAGTATTGGGTTGAATGTGATTTGGCCATCTAACAATAAAAGGAACTTTAAGACCTTGTTCTGAAAGCCCCCATTTACCAGACATACCATGATCTGACGCATAAATAAACAAAGAATTATTTCTTAGCCCGTAGGTGTCAACCATTTTTAAAATTTTTCCTAATTGTGTATTATCATCTTCTATATTTTTATAGTATCCTGGCATATGATTTTTAACATTTCCTTTGTGATAAGGAAGTTTATAAATGTCTTTTTTAGAATATTTTGTTGTTTTAGGATAAGGCCCATGAGGATAATCTGATGTTATAAACAAGCAAAAAGGTTTTTTTGAGTTTTTTAAATAATCATCAATTTTCTCTAGAGGTAAATAACGATGCTTAATTGAGCCAAAATAATGATTCCAATTAAAAACAGAATTTGGTTTTACATGACTTTTTCCAGCTAAAATAACTTCATAGCCAGCGTCTTGTAAACGGTCTGTTACACTTTTTAAATCTGGTTTTACACCAATATGATTTGCCATACATCCATTTTTCACAGGGTACATTCCTGTAAAAATTTGAGAACGACTAGGAGCACAAATAGCTTGGGCTGTATGAAAGTTAGTAAACCTCATTCCTTCTTTGGCTAGTTGATCTATATTAGAAGTACTTACTTTTGGATTTCCATAACACCCGTAATCTAACTGATCTTGATCATCGGCCAAATAAAAAATGAAATTAGGTTTTTCAGACACTTTTTTTAAGTTGCTAGTTTTTACTGAAGTAATATCCTTGCTGTGTTGAATAGAAAAAGAAGTAAAAAATAATACGATAATAAAACTGTATGTAAATAATCTTTTCATTTGTGTTATTTTTTTATAAGCTTAACCACCGTATTTGATGATTTTGTTTTGGACTGAATTTTTACGAGGTAAACTCCATTTGATAACCCTGAAGTTTTTAAATCATATATTTTTTTATTACTTACTAATGTTTCATATATTTTTATTCCATTAGGACTGAAGTTTTTAAATCATATATTTTTTTATTACTTACTAATGTTTCATATATTTTTATTCCATTAGGATAAAATAGTGAGATTAAATATTGATCTTTTACTAAAAACTTGAGTTTTATATTATTAATTGTTGGATTGGGATACGCAATTACTAAATTTTCAAATTCATTAAATTTTTCAATAGTATTTGTTGATAATACTGAGGAATCTATAGAATAAACCAATGTGTGAAGTGACATAGAAGGAATACTGAGGTTTGTATATCTAGAGCCTAATTCAAAAGAAACATCATTATATAAACTAAAATTATCACTCCCTGTATTTGAGGTTACATAATGAGAAATATTTGTTGCTCCTATAGGAACATCTATTGAAAAATTTTGATCTTGGCACTGAGGTTTGTATATCTAGAGCCTAATTCAAAAGAAACATCATTATATAAACTAAAATTATCACTACCTGAATTTGAGGTTACATAATGAGAAATATTTGTTGCTCCTACAGGAACATCTATTGAAAAATTTTGATCTTCACCTTCATTAAATAGCTGTAAAACTATTTTTGATTGATCAGGAGATATAAATGAACCAACCATGATATCTCCCTCAATTGTTTGACTATCAATAACTCTATAGCCTTTCTTAATTAGGTTTGAAAAATGCTTAAAAGTATGGTATCGTTTGGGTAAAATAATAGTTCCATTTGTATTCCAAGCAACTAAGCTAGAATATCCACTAGTATCCGCTTCTTCGTAAAATAAATGCATCATATAAGCAGTCATGCCTCCTTCATTAAAACCTCTTAGCATCCATTTTATATAGTTGGCTGCGTCAGTCATTGATTGATCTGTGCTATTAAGGTTTGCAGATTCTGTAACCCAAACAGGTTTATTTTGAGCCGCTAGTTTTAAACCATTCCAATTGGCATTATGTTGAGCATCTGCATATGTATGTGTTGCAACTATATCTATTGCAGCTTCAACAGCTGGACTTGTAAACATATTATTTATATAATTCGTTGTAGAATTAGAATTATTGTTAGAGTTTTCGACTCTAAAACATTCTGGTGAGATAATTTTAACATGGTCTAATTGAGCGCTAGTCAGTCTTCCATTTAGATTTAGTATAATTGAAGAAAGTTGAGAGGGTGTAGTATTCATAGATTCATAGGTAACCTCATAATCAGGTTCGTTGGTTGGTGAAATAGCAGTTACATCAATATTATACCTTGATTTCATCCCTTCAAGAAATGCAATTAAAAACTCACTGTATTCCGGTTCTCCTCCGGGTATTAATGTTCCCCCATTGTTATGTTGTCCATTCGTTTTTAACCATCCAGGTGCAGAATTACAATTACCAATTACATGATCAAAACCATTATTACTCAAACTGAATGCATTTTGTAATGCTTCAGCAACGTATCGAGTTCTAGATTGATTAGGATCACTATCATAACGGGTCCAGTCTAATTGGGTATCATCTAACAAGTAAGGATCATTGTTGTCATTTGAAGGTTCAAGGTCATGATATACAAAAAAACGAATCATATTAACCTCTAAATCTTGGAAACAATAAGCTTCTATTTGATTCCTTAAATTATCATCTAACTCATATAAATCCTCAGTTCTTCTTTTAATTCCTGCGCCAAAACCATCAATAGTTTGATGTGCATTCATTGGAGTTATATTTACATAATTTCCAGGTATTACAGAAACTTCATCCAAGTAATAGGTAACTCCATCATTTAAAAACCAAAATTTTAATTGGTTAGCGTTTGCAGAATCATCAACTGTAAAAGTATGCGTATATCTC
>Ga0206126_10005196_pt1 | contig 12065 bp, 10 predicted proteins | sample Helgoland_Spring_5_FD_148621 | JGI IMG/M metagenome (GOLD analysis project Ga0206126, IMG submission 148621) | Pelagic subsurface seawater microbial communities from Kabeltonne, Helgoland, North Sea - Helgoland_Spring_Bloom_20160412_1 | ecosystem: Environmental > Aquatic > Marine > Epipelagic ...
CACCGGCGACAATCCGGTGACGGCCGCAGCCATCGCTTCCGAAGCCGGGGTGGACGACTACCTCGCCGAGGCCACACCCGAGGACAAGATGCGCCTGATCAAGGCCGAACAGGCCAAGGGTCGTCTGGTCGCCATGTGCGGCGACGGGGCCAACGACGCCCCGGCCCTGGCCCAGGCCGATGTCGGCGTGGCCATGCAGACCGGCGCCCAGGCCGCGCGCGAGGCCGGCAACATGGTCGATCTGGACAGCGACCCGACCAAGGTCATCGAGATCGTCGAGGTCGGCAAGCAACTGCTGATCACGCGCGGCGCCCTGACGACCTTCTCGGTCGCCAACGACGTGGCCAAGTATTTCGCCATCATCCCGGCGATGTTCGTGGTGGCCCTGCCATCGCTCGGCGCGCTGAACGTCATGCGTCTGCACAGCCCTGAGAGCGCCATCCTGTCGGCGGTGATCTTCAACGCCCTGGTCATCGTCGCTCTGATCCCGCTGGCGCTGAAGGGCGTCAAATACCGGGCCATCGGCGCCGGCGCGCTTCTGGGTCGCAACCTGCTGATCTACGGCCTGGGCGGTCTGATCGCCCCGTTCGTCGGCATCAAGCTGATCGACCTGCTCATCTCCGGCCTGGGTCTGGCGTGATGCGTCCGGAGGTCTCTCGCATCCTGCAACTCGTCGTGGCGGTGCTGGTCATCGCCGTGATGTGGGGCGTGGCGACGCTGCAGCAGACCGATCCGCGCACCCGCTCCAATCCCATGGCCATCCATCCTGTTCGAATAGAGAAACCCAATGCGTAAATCCTTCTCCAAGGCCTCGGGCCGCAACGACGCCTGGTTCGCCGCCGCCTGTATCGTCGGTCTCGCCGGTCTGGGCCTATGCAGCGAAGCCAAGGCCCAGGACGTGTCGGCTAACGTCGCCGTCACCTCCGACTACGTCTTCCGCGGTGTCAGCCAGACCCAGGAAAACCCCGCCCTTTCGGCCGGCGTCGATCTGACCAGGAAGGGCTTCTACGCCGGCGGCTGGGCCTCCAACGTCGATTTCGGCGACGACACGGACGCCGAGGTCGATCTGTATGCCGGCTATCGGCCCGAGGTCGCCGGCTATGCGCTGGACTTCGGCGTGATCGGCTATCTCTACGCCGGTCAGCCGGACGGCGCCGACTATGACTATGTCGAGTTCAAAGCCGCCGCTTCGCGCGCCTTTGGCCCGGCGACACTGGGTGCCGCCGTCTATTATTCGCCCGACTTCTTCGGCGCGGCCGAGGATGAGGCGACCTATGCCGAGGTTAACGGCGCGGTCAGCCCGGCCGACAAATGGACCGTCTCGGGGGCCGTCGGGCGTCAGTGGGTCTCGTCGGACCTGGACTACACCACCTGGAACCTGGGCGCGGCCTATCAGCTGACCGACAATCTGGCGCTGGACCTGCGCTATCACGACACCGACCAACACGACTTCGGCGACATCTACGGCGCACGCGCGGTAGCCACGCTGAAGGCGACCTTCTGAGGCGACGACCATGGTCAACCAACTTCGCCCGGCCCTCGTCATGATGGCCTTGTTCACCCTGCTGCTGGGCCTGGCCTATCCGCTGGTCGTCACCGGCATCGCCCAGGTCGCCTTCCCGGACCAAGCCAACGGCAGCCTGGTGCGCGACGCCGGCGGGCAGGTCGTCGGCTCGTCCCTGATCGGCCAGCCTTTCGCGGGCGCGACCTATCTGCATCCGCGCCCGTCGGCGGCGGGCGACGGCTATGACGCCGCCGCCTCGTCCGGCTCCAACATGGGGCCGCTGAACCCGGACCTGATCGCTCGCGTCGCCGAAAGCGCCCAAACGATCCGCGCCGAGGATGGCTCCGGCGTCATCCCCGCCGATGCGGTGACGACCTCGGGTTCGGGCCTCGACCCGGACGTGTCCCCGGCCTACGCTCGGCTTCAGGCCGCGCGGATCGCCCGCGCCAGAGGCGTTTCCGTGCAACAGGTCCAGAGCATCATCGACGCGCACATCGAGGGGGGCTTCCTGGGCTTCATCGGCCAGCCGCACGTCAATGTCCTGCTGACCAACCGCGCGCTGGACGCCCGCTTTGGGGCGGAGGGCTGATTGCCCGAAACGGCGCCCGAAACGCCCGCGACTTCAGCCGTTCCGCGCCGCAAGCGCGGGCGGCTGAAGGTGTTTCTGGGCATGTCGCCCGGCGTGGGCAAGACCTATGAGATGCTGCGCGCCGCGCGCCGTCGAAAGGCCGAGGGGCTGGACGTCGTCGTCGGCGTGGTCGAGACCCATGGCCGCAAGGAGACGATGAGCCTGCTGCGCGGGCTGGACGTCATGCCGCGCGCGCCCATCGAACACCGCGACCGCGCCCTGATGGAGTTCGACCTGGACGGCGCCCTGGCGCGACGGCCCGAACTGCTGCTGGTCGACGAATACGCCCACTCCAACGCGCCCGGTTCGCGCCATCCCAAGCGCTGGCAGGATGTGGAGGAACTGCGCGACGCCGGCATCGACGTCTGGACCACGCTGAACATCCAGCACCTGGAAAGCCTGTCCGACGTCATTTTGCGCATCACCGGCGTGCGCCAGCGCGAGGCGGTTCCCGACAGCGCCCTGACCGGCGCCGACGACATCGAGGTCATCGACATCACGCCCGAAGACCTGCGGGTGCGTCTGGCCGAGGGCAAGGTCTATGTGCCCGAAACGGCGCGGGTTGCGTCCGAGAACTTCTTCAAGATCGAAAACCTGACGGCGCTGCGCGAACTGGCCCTGCGGCGCGCGGCCCAGACGGTAGACGACCAACTGCTGACCCACCTGCGCGAGCGGGGCGTATCAGGGCCGTGGGCGGCGAACGAGCGGATCCTGGTCTTGGTCGGCGGCGACGCCATGACCGCCTCGCTGGTGCGGACCGGTCGGCGGATGTCGGACATGATGATGGACGCCCCCTGGTCTGTGGCCCACGTCGAACGGCCCAGCGGATCGCGCGCCGACGCCCGCTCGGCGGGACGATTGTCCGAGGCTTTCAAACTGGCCGAACAGCTGGGCGGACGCCCGGTGACGATCAGCGGCGACGACGTCGTGCGCGCCGTGCTGGACCACGCCCACCGCAACAACGTCACCCAGATCGTCATCGGCAAGACGCGCGGCGGGCGGTTCGCCGAATGGACCGGCCGGGCGCTGGCGACCGAACTGTTGCGAAAGGCGCAAGGGGTCGCCGTCCACGTCGTGACCGAGGGCGATCTGACCGCGCCCGAACCGGCGGCCAAGTCGGGCGTCCGGGCGGCGCTGGACTGGCGCGGTTATCCGGCCGGGGCGGGGTTCGTCCTGGCGGCCACGGGCGCGGCCCTATTGCTGGACACACGGTTCGAGCGGGTCGATCTGGGCGTCATCTATCTGGCGGCGGTTGTGGCGGCCGGGGTGCTGAACGGCCTCAGACCCGCGCTGGCGGCGGCGACCCTAGCCTTTCTGACCTACAACTTCCTGTTCCTTCAGCCGCGCTACAGCTTCCTGATCGGTTCACCGACTGACTTCCTGACGCTGCTGCTCTTCTGGGGCGTGGCCCTAGGTACAGGCGCCCTGGCGGGGCGGGTGCGCGAACAGGCCAGAGCCGCCCAGCGGCGCGCCGCCGCCGTCTCGGCTCTGCTGGCCGCCAGCCAGACCCTGTCGGCGGGCCAGGATCGCGCGACCACGGCCCGCAGCCTGGCCGAACAGGCCTCGGCCGCCGCCGGCGCAAGCGCCGTCGTCCTGCTGCCCGACGGCGAGGACATCGTTCTGACGGCGGCCAGTCCCGAGGGCGTGACCCTGGCCCCCGACGCCATGGCCGCCGCGCGCTGGGCCTGGACCCACGGCGAGGTCACGGGCCACGGCACCGGCACCCTGCCGCAGACCCACTGGCGGTTTCAGCCCCTGCAGGGCGTGCGCGGCCGGGCCGGCGTGGCGGGCGTCGACGCCTCGGCGGTGGCGGCGGGGTCGGACGAGGAACGTCTGGCCATGGCCCTGCTGGACCAGGGCGCCGTGGCGCTGGAGCGCGCCGATCTGGCCGGTCAGGCGCTGGAGACCGAGACCCTGCGCCGCGCCGATCGTTTCCGCGCGGCCTTGATGAACTCGGTCAGCCACGACCTGCGCACGCCCCTGTCCACCGTCCTGGGCTCGGCGACGACCCTGATCGACTATGGCGCGACCCTGAAGCCCGAGGTCCGTGACGACCTGCTGCTCAGCATCCGCGAAGAGGCCGAACGCCTGTCGCGCTATGTCGGCGATCTTCTGGACATGACCCGGCTGGAGGGCGGCGGCCTGAACGTACGCACCGACTGGAGCGATGTACGTGACATCCTGAACACCGCCGCCGATCGGGTGTCGCGCCGCCTGGGCCGGCGCAAGGTCACGCGCGATTTTCCGGCCCAACTCAGCATGGTCGAGGCCGATCCGGGCCTGCTGGAACAGGCCGTGGTCAACATCCTGGAAAACGCCATCGCCTACAGTCCCGACGGCACGACCATCGAACTGGCGGCCTATGAGGATCGCGGCGCCGTCGTCATCTCTATCGAGGACGAGGGTCGCGGCATCCCGACCGCCGAGCTGGAACGGGTGTTCGACAAGTTTCGTCGCATGGAGGAGTCCACCGACCGCGCAAAAGGCGCCGGCCTGGGCCTCGCCATCGCCAAGGGGTTCGTCGAGGCCATGCGCGGCCGTATCGCTGCTGCCAGCCCGATCCAGGACGACGCCGACGGCAAAGGCGGCACCCGCATCCTGATCAGCCTGCCCAAGTCCATCGCCACCCACCCGGATCTGCTGTGATGTCCGCCGTTCGCCCCCAGGTTCTGGTCATCGACGACGAGCCGCAGATCCACCGCTTCCTGGCGCCCGCCCTGGACGCCGCCGGCTATGAACCCCGCCGCGCCGACAGCGGACAGGAGGGCCTGCGCGCCATCGCCCTGTGGAGCCCCGACGCCGTGGTTCTGGACCTCGGCCTGCCCGACATGGACGGCAAGGATGTTCTGACGCGGGCGCGCGACTTCTATCAGGGGCCGATCATCGTCCTGTCCGCCCGCGACCGCGAGGCCGAGAAGATCACGGCCCTGGACCTGGGCGCCAACGACTATGTCGAAAAGCCGTTTGGCGTCGGCGAACTGCTGGCGCGCATCCGGGCAGGTCTGCGTCAGGGCGCGCTGACGCCGGTCGCGGGCGGGGTGGTTACGGCCGGCGATGTCGTCATCGACCTGGACCGCCGCATCGTCACCCGCGCCGGCGAGCGGGTGAAGCTGCGCCCCAAGGAATACGACGTCCTGGCCTACCTCGCCCGCAACGCCGGCAAGGTCCTGGGTCATGCCGACCTGCTCAAGACCATCTGGGGCGCCGGCCACGCCGATGACGTTCAATATCTGCGCGTCGTCGTGGGCCAGCTCCGGCACAAGCTGGAAGCCGATCCGGCCCAGCCCGTCCTTCTCGTGACCGAACCGGGCGTCGGGTATCGGCTGGCGGACTGAGCCCTTCGACGAGAGGGTTCGACTGTCTTTTCCGATGCAGCCTCATAAAGGCCGGCGCGTTGTCTGCGGAACCCATGTCTGAACCAGGCCCCCTCCCCCCGATCGTCTATCACCCGGCCTACAGCGCCGAACTGCCATCGGGTCATCGCTTTCCGATGCAGAAGTATGCGCGCTTGGTGGAGGTGCTGAGAGAGGAAGGGCTGATCGGACCGGAGGGGCTGTGGGAGCCCGAACCTGCGGATTATTCCCTGCTCTCTGCCGTGCATAATCCCGACTATGTGCGCCAGGTCCTGGACGCCCGCGTTCCGCCCAAGGTCGAACGGGTCATCGGCCTACCCATCACGCGAAGCGTCGTAGAACGCACGCAGGCCGCCGTCGGCGGCACGCTGACGGCGGCCCGTCTCGCCCTTCGCCATCGCCTCGCCTGCAACACGGCTGGCGGCAGCCATCACGCCGGCCCCATGGGCGGCGCCGGTTTCTGCGTCTTTAACGACATCGGCGTGGCCGCGCGAGCCCTGATCGATAATGGCGAGGTCGGACAGGTCCTGGTGGTCGATCTGGACGTCCACCAGGGCGATGGAACCGCCTTCATCTTCGAGCACGAGCCCCGTGTCTTCACCTTCTCCATGCATGGCGAGAAGAATTTCCCGGTGCGCAGGGGGCCCAGCGATCTGGATATCGACCTGCCCGACGGAACCGGCGACGCAGCCTATGTCGCCCGGCTCAAAGAGGTTCTGCCCCACCTGCTTCAACACGTTGCGCCGGATATCATCTTCTACATCGCCGGCGTCGATCCGCACGAAAGCGACCGGCTGGGGCGGCTGTCGCTGAGCGACGAGGGATTGGCTGAACGCGACGCCTATGTGCTGGAAACCTGTCTGGCGGTCGCGCCGCTCGTCGGCGTCATCGGCGGTGGATACGACCACGATATCGATCGTCTGGCGCGCCGCCATGCGACGCTCCATCGCGCGGCCGCCCACGCCTGGCGGCGCGGTTTGGCCCAGCGGGAGGCTTGATCGTGGCAGATCCGCCGCCGCTCATCATCACCGCAGCCCTGGACGACGGCGCCTTCGACTGGTTCGACGGCTTGCGCCAGGCGCACTTTCCCCGCCACCGCAACTTCATCCCAGCTCATCTAACCCTGTTCCACGCGCTCCCTGGGGCGCAGGAAGGCTTCGTGTTGGAGACGCTGAAGTCGGCGTGCCGTCGCCAGGCGCCCATCCGCCTCGATGTACGCGGCCCGTGGTCCCTGGGGCGTGGCGTCGCCTACCGCTTGGTGTCCGCCGATTTGGACCGTTTGCGTCGGCAGCTCGCGGAGGGCTTTTCGCCTTGGCTGGCCCGGCAGGATCAGGCCCCGTTCCGACCGCACATCACAATCCAGAACAAGGTCGAGCCCGCAGACGCCAAACAGCTGCTTGAGCAGCTTCAGCTGGAGTTCGAACCCTTCGACATTCACGCTGAAGGCCTGCTCGTCTGGCGCTATCTGGGCGGCCCGTGGGAGGCGATTGATCGAATTCCATTCGAGAGCGAGCTGCCCCTCGACGATTAGAATGCACCCGACAGTGCGATGGCGACCCCGGCAGGACTCCAACCTGCGACCTCGGCTTTAGGAACTGGTCAATAGTAGTATTCAATAGGTTCCAGATTGTTTCAATCGGTTGATTGACAGAATATTTTCCTTGCCTTGATTGACCGCGCAGTTTCAGACCGTACCATTGAGGTGCATTCATTTGCGTCCCACTAGCGTCCCAAGTCTGGAGCTATTCAAATGTCCTCGGATATTTTGACAGATCGGCTGATTCATAGTTTGAAACCCGCACCGGGCCAAAGACTCGAACTGTCTGACGCCGGATGTTCGGGTCTGGTGCTGCGCGCGACACGCCGGGGCATCAAGGTCTGGGTTCTTCGGTATCGCCGTCACGATGGACGCTGCGCGCGATATCGGCTTGGTGAATATCCGCAGATGAGCTTGCGAAGCGCCCGGTTGGAAGCCGGACGGTTGCGGAACCTGATTCATAGCGGCGGCGACCCACTGCGCGAACAGCAGGACGCGAGAGAGGCCGCCCGCAGAGATGCAGTGGCTACGTTCGGCAATCTTCTGGAAGCCTACTGGCTGGCCTGTGAGACCGGCGAGTGGCAGCCTAAAAGAAAAATCAAACGCGTCAGTACGCTCCTTTATGAAAAGCGTCTGGCTGCACGGCACATCGAACCGGTTCTGGGCGCAACTCCCGTTTCAACCATCAAACGCTCCACGGTGAAGGCGCTCCTGCGCGACATGGTAGCCAAAGGAATTAGAGCTCAAACCAATCGTGTGCAGGCGATCATTCGCCAAGTTTTCAACTTCGCCATCAACGAGGAGATTGTGGAGGTTAACCCGGCCATGGGCTTTCCCTCACTCCATGCGCCGAAACCGCGCCTCAAGGTCTGGAAGGATCACGAACTCCGATCACTCTGGGCCGCGCTGGATGGTCATCATGTTCTGCGCACACAAACTGGCGCAGAGGTCCACGTCAGCCGGCAGGTCCGCATCGCGCTTCAGCTGGTGGTGCTTCTCCTCCAACGACGCAGCGAAATTGTCGGCATGGACATCGGTGAGCTCGATTTCGAGCAGGCGGTGTGGATCATCCCCCCAGAGAGAATGAAGACAAGCAAGCCGCATCAGGTCCCCCTGCCGCCTCTTGCGCTTAAGCTCATCAAGGAGGCGATTAGCCTGTCGAAGTTGCCGCCGGATCGGCAGATCGGTCCTGTCTTCCCCACGCCTCAGGACAACACACGCCCCATGAAGGGCGAAGCGCTGACCCGCGCCATGGATCGCATTCGGGATTGTATCGGGGTGGAGGATCGCACTGTGCATGACCTCCGCCGCACAGGATCTACGGCGCTCACCAGCGAGCGCCTGGGGATCTCACCCTTTATCCGCTCGAAAGTTCTGGGGCATGGCAGCGACGCCGGTGGCGGCGCTCAGGTCTCTATCGCCCACTACGACGCCAACGAATACATGAGCGCCAAACGCTCCGCCCTAGCGGCTTGGCAGACGCTTCTCCTCCACATCGTTAGAAAGGGTGAGCCAGACGCCAGGAAGCGGCAAACTGGCATTATTCGCGGAATGCTGTTCGGGCTGGACGTCGCAAACGACAGCGATCAGTCTTACCCGTGCTTCGGGGGCGCCTGACTTGATACGTGACCGCCTGCCTGGGCAGCCCGACATTCTCGTAAGACGCCCTCGCCAGCCCTTGATTTTTGCTCGCGAACGCCGCTGTTCGTGGCACGGGCGGGACTCGTCGAGCTATTACGACAGCAGGCGGCGCTCGACGCCTGGCGACAGCGCATGAAGGGCAGACACTAGGCCGAACAGAACAAGCCATCGAAGCGACTTGTGGGTGGACGGACCCGGTGGGCGATTACAAATCGCCGGCACGACGATCTGAAGTCCGCGGTCTCGATTTTGACGCTTGAGTCGCCCCTAGCTTAGATTGCGACGCCGCTGGGATATGACCCAGAACATAGAAGCCATGTCGCTCCAGTTGTGCTTTCAGAGTAGAAAGATCGACCGGCGGTTTCGCCTCTAACGACATAGCGGTTTCCTCCCGGGTGACGTAACGCGAACCTCGCTGAGATCGATCATTCACAAAAATGAGAAGTTGCTTCTGGCTGGATTGCGAAAAAAGCCGGCGCAGAGCCTCACTGAGTAACTGCCGAGGTGTGAATGAGCCGAACAGACGGAGACCGAGATTGTCATCGCGCAAGACCACCTACGCGGCGCGGCGATCGGATCAGATCGGCGTGGCCCCCCGTCGCGTTGGATATTCCCGTCGCGATGATGGCTCAGTTGGAGAGCCTGCCTAGGCGCTCGCGCAGCGCTTCGCACTCGTTTAGGGTTAGAAGTCGATCAAGGTGATCCGGGTCAATGGGGATATCCCCCGGCAGGGCGACAATGTCGGCGTAGCCTCCGGGACAGTTGCCGGTGACGTGAGCCTTATAGACGGCATGGTCACCGGAAAATGCGCGTGTCACATAGACGCCCAAGAACTCAACGCCCCCGCTCGCGGGTTCAGCGAACATCACCCATTGCCATGGGCCGGCGGATCTCACATCGTTCTTCGCCTTAGGCGCAACTCCAACGCCGTCGAGGCGCTCACGAAGATGGACGGGACTGAGAACCTCGTCTGAGCCTCCCTTGACGGAATGCTGGACCGAAACTGCTGGGGCGGCCTGATCTACCAGACCGTTTCGCCACTCCACCTCGGCGATGATGTCTTCGACGTTCCGACCGAACGCACTGGGGTCTCGGCCGCTCCTTCTTGATTTTGGTCTCACGCCGCCCGTCCCCGTTCCCGCCCGCGCCTCCGCTTGCCAAGTGGACGTAGGAGGGTAGCGAGCACTCCAAGGAGGGTTCCGCCTATGCACAAGATCAAGTCCAACCACATGTCGCCTCTCCCCTGCATTCGCCAGCAACTTTAGATCATAGAGTTTACAACTTACTCTTCACGGCAGGCTTGCCGACACCATTCCGCCACGCACTGTATGAAGCTCTTTGGCCGAGGATAGTGCGACAAGGACGATCATAGGAGCGCCGACGTGCGGCGGATCCCTTCAATAGATACGAGTCCGCTCGCTCGATGTCGAGACGCGCGCCGAACCGCAAGCACGACTAAAGGGTAAAGGCGATGACGTTCTCTGCTGTTTATCGAATTCAGAGAGACGGCGCGCTCGACGGCTCCGGCTTGGTCTGGTGGCCGAAGTCCCGGCGTAAAAATGGGATCATCGTCGCCAGCGCCGATGTGGCGGCGGAACCGCCGATATGTCCGAATGAACGACGCTTCTCTCGAACCGTTCGACGCCAGCCACGCATCACCCTCTTGCCAAAGCCGCCCCGACGCAAAGTTGAGACGGTTAAGAAAGCAGTTCGAGCGCAGCGCGCTCGTCGGCCAACATCGCCTGAACGCGGTCGATGACGTAATCGGGATCAGCCTTTGAAAAGGCGATCAGTTCGGAAATGACGATCTCCTGCTTGGTCGCCTTGGCAGCTCTGACCATTCCCCATTCCGCGAAGGCTCTTCGTTCGACCCTGCGCCGATTGATCGTGCGCAGGCCTGTGTGTCGTGGATCCTTGACGATCCGTTCCAAGGTTCGGTCGAGATCCTGTTTCGCCCCTTCCAGAATCTGGAGATAGCGGCTGTTGCCGATGAGCAGGGCGCCCGTGATGTCGTCGCGCCGATTGTTGCGATCGGAGACGGCGATGATCTCTGCAATCGACTGAAGGCTCGGGGATCCTTGTGTCGCTGTACTGGCGTAGATGATGCGTTCCAAGGCCAGTCCAGACATCATTTACTCCCACCAGGCGTCGCGAGGGCGCCAGATAAGCCACTTAGGTTAAGCGTGTCTTCGACATGAGATCCAGCGCCGGCTGATAGGGCGGAACTGACCGTCTGATGACCTATCGCCACATCCAGGCTGATCCCTATCAATGGCCATACCCGAGCGGATGCGACAAATATTCCGCGGCGGCGCCAGCACCACCACTCCGCTCGGCTCTCCAATAACTTTTGCGTTTCGGGAAGTCAGAATCAGGCGAATGGCGCCGAGCCGTTATTGGCCGCGGTGACTTCATGAAAGCGCGTGCGAGTTTGTGCAACGTTCATGCCGAGGCCGGCCCATTTTTCGATCCCGCCTACCACGGCCCTGATCTGAGCCTTCTAGCAGCGCTGGCGCGCGTCCTGGTGGCGATCCGAAATTGGGTGGGTCACAACAGCCGGCAGAGCGCAATCTGCATGAAATCCTCGAGGTGACTCCGAATCGACGACATTGCTTCCCTCTGATCGCAAGTCTATCAAGCCAAAGGTCCGCAAGGCCTCGCACAGCGAAGGACGCACATGATTTCTACAGGAAATCCGGGGTTGGACCTCATCCTCAAGGGCGGCCTTCCTTCGCGAAGGCTTTATCTCCTCGAAGGCGCTCCCGGCTCGGGCAAGACCACGCTTGCGCTGCAGTTTCTACTGGAAGGGGCCCGTCTTGGGGAACGGTGTCTGTACATCACCTTATCGGAGACGCGTGAGGAACTCGACGTCGTCGCCGCCTCGCATGGTTGGCACCTCGACAGTCTAGACGTGTTCGAGTTCAGCGCCGCTTCGGAGGTGCTGGGCGAAGGTAGCGAACAATCCATCCTGCATCCCTGGGAAATGGAACTCGGCGAGACGATCCGGCTGATCCAACAGGAGGTCGAGCGCGTCCAGCCGACCCGCGTCGTCTTCGACAGCCTGTCCGAGATGAGGCTTTTGGCTCAGGATTCCCTGCGCTACCGGCGTCAGGTCCTGGCCCTCAAACAGTTCTTCGTCGGACGAAACACCACGGTGATCCTCGTCGACGACATGACCGGCAACGAGACCGGCCGCGACGCCCATCTCCACAGTCTTTGCCACGGGGTGATCACCCTGGAGCGCCTGACCTTAGATTTCGGAGCGGCGCGTCGGCGACTTCAAGTCCAGAAGCTCAGGGGCGTCGACTTCATCGCCGGCTACCACGACTTCACGATCCGCAAGGGCGGACTGGAGATCTATCCGCGCCTTATCGCGTCGTCGCATCATTCGGAATATCTCGG